>OGXY01001605.1_pt1 | contig 15489 bp, 9 predicted proteins | sample 1576411 | NCBI WGS metagenome assembly OGXY01 (sample SAMEA3541498, study PRJEB24748) | human gut metagenome | biome: human gut; feature: human-associated habitat; material: faeces | place: China | collected 2012 | reverse complement strand
TATAATATTTTTCATAATAGCCAGTTAATAGGTTTACCAAGCACTCCGTTCCCGATAGAAGGGTACCGGTTCGGATGTATACTCTATTTGTTTGGTCAGGTAAGGCAACACACGCATTTCCGTAATCGGTTCGGTATCATAGTTCTGATTACCGGTCAGCGTTGCAGCGAATAAAGCGATACCTGCATCTTTGGACAGAACCAGCATTCGGGCATTTGCCGGAATATCTAAACATACCTTGTACAGATAAGCAAAGTTATAAGAGTCATTTCCTTTGTGTGCACTATGTTTATGATTGGCAATATAACCGATAGAAGCATCTTTGATATATCCCTCACTTTCGCCTTTCCATCCCCACTGTCCATAGAAACCGGAATAATAAGGCACATTTACCTGATAAGGCTTATCATCCACCAGGAAAGTAGCCCGACGGTCATCCTTTACAGAAGTCACCAGAAGAAATAGTTTATCCATGCCATGATGCTCAGGCAAAAGAATGGTATCCCCATTCGCCCGGACGTAATTGAAAATAGCAGGATCATTCTGTATACTGAATTCAACCCCATCCGAAAGGATCTTTTCGGGCATCAGTTCGGCTGCCAGTGAATTACCTTGCCGGTCGAAATTACCAGCACGATTAAACTCATCAGTTGTTAAGGCTACCGCATTATAGGGCAGTTCCAATGGTTGGCATTCAGGAACCGTCAGCAAAGGCTTTTGTTTGAATGTAACCCTAAATGTGCGGGGTTGAAAAGCTTTACCACTGACGATCAGCCTATTACCAGAGAAAGTAACTTCACCTTTTCCTTCCTCTATTCCGTTTACTTCTTTGGCATTTTCAATATCAGATGCAAACTCTATATAAGCTTGGTCGTAAGAACTGCCATAGATCTCATTGATACGAACAATATATCCGCGTCCATCTTCCGCTTTTTTAATAGCTTTCACAGCAACCTGAGGACGGTCTGTACGGGCAAATGAATAAGAACGCCCCAATTTACCCGCATGCTTAGTAGTGGTAAAAGCCAACAGGGGCTGATTGAAATTCTCCGCCTTCCAGGCAATGCCTGCTTGAGCAGCATCCTCTTTATGTCCCACAATGGCATAACGGAAAGCATGATGTCCATGATCCTGATGATCCTGATATGTATAATGCTTACCGGGTTGAGGAGTATGAAGCAATGTCAGACGGATGGTATTATTATCAGGCTTATCCCATCCATATTTAGATTCATTCAAAATGGATATGCCATAAGACGCATCATCGGCAGTCAAGTCGGCCCACTGATGTCCCAGTACCTCAAAAGAGTTCTCGATATTGTTGCCGCGCTTCACATAACCTAAACCCAAGTCATAAGTAGCTTTTTCATTGGAGATTGTGGTTGGAAACTCTGCTTTCAGCAAAGCTTTCTTTCCTTGCCAGTCAAATTCGTTACTGATCTCAATTCTATCATCCTCGGCTCCATCCGTTAACGTGATATATTGTACAAACCTAGAGTCTTCATGAGTACGTTCCACACGTAAAGATGCTCTCAACGGTCCATTCTCTGCCACGGTAATTTTAACATTGTCCGTGATGGAAATACTCGGCCCATCCAGAACTTTCTTGTAAATTTCCCAAGCCGGATAATCAGTAGAAAGATTTTCCGTAAACATCATCAGACGGAACGGCTTACCGGTTTGCACCAGTTCACGATTATTCTTTTTATCAAAAATGGAAGCTATGTCACCCTGTTCATTCAATGCTATCTTATAAATAGTGTTTTCAAGAGTTCCGTTCTTTGCCAGCAGTTTTCCGGAAGATGAAGTTCTTCCCGGTTGAATGCTATATACTGAGAAGCTAAGTGGATCTACTTGCGCTACAAACAAAACCTCGGCTATTCCATTCTCCCAAGAAATCAACTGTGCAGGCATATTTTCCCCTTTCTGAGAGGTTACTTTAATTCCTGACGGTCGTTTATCCATCTTAACCGTAGCCTTCACCACATCTCTCCGACTGGAAGCTACAGGATTATAAACCACAACCGGCATCCCTTTTACTTTGGTATCCAAAGCACGACTCACTGCCCCCACTGCTGTAGTAATGGTTTCTGCAAAACGTGTCTGAGCTATCAGTTCATCATTCCAGGAGAAAGTGTATGATTGCGGAATACTGGTTCCCGTCAGGTCATCGTGAAATTGATGCCACAGGAAACGCTGCCAGTTTTCACGCAAAGCATCGGAAGGATATTCCAAACCTCCCAATGTTTCCGCCACTACAGATGCTCTTTCGGCTGCATCCGCCAAGTGTTCGTTCCGTCGGTTGAAATGTTTCATTGCAGCCTGCGAAGTGTAGCACCCCACTCCATGCACATCCATCAGCAGTTCTCCGTCATAAACGGGTAGTTCGGGATGCTTTTCAAAAGGATAATAATCTTCATATATTTGTCCGGCTTTGGCACTGATAATTTCTAACGGGCCATCTGCCTTCAAACTTTTTTCTAATGAATAGACGGAAGGAAGCGTTGGCGATCCGCCACGGTCTCCTACACCATAATAACTATAAGCCGTATTATCAGGTCCTAGTTTAGCTCTTTCCAGAATGCGGCGATTGATACTGATATCATCGTAGTAATACGATGTACCGTATCCTCCGGCATCCAGTACTGCCATGATCCGCGCACCATCCAGACCTTGCCAAAGCCCTATCTTGAACGGCATTTTTTCTTTTTCTCCAAAATATGGATTTTTCCGCCACTGGAGTTTTTGGGTAGAGAATCCTATCAATCCGCAGTGTGCGGCGATGGTAGGCAATGTGTAACCGAAACCGAAACAGTCCGGCAGATAAATATCGTTTGATTTTACATCAAACTCTTTTTTATAGAATTCCTGCCCTAACAGGACATTCCTGAAAAAGGATTCGGAGGAAGGAATATTAGGGTCTGTCGCTTCCCATGCACTTCCCACTACATTCCAGCGTCCTGCCTTGATGTACTTCTTTACAAGCTCATACTCGTGCGGATAATACTCCTTCATCCACGCATATTTCTGAGCACTCTCAAAGTTAAAGATATAATTGGGGAAACGCTCGAAGAGCCAAAAGTTCTGTACCATTGTACGGTGCAGATAATCATCAATAGATTCGCGTACATCCCAGTTCCACTGCGTATCAAAATGGGCTGTTGCTACCAGATACGCCTTATACTCTTTTTGCTGGCTGTACAATATCTGTACGAAGCAAAACAGTGACAGAATGCAACATAGTATTTTTTTCATCTTTCACTTTTTTAGTTAGAGAAAGTTTTCGTAATAGATTATGGTATCTTTTAGAAATAAGAAGAGTATACCCGAACCGTATCTGAGCCCTACCTGAGCCCTACTTGCTCCGTACATTCTCCAGCCAGAAGTACCTCTGAGTGGAGAATCCCCGGAGATGGTACGGAGCAAGTAAGGCTCAGGTACGGTTCGGATATATAATTATCTACTTTTATCTGGCAGGCCAGGCATTCTTCAAAGGCACTTCGCCACGAAGCATCTTACGAGCCTGCCCCGTAAGCCACAAGTAGTGGTCGGTGGGCAGATCATCTTCAACCCCTTGAAACACGATGTTCAGTTCACTGGCCTTCTTGCACCAGCCACCTTCAAGCTGACTTTCGTCCTTAGGCGAGGAACCATGCCCATAACTGCCTTTCGCCTTATTATACCACACATAGTAATCCGTTTCAGGCACATTGCTCGGTACATCGCTTTTATTAAGGCATTTGAAGATGGCAGTGCCCTCGTCTATTTCATCAAACATTGCGACGTAAATCATTTCTGCTCCCAACTTGATGCCACCATAGATCTGTTCCCAGAAGAATCTTCCACCCAGACGCTCCATCACACTATTATTCGGATGCATATTCAGGTCAGCTCCACCAGGGAAACAGTGGGGAGCATAGTGTACTCCATTTTTCTTGCACCATTGAATGTCCGCATCAATGATAGGCTTGCGATGGCTATTATAAACCTCTATCGAACCATAACGACCTACAAACCAAGGGAAGATGACATTGGCACTCTTCACAATATCAGTATATTTGGCACGCGGCCATTTAGATGAACTATGCGTACGCCAATCATCGTTCACACCCAGCATGATGCTCCAACCCTGCTCTTTCAATGCAGCTATAAGGCTGGCTATCTGGTCTGCATTGAAAGGTTTTTCATCAAACCCCACACCCCAAAGAGCAAGCAACGGTTTGCCATCCTCATAGAGATAGTATTTCTGTTGGTTACGGTCTAACAATTGATACGTATCCATAATGGCCTTCGCATCGGCAAGCAATGCACTTTCATCGCGGTTTCCTTCCATAAATCCACCTAAATCATACATCACGCTGATGGCTCGCTGAAATTGGTTACTTCCTTTCATCGCGTGCTTCAACACCATATCGAAATGATCTTTTCCATCAGGATTATTGATTACCTCACCTACAAAGCGTTGCATAAAGACACCATCAATGCCGTATTCCTTCATCCATTTGAAATGAAGCAACACACTCGACTCATCGTAAGCACTGTACACCTGAGCTGCTTCACCATTGGGCAATATAAATTTAGAAGAGCGACCTTTAGGTCCATCTACACCCGGAGTGTATCTCTTTTCATATTCAGACATATCGGGCCACATATCAATAGAGTTCTGCAAAACTCCCGGCTTGAACACTTCACTTTCACGATAGTGATACCAAGCCGTGTTATCAGAATTGCTATGCCTGCATCCGTCACCCGGCGCACCAAACCATCCTTGATAGCCTGCCATCACCAAGCCACGATAGGTATCGAACGGTTTGCCGTCTTCATGGAGTTCAAAATCCGGCTTATTATAAACATCTTCTGCAGGAGGTGTTTCTGGCTCTTCTATTGCCGGTGGAATATAGTCACCTTTGTCATCACCACAGGCTACTAATCCCAGGAAAAGGGTACCCAACAGCCAATAATTTATCTTATTTTGTTTCATTATTTCCATTTTTTCAGTTAAAATAAAGGCCGGAAGAACAAACATACGTCTCCCTTCCGGCCATTGTCACAATCTTACTACCTCTGCTCCAACTACTCGTTGGGAACTTCTATCTTTACAATTTCTGTATAATTGTACTTTTCAAATTTATCCTTTACTTTGGCACCCATACGGACAAAGTAAATGTATCCGGGCTTTACCTGCAAAGACACTTCATACGCTATACTCTTGCCATCGTCCTCTTTAGGAATCTTATCCCAAGTTTTCATAACGTTAATCTTGCCGGGCTTATCGTAATAACCAATATGATTGGAAGCACCGCAGAAATGGTTCAAACTGAGAAACGGACAAACATCCATAACTTGTGGGAGCCCTTCAGTAATCGGAGCATCCAAACGGCAGGACATGGTGAGTGTGGTTCCCTCAAGTTTCGTTTTGAAGTCAAACAACTTCAAATAAGGCGTCACCTCAAAATTTTGAGTAGTCTTGCTACCGATACCCATACGGATAGTATCAGAAGGCCACCAAGACCCTTCCGGTACCATATCATACGTTCCGGCAAAGAGTTTGGTATTATTGAACGTACCGTCTTCTTTGATGGCAAGATCCTGACTTCCGGGATTAACTTTATAACTCACCTCCCAGATGCGGATATGGCAATCTCCTCGATCAGAAACAATGCCTTCTCCGGTAGTGGAATCTATAATCTTCCCATAGAAATGGCAATCGGGAGCATCGAAGTTATCTACCCCCATGCAGGATACCACCAGCAATGCTGAAGCAGCACACATTAAACTATATATTAACTTTTTCATATCAATACTTTTCTATATAATTATTCATTAATGGCCATCATTACGAACCAGTAACGGATTCTTATTGATTTCACCACCCGGTATTTGATCGTAATAATCTTTCTTATTAAAATTCACCCTACGGCCTTCACGTTCCACTTCAGGCAAGAATATCCACATATATTTTTTATCAGGATCATCTCCCTCCTTCCAATCGGGATTGATTTCATCCAAAACCTGATAAGCCAGCAGTCCATGAGTATACACACCATCCATGAACATAATGTCGGCCACTCTCCAGCGACGAATATCGAACACACGGTGATTTTCAAAGACAAGCTCACGGGCACGTTCATCACGGATATATTGCAGGTTCTCGTCAATCGGGAAACCATAGATTTCGGAACCTATATCAGCCGGATTGGTAACCATTGCATGAGGATGGGCACCTGCACGATCACGGATTTCATTGATATGCTCGAAAGCTTCTGCCTTCAAATCATCACTACCGGTAATCAATCCCAGTTCGTAAGCTGCTTCCGCCCAGTTCAGTAAAATTTCACCATAACGGAATACTTTCCAAGGTTGAGAATTGGTAAAGAACACACGGGCATTAGTACCTTCAGCCTGTACATACTTACGAATACAAGCACCCATACGAGAATAGCCTTCATCGCCCGTACCTTCCGCCAAACCATGAATACCGTTAATCTTCACATTGGCATGACCACCGACATCTTTGCGTGTACCGGGCTGAGCAGCTCTCACACGGAACTGAGCAGTATAGTCATTTACACTTCCTTGAGTTTCGGCAGTACCATCAGCTACAGTACCCGGATAGCTAGTATAGACACCAGCCTGAAAATCAAGTTCCGTACCGGACATGCTTTCTTTCATTCCGGTAAAGTAGTAATTGGCACGACATCTAGGTTCCATTTCACCGTTGTTCCAGAGTTCAGTCACACTTTTGAAACGAATGGGGTTCCCAGTTTCCGGATCGATAATGGCAGGCATCTCATACAACCCCATGATTTCCCATGCAGGCTGAAGCGCAACGCCTACGTCACCGGAGAGTCCTACACCCTTAGGCAATACCATACAGTCCCAGCAGTGGAACAAGTTGGTATCGAACGGCGTGCTGGTGTTGGGACCATACTGTTTTACCATGATATCTTCTACCGTATTCGGATTAAGGAATACTTCCGTATAAGCTTTCTCCTTATCAGCACCTGCATGAAGTCTGAATCCAGCATCTTTCAGGAACTTACAGGCATCGTATGCATATTGGAAGAATTCCTGTGCGTGATCTGCAGTCATGCACATCAGACCAGCATTTACAGCTGGACCGGTGACAGCCAAATACTGATTGTATTTGGCAACAGACCCAGCATATAACATGGCACGTGACATCAAAGCCGCAGCTGCATAACGATTGGCACGCCCCACCTCGTCTTTGGAGGCAGTAGCATTCTCCATAGCAAACTTCAAATCTTCATAGATGAACTTCCAGCAATCATACTCAGTATTACGCGGTTGCTGAAGTTCCTCCAATGGAGCCTTTGGGTCAAGTACCTTCTCTACAATAGGCACACCGCCATAGCGTTTCACCATTCCAAAATAGTAGAATGCACGCAAGAAACGCGCCTCACCTAAATAAGAATTATAAACATCTTCCGTAAAATTGCTTTGATACTCAGGCAATTTTTCCAACATATTGTTAAGTTCACGGATACGATCATAAGGCCAATAGTCAAAGCCGCCATAAGAAGTTGCACGACCTGCCGCCTCAGCAGCACAGGATGCTGCACTAGATTTCTGAGCCTGCCACTGATTTCCACCTTTGCTTGAAGTAGCATAACCTTTCTGGTCTCCATTCTGACCATAGTTAAAATCCTCAATGGGCAGATCATGATACGCCGAAGCAAGATACTTCTTGATGCCATTGTCTGATTGAAACAGCACATTCTCGTAAACAAGCCCTTTCGGCTCCAAATCCAAATCATAACAGGAAGTTGCCGTAAGTCCCAATGCAGCTGCTACAAATATATATTTTAATGTTTTCATATTCTATTCTTTTTATCTTTAGAATTTGATGGTTGCACCAATATTAAACGTACGGTTCACAGGGTAGTTATAGAACAAAATTCCAGAATCAGCATTATTGTTCGCACCGCCCTGACGTCCCGGACGTTCCGGGTCTATATTATCCAGACCTGTAAATGTCAAGAGGTTATAGGCATTGAAATAGATACGAAGATTCTGAATTCCTGCTTTGGCTATCCAAGTTTTAGGCAATGTATAGCCAACTTCCAGCGTCTTCAAGCGCAGATAAGATGTATTCTTGATACCCGTTCCGGCATTGCTAAAACTATGACCTGTGGCCGGATAGAGACCGGATACCCACTTCGTGTTCGGATTGAATGGGTCATCACTCGGATTAACCGTATGCCAGCGATCTAGATAAATATCCAATACCGCACCACCATTGAACGGACCTACCTCTGTGAAGACCTCATCGTATGAATTGTAAACACCTGCTGCGCCTTGCCAGTTCATAGATACATCAATGCCTTTCCAATCGGCTCCCATTACAAAACCATAGTTGAATACCGGCAAGTTGTAAGATGCCATCGGATGATTGTCCTCACCATTTATGATACCATCACCGTTCCAGTCCTTGTAATAATAGTCACCAGGTAAAGTTCCCTGCCCATATCCACCACCAGTAAGGTCGTGATAGCGAATTTGTTCATAGCTGCTGAAACGTCCTCCTTCTTCATAAGAGAACCAGATATCTTTGTTGCGTCCAGATACATCGCGACGCCTCCATGCATCCATAGAGTTGCTGGCCTGACTATCCAAACGATAATCCCAACGATTCTTTGTGGCAGAAATTTGTCCGCCTACCCAATAGTTCACATCACCCACACGATTCCGGTGATTCAAACTGATCTCCCAACCGAAAGTCTGGTCAGCATTTAAGTTCTCTTGAGGTAAATTTGCACCAACTGTACCCGGAACAACCGTTGAAGCTGTAGCAAGCAAACCTTCACGCTTACGCTTAAAGAATTCGACCGTACCACTCAATTTTTGATTCCAAAGGTCGAAATCTAAACCCAAATTCACCGTTTTTGAAGTATACCAAGTCTTATCTGGATTCGGAATGGCAGTTGGCTCTACACCAGTCATCAAAATGCCGTTATAAAACCAAGCGATCCTGTCTTTATTAATATTATAAGCCACCGCTGTTTCAGGATAAGTACCTGCAGCACCATCATCACCCATCTTTCCCCAAGAACCGCGAAGTTTCAAGTTGGTAAGGAAAGGGACTAACTCTTTCACAAATGGTTCTTCACTAATACGCCAACCGGCAGATACACCCGGGAAAAATCCCCATCGGCCATCTTTCGGATAGCGAGACGAACCATCTTCACGGAAAGAGAAATCTACCATATAGCGACCTTTGTAGTCATAGGTCAGTTTACCGACATAGGCCTGTCGGGTTACATCACCTGCACCACCCATAGAACCAATCTGGCCTTCTTCTTCACCATAAATCAAGTATTCACCTACCAACTGCATGACACGTTGTGCATAGAAACTATCCCAATTGTTATACTGCTCTTCAAACAATACCATGGCACTCACATTATGATCACCGAACTTACGGGCATAATTCAAAGAGAGTTGCATTGTTGTTGCGTATCCCGGATCAGTGCTACGGCGCAAATTGCTGTCAGGATTACGTTCAAAGCTTTCCAAAGTACCATCTTCTCTCCTGTTATACAATTTATACGGACGTTTGTATTGTGTATTATTGGTAGAAGAATAATCATAGCTATAAAAAGCTTTTGCATTCAAACCCTTTACGCCTGGAATGTCGTAAGTCAATGTCAAGGAACCATTAAAGTTAACACGTTTCTCACGGCGATAACCGGTGAGATCACTATTGATAGCAGCTACAGGGTTTTCAGGTTCGCCCATTTCACTATCCCAGGCAGGATAGTTATGATCACCGTCTACATAAGCTTCTGAAGTCGGACGGTAAGTCCAAGCTTTCTTATATACGCTCCAAATATCGGTAAACGGTTGGTTCTTTTCATCCATATAACCACTAGCCTGTACAGAAGCCTTCAAACGGTTAGTAATTTTTGCATCAATATTGCTACGGAAATTCCAACGATCGTAATTCAAAGAACCACTTTTATAAGAACCTTCCTGTTTCAAATAACCGAGATTAAAGAAGTAGTTCACTTTTTCCGAACCACCGTTCACACTGATATTGTACTGTTGCTGCGGAACATTATCATCGAATAATTCTTTTGTCCAGTTCGTACTTTTCTTCTTTCCGGTACTATACTCCATCATTTGTTCCCAAGTATATTTAGCAGGAGTACGGTTAGGATAAGTATTGTCGCCGAAAGCATTATAGTATTTTTCATTGATAAGCAGCATGTGGTCTGCGGCACTTGCAGTCTGTGGCACATAAAGGAACTGTTGCCAACCATAATTAGCAGAGAACGTAATGTCGAACTTACCATTAGAAGCTTCACCACGTTTAGTAGTAACCAAAATTACACCATTAGCAGCACGCACACCATAGATAGCTGCAGAAGCATCTTTCAATACAGATACATTATCAATTTCATTGGCATCCATACGAGAGAAATAAGCCTTGTCACGAGGAACGCCATCAACCACAATCAGCGGTTCACCCATACCACGAATATCAAGGGCATTGTCAAATTCACCAGGCTGCGAACTCTTTTGGAAAATACGCACACCAGGAATCTTACCTGAAAGCATATTTACCACATTCTCATTCTTGGTAATAGCAATTTCCTTATTATTAATGGCAGAAACCGCACCTGTCAATGTAGCTTTCTTCTGTGTACCATAACCTACAACCACGACTTCGTCCAAAGCTTGACTATCTTCTTGTAGTGTAATCTTCAAAGTGGTCTTATTTGCCGTAACCACAGCATCCACATAGCCGATAAAAGATACTGTCAATTTTTCATTAGCATCGGCAGCTATCTCAAATTCACCATTAATATCGGTTATGACACCTCGAGTGGTCCCATTGACCCGAACATTAGCTCCAATGACAGTCTCACCCGTCTGATCGACCACAGTACCGCGAACGATGCGGTTCTGGGCCGACATAGGTAACGTCATCAGGAAGCATAGAAGCACAAACATCATCGATTTCCATAAGGAGGATGCACTTCTATCATTATTATTCAGATTTATATTTTCCATGTTATTCTCTATCTATTTAGAAAAGGTCTATAAGAAAATCTCTATTTGCATCAAGAGATTTTCTTATTATTATTTTAAAATTACTCTTCTATCTTAGTGGGGTTATCTACTACACCCTCAGCACAATCACGACGATTGATCCAAAGGAAGCACAAACAGCCATCACTAATATCTCTAGAGCCATAAGCATATTCAAAGCGAACACCAAAGCCTACACGAAGAGCCCAGCCACCATAAGCCTCTGTTGTTTCGAAGTTACCCTCGTTTGTGATTTTAAGACCATTAGCCACCATAGTAGAACCATTAAGCCCATCAAATCCATTCAGAATTTCACCATTGCACTCAGCACCGGCAAACGCTTTCTTTTCATCGTCACTCATAGTCCAACTACGACGTTGAGAAGAAGCGATAGAAGTCTGGCGGTTATAATAGACAACATTACCTTGGAGTTGTTTACCAAAATCATCCACGACCAAAGACGAACCATCAGAATAAACAAGATTATCACCATCAACCTCAGCGATATACCCCTGAAGAGCCTCTACAATTTTGGCACCACCCTCACCATGTTTCAAAGACAATTTGCCATTGGCTATCACATCATATAAATTAAGACTGTTTACTCCAGGAGCAAAAACAACAGGAGCACCTTCGTTCGTACCTTCTGCAGGCATCTCACCATATTCCACATGTGGTTCACCTAAGCCTTTCAAAGAGCCTTTAAACACGTCATCTGCAACAACAGCCAACGGATCTGTTACTACTACATAAATTTTAGCCTTCACAATGTCATCTGCAAGCACGTTTATCAAGAACCCTGAACGATCTGCATTCTCATTAAAGCTTGTTCCCGGTCTTTCACTAAATTTCCACGTACCGTCAGCTTTCAAACTAGACTTCAGCATTTCAAATTTTTCCTGTGCTTTGCCCCCCGGTTGTTTACTTGCTGCTGCAATAGCAAACTCAGCCCTTTCCGGAAGTTCTGAGAACAAATCTTTAAAGTTCAAATCTTTCAATAAATCCAAACCATTAATTGTCATTTCCTTAAAACCATCCGCAAGATCTTGGGGATTATAATCCGCTTTAATCGTAACACCTCCTAAATCTTCAGCTATGGAAGAAAAGTCATCAGACACTTTCACAGTAAAGTAATTAGAGCCAATAATCGTTCCTTTTAAATTCAACTGAAGAGATACAGCATAAGTTTTTCCAGCTTCCGCTTCACCAAGAGCCTTAATAGGTACTTTTATGAAATCGCCTTCCAATGTCACATCTCCGCTCACTTTAAACTGTTCACCATCAGCTGCACGAGTAAGCACATGAGATTCAGCAATTGTAAATTCGGCACCATCCAAGCTTTTGAGAGCCGGTCTTGCCAAGAAATTCACTGTGGTAGCAGTATTACCGATCTCTACAATACCATCTATTGTCTCCGGACTATAAATCAAAGAATTCACTAAAGAACCTAATGGAAGGATATATTCTTCACCTTCTATTGTAATGATAGCCTCCGTATCAGTAACTACTATAGAGATATTTCCTCCACCCGGCTTAATTACAATCTTTTGCCCATCACTCAACGTTAATGTATACGTGCCATTACTTTCATCTACCTTCGTAATGCTCGCACCAGTCATCAAGGCTTTACTTAATTGAGTTTTGATGTCATCAATTGCTACCTCAATTACTGACACTCTTGACTTCAGATCATCAACATCATCATTGTCACATGAAACAAAAGTTCCTGTTGAAAGAACCACTGCTCCCAAAAGGAGCGCATTAAAAAATCGTTTGTTCATAATAATTAAATTAAAAGTTGGTAAATATATAAGTTAGGTCACTAAAAACCTTTATCTTTCTATTGTCATAAGGAAGATTATCCACAGGTGGATGCTTTACGTATACTTGTGCATTTTTCATATTTATTAATTTAGTGTTTTAAAATTCTATGAAGGCAAAAGTATGGTACGAACGTTAAAATAGTCCTTAAAAAGACATTAATCGAAGTAGTTTTTTCAAAGGAAAACAAGGGTTTCAGAGCATTTTAACTCTTTCACATTAAAGAATCATATATAAATGGATTAATCGAAGAAAAATAGACCTCAGATAAAGGTTATTCTTGGATTATGTATTATAATTAAGCCTTTCATGAAAACGAAACTTGTGGCTATATAACCCATAAATCAGTTATATAACCACAAGCTTTAATTAAAGATTTCTGTATTGATCAGTTATTTGCCTACACCATTCTCATTAAAAGCACTCACAGAGAAGTAATATTCAGAATCCCTATTGAAATAACGAGCCTCATATTGATTTTCGTAAACCACCATAGAGTGAGTCAATTTCTCTTTTTGTATTCCCCAACGTAAAATATACCCTGTTACATTTTCCTGCGGATTCCATGTAAACCGGTAGATACGTTTATCATTATTATCACGTAAAGCCTGGAATCCTGTAACTTCGGCAGGCACCTTACCACCACCTTGACCAAAGACGCGCAAATCGAACAGAGAAAAACTACCTTCCATGTCTTTAGTGTTACAAATTTTTAGATATTGCACTTTCGCAGGAACATTCAAAGTATGCAGTTTATGAGGAGCATCCTGCAGATTCTTTTCTTCATCCACCAGACGAGTCCACTCTTTGCCATTTGTAGAACCTTCTATATAATATTGATAAAACACAGGATCATGGGGCGCATGTACATTGAAATTATGATCTGCGAAATTCACCTGAATGGCATTCACTTCCATTGGTTTCCCAAGATCTATTTGTAGCCATTCACCAGCATTGCCAGTTTGAGCAGCCCACCAGGTTTCAACATTTTCATCATTAGCCAATTCTGGTTCATACCCCTCAAAATGTAAAGACGAGGATACTTTTTTCTTATATGAAAGCAAGTTCCATCCCATATTAATATCTTCCTTTTCAAAATCGACCTTCCGATCAGGAATACAGAAAGGATAATCAGCAAAAGTTGTCAACGCATACATACCATACTTCTCAGAAACAACTACCGGGAATAAGCCTAAACGACGTTCAAACCAATGACGAACAGAAATAGTCATAGATGCTACATGCCAGTAATTACCATATTTATCTTTGAATGTATGTCCATGACCAGCACCACCGATGAAACCTCCGGGCTTAAAAGAGAATGGATTGTCTTCCACATATTCAAACGGGCCTAACGGATTATCACCAACATAATTACCATCACCATAAATACGGTATTGAGTACCGGGAGCTGCATATTGCAAATAATAGCGACCATTATGTTTCAGTACACATGGACCTTCATTCCAACCTTGACGTGGTTCTTCATTGTTCTTACCAGGAACTTCCCAACCATATTTATCACAATTATGTTGAATCAAAGCTTTAGGCTCTCCAATAGCTCGGAAGCCATCTTTGGGATCCACCTCTACTCCCATTATCGGATCCACATCCGAACATCCCCAATAAAAATACACCCTTTCATCATCATCTTTAAAGAATGCCGGATCATGTTGAGGAAACTCAAACTTTGTATCTACTTCTTCCCAAGTGTCCTTTTCAGGATGAGCGTTTTTATAAATACGGGTGTTTCCACTGGATGCCGTAAAATAAAGAGTATCACCATAAACAAGGATGGTCGGAGCATAATCTTCCATCGTTGGAATGGTTGTACAAGGGATATATTCCCATTTTGCCAGGTCTTCAGAACGCCAGTATCCACCGGATTTAGAGGCAAACATATAATAGTATCCTTTAAAATATTCCAGTACAGGATCAGCCGCTTCACGCCGTGACTCATCATTAGGTTGGAAACGATAGTTCAGATCAATAGGATTGGTTACAATTCTATCATTCTTAACCGGAACTTGCTCGGAAGTACAACTACTTATCAGTCCTGAAACTAAAGTTATACTCACTAATTTCGCTAATTTCTTCATGGTAGTTTTATATTTATTTTTTTCCCTTGGTATTCCACATTTACAGTATATGACTCATTATCCAACCCTAATCCGTCTTGTCCATTTACAAGAACAATATGAAATTTACGTTCTTGCAACATACCATTATAGTTACCTTGACGAGGATGGATAGTCAGTTTTCGCTCCTTATCATTCCACGTCATACGGATAGTGGAGTATTTACCTTTTTCATAGTTATAATTATCATCCTCATCTTCATACAGAGTAAATTCTCCATTAGCTCCTGGATAAATACGAAGCTGTAAATCGTCCCATGATTTCTCTGTTGCAAACTGAACAGTAGGACCAACAGGAATGATAGAACCAGCTTTCACATACAATGGAATTATATCAACAGGTGTTTCACGAGTGATTTCACATCCACCGTCTTGAACTTCGCCAGTCCAGAAATCAATCCACCGGGTTCCTGCCGGCAAATATAGGTGAGTTCTATCAATTCAATTTATCCTCTTGTATCAGACAGCAGAACTCT
>OGXY01001601.1_pt1 | contig 15526 bp, 18 predicted proteins | sample 1576411 | NCBI WGS metagenome assembly OGXY01 (sample SAMEA3541498, study PRJEB24748) | human gut metagenome | biome: human gut; feature: human-associated habitat; material: faeces | place: China | collected 2012 | reverse complement strand
CAAATTTTTAGCATCTAATTTAACTTCAATTCCTATTATACAAAATTTTAAGATACTGCACTATCAACACACTCTTAAGTTTGCTTCTAAGTCTTATTTCCATAACTTCTTTCATTTGGGAATAATTCAAGCTGGCGAATCATATAATGTGTACTTGGAATGTAATCAAAATAAAACAATAGTGCTAGATATAAACTCCATGGAATTGGGCGTGTCCGATTTTCGTAGGCACTATAAGTTTGTCGTGAAATACCAACAGCCGAAGCAATTTCTTCTTGTGATGCACCAACTTTTCCTCTGAGTGCGGGTAACTCAATCGCCAATTGAGTGGCCAAGTTCTCTTTCTCATCTTTACTAAAATTCCAAAACTGCTTATAAGCATCTCGCCCTACAAATTGAATCAATAAATCTCCTCCTGGGTATACTCTTTCGTAGAGTACATTACTCCACGAAAAAACACCGCCAAACACTGAAAACTCAGCATTATTTGACGGTGTTGACAATTTATTTGACGGCTAATAAATCAGAAAGCCGTTGCATATTTTCTCTTTTTAAATCCATGGATGGGTGTACATAGCGATTCATTGTAATATTCACGCTGGCATGACCCAATATTTCGCTGAGACTTTTTACATCGAATCCAAGCTCTATGCACCTTGTAGCAAATGTATGACGTAACGAGTGATAATTTGCGGAGGTGATTCCGCTGTTTTTCAATACCTTCTTAAAATGATTTTGCATGGTTCTTGGTTCTAATGGATTCTGATCGCTATTGGTTAGGATGTAGCCAGTAGAAGAAGCTTTGTGTGCTGTAAGAATAGTCATTAAGCCATGGGGTACTGGAATAGTACGGATGGAGCAAGCACTTTTTGGTGTGGTAACAACAATCCTTGTCTTGTATTCACTGTTGGTTCTATCTTGGATTCTCTGGAGCGTTTGATGCACGTGGATTGTGTAATCTGAGAATGAAACATCTTCCCATCGTAACGCACAAATTTCACCTACTCTGAGACCAGTGAATAAACATACTAATATACCAATATTGCAGGAATCAAGATTAGAATACAAGTATTGGCATAATTTTTCCTGTTCAGCACGACTCAAAACTCTCATTTCCTTCGTTTGACGTTTTATCTGTATAGATCGTGCGTCACAAGAAATGGCTTTCCCGTTTCGGGTGGCAAATTGTAAGACATTTCGAATTAGAGATAAAATATCTGAAACAGTTTTAGAGGAAAGTCCATTCTCCTTTAATCCACCAGAAACAAGGAAAAAATTACACTGCGTTTCAATAAACTCGTGTGTTATATCACGCAATTGTTTGCTTCCGAACACAGGAAGTATATACGAGCTGAGAAGATTCCTATATTTGTTGCTTGTAGATTCCTTCACTTTAGGACATATAGCTTGAAACCATTCCATAGCAACCTGTTCAAATTGATCTGAGCTAATTTCTGGATCGACAGTGACAGAATTACTCGTGCACGAACTTTGACTGATAAGTTTTGCCTTGACTTCTCGATATGACTTTGCATAAACATAACCGTAATTGGCTTTGCCTGTAGAAGATCGGGACTTAATGTATCTTCCTTCCCATCTGCCGTCTTTCCTTTTGTAAATATTTTCTCCTTTTCGTGCCATAAGGTACACCTCCTTCAATATGACTATAATTCTGACGGCAAATTGTGACTTTGGAACTTTCTAAGATGGATTTTTGTGCAAAACCTCGTGTTTTATGTCCCTAACATATTGACAAACAGTGCGACAATTTGTAAAATAAAGATATAAACTAAAAAAAACAGAGAAGAATGCGATTCGTGGAGTAATGTACTCTACGAATTTTTTATTTTAAAGAACCTCAAGATAGCTCATATTGTCGTCTTGGGGTTCTTTTCATTCTATCATTTAATGCAATCTGCCTATAAAATTTTATCATATTGCATTTATAAATGCAACTTGCACCCGATGTTGGTTGTTGAGATTTTTGGTACATTTTATAATGTATAGCAGAATCATACACAGCATGGAGGTGATTGAAACGCAACCGGAAATTGATTACGTTAAGATTGGTCAGCGCATTAGAGCTGCCCGACTGGAAAAGGGTTATAGTCAGGCTGATTTGGGTGCGTTGGTTGGTTGCTCGAACAATCATATGAGCCATGTTGAAGTTGGACAGACGAAAGTTTCTTTGGCAATGCTTCTAAAACTGGCATTCGTCTTGGAAAAGAACTTTGACTATTTTTTACTGGATACCCCATATGCAAAATGCGACAGCATCATTGATAATGAGATTGCTGCAAAACTGAAAAAGTGTAATGTAACAACATTGATAACCGTAGGAAAGTTGATTGATGTCTTGATTGACCAGCAAGAGATGATAAAAAAAGCGGAGCTTGATTGATATAATGAAAAAGAAGCCCATTGACGGTACAGAGTGAACTGCTATGGGGTTCTTTTTTGCAGCACAATATACTGATTCTTTAAGAAGCAAAAAGTCCACCAGTCATGATGCACTACGCATCGTACTGGTGGACTTTTTCTGTAAAGATATAAAAATAGATATTCATATATCGCCATAACCAATGTCGTTATCGTAGGCATGAAGATCTTCTTTCAGGAAATCTGCTTTACGAATATACATCGAATTTACCAGCTCTCCTTTTTCGTGGAGCAGGCTGAATTTGTAGTCTAATAATGCTGCCGGTACATAGAGCATTTTAGCCGTTTCAAAAAATGTGTGTTCCGAAAGGCATTCCAGGACTTTCCCATCTTCTAACAGAAGCTCCGCCGCAAAGAAGTTTGCTTCATTTTCTTCGATTGATCTATCATCAAAAACTTCCATTTCTTGAAAGCCGTGCATCATAGCGATTTTTGTATGCAGGACAGCGTGTCCTAATTCATGTGCGACTAATATACGCTCCAGGATACCGTTCACATTGTGATCTATCACGATATTCTTTTGTCTGGACTGGTAATAGAAGAAGCCCTTCAATTTCTTCTGTAAATCGTAATAGTGGATTTTGATACCTAACAGCTGACATAGCTCGTAAGGGTCTCTGGTGTGATATTTTCGCACAAGCTTATCGACAGTTTCAATGATATGCTCTGCCGTTTTCATTTGCTTCACCTCCGAATCGCACACAGAAAACATATTCTGTGCTTGAGGATTTTACTCTTTATCTTTATGCTTTCTGTATTTCTTCGGAGTGTACTTTTCCCGTGCTGTTTTCTTAGAGTCCATATAAACTGACATAATCGCCTGGAAGAATACATCTTTTGCGTCCTCGTCCAATTCTCCACCGGCAAACAGAGAATTTACACGACCCAACACTTCCTGAGCTTCTTTTGCTCCTTTTGAACCGAAGTTTTCCTTTGCCTCTAAAATAAACATATCCTGATCTATATGGCTCTGGCTATCCGTTTCAGATTCGTCCAAAAGATAGGACACAGAGATATGCAGTGCTTCAGCAAGTTTTCTGATGTTGCTTTTTCTGGGGAGTGTTCCGAGCTGCTCATAGGTGTAAAGGGATCTTTCGGAAATGCCGGTCATCTGGGCAAGCTCCGTTTGAGATAGGTTCATAGCCAAACGAGCTTCTTTAATTTTTTCTCCAAATGTCATGGTAGTATCCTTCCTTTCAAAAAATATTTATTCGTAACTTCCGATTATTTGTTGACAAACTTCTGGAAAATGCTATAATAAGAATCATAACAGAAGTTTTAATTCCACTTAATTATATATCGGAACTTTTATAAAGTCAAGAACTTCCGATTTCACTTCTGTTATTTTAATCAAATATCGGAAGTTATAGTCATTCTTGTCCCATGGTATTTGTTTCCCTTTAGCCAAGTGACAGGAGTTAGAAAGGAATTCTTATTTTATGGATTAGGCTGAAAGGAGATTCTGAATGAGCAGATATAATACACAGGTATTAAGCAGTATTCGAATGCTTTGCCGGATGCAGAACATTGACGAGAAGGTTCTGTATGAAAGAGCAAAGCTGATTTTATCCATATATCGAGAGGTGTGCTGGTCTACCATTGATCGTGCGAATGATGTATGTGATACCCTTATTTGTACTTACGGTGACAGCTTAGATGGTGCATTGATTTATCTGGAGAACTTTGCTCCGGATGAAGCGAGAGAACGATTTGAAGAACGCATTCGCAGCTTATTTGAGACAAAGTGGATCATTGAACTGGTAGATATGGCTATGTTGAAAATCAGAGAATATCCAGATAAAGGCGCTCTGTACTGTGAGATTATCTCAAAGGCATATCTCAACCGCTTCAAGTACAGGGAATCAGAAATGCTGGAGGTTTTGAATATGGAACGCAGCACCTACTATGACCGAAAGAAAGAAGCGATACTGTTATTTGGTCTGTCACTTTGGGGAACAGCCATTCCTAAATTGAAAGATTTCCTGGAAAGTGCCCGGGAGGAAGAAGCATTGTGTTATTGTGAATGCTAAGACAGGATTTTAGTCCGACTAAAATCCGATGAAAATACGACGGTTCCCCTACTGAAAGTCCGACTTGTCCAGTGTTAAAATGGCTATGCTGGGAGATAGCGGCATAAAATTGAATAGAGAGAGTTACGCCTCGTGCCTGTAATGGGTACGGGGCTTTTTTTATACCTGCCTATTTTCCCCCATAATTAACACAAAGGCATGAACGAGAGCTTGGAGTAATTTACTCCGGCTCTTTTTTTATGCCTGCAAGGAGGACAGGCAGATGGCAAAGGGTATTGAGAATCGGGCACGATCTCCTCCCGCTGTTTTTGATTTTGCAACTTCACAAATTCAAAAACACGGAGGAACGAAAATGTATTACGACTTGGTTGAAAGCGGAAAAAGAATTAAAGCCTTGAGAAAGGAACATGGGCTTACACAGGAACAGCTTGCGGAGCAGTTAGGTGTTGCCGCAAACACCATTGCACGAATTGAAACCGGCAACAGAGGTATCTCTATTGATTTGGCAATCGAACTGGTTGTGCGCTTTGAGACAACCCTTGATTACATATTTTTAGGTCGTGAATAACCTCAAAACTATACCTACGAGGCAATAAAAACTTGCATGAGGAACAGGTACAATTTAGATACAGCCAAAGAAAATCGGCTGCTTGATCCTTGAAAACTGAATACACAGTCATCGAATACGTTCCTGTTGCCGGTGCGAGAGCATCAGCCACATCAGCGGTACGCCGAGACGTATCGGATAGAGAAACAGAACGACTTTCTTCTATAAATTAAGCGCTTGTCTCTCTCCCGATGCCAGCGATCAATACTGGCTTGTAAATATTGGGTTGCTCCCAATACGGCCATGAAAGCAACAGGATTAAAGATACTTCTCTACGGAGCTGGCGGAGAACCCGGCAGAGGTTAGATTCCTATGGAACTGATTCGCAATCAGTCGTTCGGTGATTCCCTGAGGGCGTAAGCCCTCTTTCCCAGGGGTGCGTGGCAAATATGGGACACATAGACTTTTGGACTGACTGCCTGATTCCTTTCTGGCAGTCAGTTATTACATAGCCAACGAAAGGAGGTCATGGCACATGATGAAAGAAAATTGGGTATATTGCCGTGGTGATATTTATTGCGCCAAGCTGGACCCGGTAGTTGGGTCGGAACAAGGCGGCATCCGTCCGGTTATCGTCATTCAGAACGATACCGGTAATAAACACGCTCCCACATTGATTGTGGCAACGGTCACCACCAGAATCCATAAGAAAGCGAATATGCCGACGCACTTTGTTATTTACGACAATCCTGCATTCAAAGAAGCGTCCGTTGTTCAGCTGGAACAGATTCGTACCATTGATAAAAGCAGGATTGATAATTACTTAGGTAAGGTAACGCCCCGTGAAATGGTAGCGATTGAGAAAGCCTTATCTGTCAGCCTGGCAATGGAACAGCTGAAAAAGCGTTCCCCAAAACATAAAGCAAAGAGAGCGAAGGAGTGAACATAAATGTTTGAAGAAAGAATCGCTGCCATGAATCAGCGCACCGAAGAAGCGATGGCTGCTAACGCAGTTCAGTTTGATAAGAGAACCTATACGGTTGATGAGATTCAGGATATTCTGGGCATCAGCAGAACCAGCGCATACAACCTTGTGAAAAAGAAAGTTTTCCATAGCGTCCGCATCGGTGGCAGTATCAGAATCTCCAAAAAGAGTTTTGATGAGTGGTTGGATCATCAAATGTAAGATTTGTCAAGGGCGTCGTACAACCCGGCGACAAACTTCAAAACATATTGAGAGTTCGATAAAATGTAGCCATGACAAGAAACACATGGCTACATTTTTTACATAGGAGGTTGTACGATGGCGGAAATGAGAAAACGCACGAGTATGTCTGTTCTGGAAATGGGCAGGATGCTCGGTCTTGGTAAAACGGAGTCATACTGGCTCATTAAGAAGAATTACTTCAAAACCATTCTTGTCGGCAACACCATGAGGGTGATGATCGACAGCTTTGAAGAATGGTATGCCAATCAGTTCAAATACCAGAAGGTCGATGGAACCCCTCCCGGCGAGGAATTGAAGAAAACTACATATTCAATGGAGGAGCTTGGACAGCGCCTTGGGCTGAAAGAAGCGACTGCTTACGAACTGGTTGCCAAAGGGCATTTTGATGTGGTCGATGTCCTGGGCAAGCGCAGAGTGACAAAGGAGAGCTTTGAAAGATGGTATGCTTCTCAAACCGATTACCGCACGGTAGAGGATCAGGAACTGGATGCAGATATTATGGCATCCACCTACGGTCTGCCGGAAATGGCAAGAATGCTTGGGGTACATCGTCAGACCATTTACTATATCGTTGCCAATGAAGATTTTGAGCTTATCAAGGTTGGCAGGTATAAGCGAGCTACCAAAGAGAGCTTTGAAAAATGGTATCACAATCAGACCCGCTACCAGTTAGCGGAAGATAGACAGGAAAGGAGCTGATTACATGGCATCTATCGTTAAGAGAAAAAAGAAGTATTCTGTGGTTTATACATACACCGATGAGAACGGCAACAAGCGTCAGAAGTGGGAAACCTTTGAAACGAATGCCGAAGCAAAGAAAAGGAAGTTGCAGGTTGAATATGAGCAGGAGTCCGGAACCTTTATTCCCCCTTCTGCTAAAACCGTCAATGATCTTTTGGATGAGTATATGTCAATCTATGGTGTGAACACCTGGGCGATGTCTACCTATGAAAGCAGAAAGAGCCTGATTGCAAACTATATTCGTCCCCTCATCGGTGATATGAAGCTGGAGGATGTCACGCCGAGAATCATGGACAAGTATTACCGAGATTTGCTTTCTGTCAAAGCGGTTTCTTCTAAGTATGTAAAAGCCCGTACAGAATATCTGACTCCGCATACTGTCCGAGAGGTTCACAAGACATTGCGAAATGCTTTCAATCAAGCGGTCAAGTGGGAATTGATGACCAGAAACCCTGTGGAGCACGCTACGCTGCCGAAAGAAGAACACAAGACCAGGGATATCTGGACAGCAGAAGTGCTCCAGAAGGCTCTGGAAGCCTGTGACGATGATATTCTTCGTCTGGCTATTAACCTTGCCTTCTCCTGTTCCCTGCGAATGGGCGAGCTTCTGGGGCTTACCTGGGACTGTATTGACATTTCCCCCACCAGTATTGAACTTGGTCAGGCAAGCATCTTCGTTGAAAAGGAGTTGCAGAGAGTAAATCGTGAAGCGATGGCAGATCTGGACGGTAAGGACATCATGTTCAAGTTCCCACCGACCTTCGCCAGTACGCATACCGCATTGGTTCTCAAAACTCCTAAGACCAAAACAAGTGTCCGCAAGGTGTTCTTACCGAAAACCGTAGCGGAAATGTTGGTACAGCGAAAGGCTGACATCGAAGAACTGAAAGACCTTTTCGGTGACGAGTTCGTAGACTTCAATCTGGTTTTCTGTTCTTCCAATGGCAAGCCGATTGAGGGGCAGGTTATCAACCGTGCTTTCAATAAGCTGATTGAGGAGAAGGGACTGCCGAAAGTGGTTTTCCATAGTCTCCGACATTCCAGTATCACTTACAAGCTGAAGCTGAACGGCGGCGATATGAAATCCGTTCAAGGCGATTCCGGTCATGCACAGGTCAAGATGGTAGCGGATGTTTACTCCCATATCATCGACGATGACCGCAGACTGAACGCTGAAAGAATGGAAGCTGCGTTCTACTCAGGCAGACAGGCAACGCCTGAGCCGGTTCAACCAGCCGCAACGGAAAGCTCCGCTGATGATAAAGAACTTCTTCTGAAGCTTCTGCAAAATCCGGAAATGGCAGCACTCCTGAAGTCGCTGGCAAAAACATTATAGTAACTGCAAGGGCAGATCCTTTTACATAGCTACAATAGCTGTAAAAGGGTCTGCCCTTATTTTTTTGTTATGGAGGTCAACGAGTATGGATAGAATCTTTATGGACGAGTATTACGAGCATCTGAGAGCTGACAATATCGAGGCATTTTCCAAGGAAAGGAACGACGAATATGTTGGCAGAGCTGAGGAATACAAAGCAGCAAAGTCGGCATTGCTTGAAGGATTGGGACTTGAGCATTTGTTTGACCATAGCCATGAACTGACTCCGAAAGAGAAAGAAATATGGATGCTGTTCGATAGGGTTGATGTAGCAGAGCTTCTTGCAAGGGATGCTTTTGCCAAGGGTGCTTATATGCTCGGCGCTGAGGATAGAGAGATTATGCTGAAATAAAAAAAGACCTGCTTCGGCGGGTCTAAATTACATAGAATCATTGAGTCTGAAAAACCTTTGAAATTCTTAATAATTCTGGTTGAAAAATTCATTTTGAAATGATATATAAAACAGACTGAAATCTGTGTCTAAGGACACCCGCACCCTCACACGAGAATGAATAGGATTTCCTATCATTTCGCATCACGAGAAGTTACATAGTGACATTTACTTGCACTTGCAACGTCCACCAAAAATCGAAAGACTTGCTAATTTCGAGCCAATCGGACGGTGTAAAATCCCTCTGAATTAGCTATCACAGCGTAGTATCAGATGGGATTTGAAATGCTGAAAAACCTTGTATTTCCAAGCATTTTTAAGCATTAGATGCCACTTCCCGATGTCGTATCGGGTCTACTCCTAAGCGGTAGGCCACCAGTTAGAGTCTGGTCAGGGGTGCCAAGTCAGCCGCTGTAAGCCAGTTTTCGGCTTACAGCGGCCTTCTTATCCGTTCCACCGCATTCCAGCGGCTGCCAGGTGCCTTTCATAGCGCGGTCTCTGTAAAAACTCCGGCTGATGTGCGATCCGCAAACTGCTTGGGCATCCTCTCAGGCCGCCTCCAGGCGCTTTTATACCCTCGTCCTCCTGCCGTTCTGCTGGATGGCGGCCCTGCGGCACGCCGCTTCCCGGCACAAAAAAAGAGGCGCCCCCGGCTAATGGCCGGGGACGCCTTTTCACATCCAGCGGAGACGGTGCTCTGCCGGAAGATCAATTCAGCACTTCTCGAACACGGTGGCAACGCCCATGCCGCCGCCGATGCACAGGGTAGCCAGGCCCTTCTTGGCCTCGGGCCGCTTCTGCATCTCGTGCAGCAGGGTCACGATGATCCGGGCACCGGACGCGCCGACGGGGTGGCCCAGGGAGATGGCGCCGCCGTTGACGTTGACCTTGCTCATGTCAAAGCCCAGCTCACGGGCCACGGCGATGGACTGGGCAGCGAAAGCCTCGTTGGCCTCCACCAGGTCCATGTCCTCGATCTTCAGGCCGGCCTTCTCCATGGCCTGACGGGAGGCGGGCACGGGGCCCACACCCATGATCTTGGGGTCCACGCCGCCCTGGCCCCAGCTGACCAGCTTGGCCATGGGCTTCATGCCGTACTTCTCCACCGCTTGGCTGCTGGTCAGCACGATGGCGGCCGCGCCGTCGCTGGTGCCGGAGGCGTTGCCAGCAGTGATCTGCCTATTAGATTCTGTACGAAGTATCACCAACTTCCCCATCTAGCCCTATACAGCGCCCAGTGCATTATCCATACATCTTGAATTATCTGCGCCCAGGTATCGAAGGCTAAGTTGAAATGGCTACTTAAGACAGGAGGGTACAGACGGGGCAGTGCGCCATCAGCAGTTTTCGATAACCATAGCGATACCCTGTCCACCACCAATACAGAGGCTTGCCAGACCGTATCGCACATTCCGGCGCTTCATCTCGTAAATCAACGTTGTCAAGATGCGCGTACCACTGTTCCCCAGTGCATGTCCATGCGCGATGGCACCTCCATTTACATTGACTCTTTGATACATCGCTGTTCCAGGTAGCATATCCAATTCTGTCAGAACGCCGAGCGCCTGCGCCGCAAACGCCTCATTGAGTTCAAACAAACCGATGTCTTTCAAGCCAAGGCCCGCCCGCCTGAGCGATTTCTGAATTGCAGGTACCGGCCCCAGCCCCATTACCCTCGGGTCAATTCCGGCCACCGCATAACTGACAATTTTCACCATCGGAGTACAGCCCAATGCAAGGGCCTTTTCTTCGCTCATGACAACTACTGCCGATGCACCGTCATTCATTCCTGATGAGTTTCCAGCTGTCACTGTGCCGTCCTTTCGGAATACGGGACGAAGCTTTGCGAGGGCCTCTGGTGTCGTCTGCGGACGCGGATGCTCGTCTGTGTTAAACACAACATGCCGTTTCTGAGCCACAAGTTCCAGAGGGAGGATTTCTTCCCGTAAAAGTCCGCGTTCTTGGGCGCGTTTTGTCTTCATCTGACTGTCGTAAGCAAACGCGTCCTGTGCTTCACGGGATATACGATAGCGTTCCGCCACATTTTCCGCCGTTATTCCCATATTTAGATTAGGGAATAGTTCGGGAGGTTGCACCATATCGGATGTAATATATTCAAACAGATCATAAACCTTCGTAGAACCGGATCGGAAACCCTCATACCTGCATTCAGGCGGCATGATATAGAACATACGGGACATGGATTCTGCGCCACCGGAAATGATGATATCTCCATTTCCAGAATTGATTTCCTGCACGGCATTCACAACTGCCTGTAGAGACGACCCACATTGTCTGTCAACCGTATATCCGGGAGTAGTCTCTGGGAACCCAGCTTTGAGCAATGCAGATCTTCCAAGGTTTCCTACTCCAGTCACTTCTCCAAGAATGACCTGATCCACCTGGGCCGGCATCAGGCCTGATCTTCGTGCTGCCTCTAGGAGAATCGGGGCCGCCAGGTCGATGGAGTGAAGCGTCCTCAGGCTCCCAAGGTAGGTGCCCACAGCTGTACGGACGGCGCCTGTAATGACACATTGTTTCATATTGTTACCTCATATCTGCTTTTTCACACAGGGTGGTATATTTGATAGGAAACAATCATTTTACGGCCAGCTGGAACGGGATGACGGTGTCTGCTGCCTGTAAAAGTGAATATTGATTCCTACTCTTGTTGATGGAGCAGACCGCTATTCCTGAATATGCGCGATGGCCTTGGCAGCTCTTTCTTGTGATCCAAATTGCCCTGACGTGCGATCATGATACGCTGGGCCTGAGGGGAGCCAGCGCCGTGCATAGACTCGGTGCGATAGCCAACCGCCACGGTACCAAAGCAAAGATTCTCAATCCGTACCGAGCTGAGGGCGGGACGGAGGATAGGGTCATCTACCGGATTTTCCACCTTCTTGCCGAATATGTAGACAGGCAGATTGAGAGCACGAGTGCTCTCGGTGTACTGTTCTCCGGTTATAAGTGGCATAAAGGGAAATTCCACCTTAAATGTAAGAAATATAAGCCATATTCTCTCTATCTCACGCCCATCCAGCCCGAGATAACCATGCGCTGGACTTCGCTAGTACCTTCATAAATCTCGGTAATCTTGGCATCCCGCATGAATCGCTCGAAAGGATACTCCCGGGTGTAACCGTACCCGCCCACTAGCTGCAGGCACCGTCGGGTCACATCACTGGCCGCTTCAGAGGCGTACAGCTTGCCCATGGCCGCCAAGTGGCTGTACGGCTCTTGATCCTGCTTGGCTTGAGCCGCACGATAGATCAGTAAGCGCGCAGCATCTACCTTCGCCTGCATGTCGGCCAGCTGAAACTGGGTATTCTGGAACTGGCTGATGCGTTTGCCGAACTGGATACGGTGAGTGGTGTATTTGACGCATTCGTCGATGGCCGCCTGGGCAATACCCAAGGCTTGCACACCAATGCCGATGCGACCACCGTCCAAAGTCATCATGGCAATTTTGAAACCTTTGTTCACTTCACCTAACAGGTTCTCCTTGGGCACGATGCAGTCCTCAAAGACTAGCTCGCAGGTCGAGGAGCCACGGATCCCCATCTTTTTCTCGTGAGCGCCTACCTTGAAGCCTGGAAAGCCCTTTTCCACGATGAAAGCGGAGATACCCTTATTGCCTTTTTCCTTGTCTGTCATAGCAAAAATCACGAAGATACTCGCAAATCCGGCGTTGGTAATGAAAATCTTGGAGCCATTGAGCACCCAGTGATCCCCTCTGTCCTCTGCCGTGGTCTTTTGCATGGCAGAGTCGGTACCAGCGCCGGGTTCTGTTAGGCCGAATGCGCCCAACTTCTCTCCACTGGTCAAAGGAGGGAGATATTTCTGCTTCTGTACCTCGGTACCGAACTCGTTGATCGGCCAAGTGCACAAGGAACCGTGAGTTGATACCATAACCGAGGTGGTGGCGCAGTGTTTAGCAAGTTCTTCGCAAGCTCCGATGTAGGTCAGATAGGAGAGGCCGGCCCCACCGTATTTTTCAAGGAATGGTATACCCATCATACCCATGGAGGCCAACTTGTGCCAGGTTTCTTCAGGGAATCGCTCATTCTCATCAATTTCAGCAGCGATTGGAGCCACCTCCTTTTGACAAAAGTCATGGAGCATATCCAGGATTCCCTGTTCTTCTTCATTAAAATGAAAATTCACTTGAGTTCTCCTTTCTTTGCGCTTACATCAATTTTCCAACTTTTTTTGATGTCCCTATATAGCTTCGAGCTGCCCGAAAAGAGGCGGTTTAAAGTGGATCAAACAAATCTTTATTGTTTTAAGGGCGCTGCGGAAGACTCAACAGTTCTCTGGCCTCGTTTGATGTCGCGGGTTCCAGTCCGTACTCCCGCAACATACGGGCAGCCCGTTCCACAAATTGGGCGTTTCCTGAGGCCAGTAATCCTTTAGAGTAGTACACGTTGTCCTCCATACCTACGCGGACATGACCACCCAGCGCGATTCCTGCATAGAGCATTTCAACGGCAGTGTGTCCTACCCCAAAACAGCTCCAGGTGGAGCCCGGAGCCACTGCGTTCATGGTTTCCACCATAAACAACAGATTTTTTGTGGTGCCGGCGATGCCTCCCGCTGCGCCCATGCACATCTGGAAGTGAAGAGGCGCTTTCAGAATCCCCTTTTTGAGATAATAAGCGGCGTTGTAGATCATGCCGGGGTCAAATGACTCGATCTCTGGTTTCACCCCTAGCTCCTGCATTGTGAGCCCCAGTTTTTCTAGGAATTGAGGGCGATTCAGGAAAACAGAATTGTTCTGCCAGTTCATGGTGCCACAATCAAAGGACGCCAGTTCAGGACGAAGCTCTTCTAGGTGAAACATCCTAGTTTCCTCCGTGGCGTTCAGATCGCCGGAGGTGGTGAAGTTGATCACGATATCGCAGTCCTTGTGAGCACGGATAAGACGGATCGTCTCACGGAATTTTTCGGCGTCCATGGTACCGTTTCCGTTGTCATCCCGCATATGCAGGTGGCAGATAGCGGCCCCAGCTTTCCAGCAGTTATAAACATCCTCGGCGATTTCTGCCGGTGTCAGGGGGACATTTGGGTTATCGGCCTTTTGGGGCCATGCGCCTGTGGTGGCCACAGTAATGATACGTTTCCTTTTCAAATCAGGCATAATAAGAATCCTCCTTTTGCCTGGAAGTATATCGGATGGCCTGCTTTTGATGGCAGTATGGCTTCCGATCCGATGCCCGGCGGGAAGTCAAGTGTTGGCGCTGGCCGCTTTCGCCTTGGGCTCTTGGAACTTCTCCGACACAAAGAAGACGCATACCAGGGCAATTGCGGTGCAGATAAACCAGAACAGGTAAACGTTGTGATAACTTCCAAGAACGGCGACGACCTGTGCGATCGCAAGATAGCAGAAGGCACGCAGAGTATTAGCCATGGTATACAAGATTTTCCACGCCTTGTCATATCCGTTGCGGCCAAATCTGGAGATCAAAATCGATCCGACCAAATTGGCAAACGCGCCTCCGCCAAACATGTGGACTGCAAATCCAACAACGCCGATCATCGGGCTTTGGGCGATGGTCATAAGCAAAAAACCGATGAGATAGCTAGCCACACAGACATAGGTTGCCTTCTTGGGTCCCATTTTTTCATCTATAATACCGAGCGCCACAGAACCTACGATACCAGCAATGTTGCAGATGCCCTGGTAGGAGAGCGCGACACTGTTGTCCACGCCAAACTCCATGAAATAGGGCACACTGGCCACAGCGCCGCCCGTAGTGGCCATATTTAGAATACCGAACCCGAGCACGTAGAAGATAGAAGCCCGGGAAAAGAGGATTTCTCGGGTTGTATACGGACACTCTTTGACGGGGGCCAATGCCGAACGTTCAGCCTCTGTAATAGGCGTGTTGTCAGGCAGGAGGCCTACAGACTCCGGACTCTCTTTGATCCAAACAATATGGATGAGAGCGTATACCAGGAATACAAGAGCCATGATTCGCATCGTTGCCGGAAATCCGTGTGCTGCTGAATAGTTGGACATAAACATCACTGTAGTCAATGGCGCAAATACTAGGCCCGTTGTGGTGATGCCAAGCACCGTCCCCTTTTTACGCGGCCACCAGGCGGCAATTAGTGAATTGCCCGGGCCGAAGCAAAACGCCTGAGAGGCAAATTGAATGACACAGCAGGCAAGGATCCATGCACCCAGGGAATGGCCGATGGAGAGTATAAAGCAGGAAGTCGAGGCCAGTATGCATCCAAACGCCAGCGTAAACCGTTTTCCCAATTTTCGTACGAGTTCCATGCATACAAAGGTCGCAGCAACACCAACAAAGCCGGCCATTGTATTTGTAGAGAACAGGCTTCCGGTCGCAACTCCTGTTTCAGCGGAGTAATAATTGACCATTGTGGAGAGGCCGCCGGAGATCAGCGTTCCGTACATCAGCCAGCCAATCCAAGATTCAAGGATATAGGAGTAACCCAGGGCAAAGCTCTTTTTCTTCATAACAATCCTCCCAAATTTTAAATGTGAGTATCTGCCCCTCTTTGATCATGGCCGCCGTTCAGGCAGTCTGTGTGGGCCGGTGATGATCGCGGCTGTACACCTCCCTTCTTTAATTGGCCCGTCCACTCTACCCTGCTTAATAAGCAAACGGAATGCCAGCTCGAACACTCTCCGGATAGCCGTTAATATACAAGGGATTTCACGGCTTTTGCATGACTCTCAACTCACATGTGGGTCGTGTCAAGATTTTTTCGCACTTTAGTTTGCAAGCTCTGGCATGAATGGAGT
>OGXY01001600.1_pt1 | contig 15532 bp, 16 predicted proteins | sample 1576411 | NCBI WGS metagenome assembly OGXY01 (sample SAMEA3541498, study PRJEB24748) | human gut metagenome | biome: human gut; feature: human-associated habitat; material: faeces | place: China | collected 2012 | reverse complement strand
ATATAAATTTATATGAGTTTATAAAGAAAAAATAAAAGGTTAACTTTTTTTAGTAATTATAGTAAAATATAGTAGGTATAATTATTAAAATTTTGAAAGGAATATAATTAATGAAAAAATATATAATCGAACCAGAATATGATGGATATGAGATAGGGACATATCTTAAAGAAACAAAAGGATATTCAGGAAGAGGATTAAGAAATTTAGAGATATATCTAAATGGAAAAAGAGTAAAAAATAATAGTAAGAAAGTAAGAAAATTAAATAGATTACATATTAGAGAAAAAGAGAAAGAAACAGGGATAAAACCTATGGATATCCCTATAAAAGTAGCTTATGAAGATAAAAATTTACTTTTGATAAATAAAGACCCGTATATAATAGTGCATCCTACTCAGAAAAAAGTAGATAAAACTTTAGCTAATGGAGTAGTAAATTATTTTTTAAAAACAACAGGAAAAGTTATGGTTCCAAGATTTTATAATAGACTTGATATGAATACTTCTGGTATAATAATTGTAACTAAGAATGCCTATGCTCAGTCTTATCTTCAAGAGAAGGGAATAGTAAATAAATTTTATCAAGCAATAGTATTAGGAATTATAGAAAAAGATGAGTTTTTAATAGATAGACCTATTGGAAAAATAGGAGATGAGCTTAGAAGAGTAGAACTTCAACCAGAAGATGGAGGACAAACTGCTCAAACTAAAGTGAAAGTTTTAAAAAGATTTCCAGAAAAAAATTTAACTCTTATAGAAGCTGAACTTTTAACAGGAAGAACACATCAAATAAGAGCACATATGGCTTTAGAAGGCTATCCACTTTTGGGAGATGAGCTTTATGGAGGAGCTGATAGTAGAGCAGATAGACAAATGTTACATTCATATAAAACAGAATTTTCAGATGTGGAAACAGGAGAATTAAAAAGTGTGGAAGTTGAACTTCCAGAAGATATGAAAAAATTATTGGAACTAGAATAGTATTTCATATGAGAAAAAATAGGACAGATATATAAAATAAACAGATATAAGTGATTAAAAAATAATCGTAAAAAGATGAAATTTAACTCTAATAAAATTATTAGAAAAGACTTAATTGACAAAGCGTTGAACTTGTTATATATTTTATATAGATAATAAAAAACATAAAATATTTTACATAGTTAAATAAAAATTTAGGAGGAATAGAAATGGCAGTTAAAGTAGCAATTAACGGATTCGGAAGAATCGGAAGATTAGCATTAAGATTAATGGTAGGAAACCCTGAGTTTGATGTAGTGGCAATCAACGACTTAACAGATGCTCACATGTTAGCTCACTTATTCAAATATGACTCAGCTCAAGGAAGATTTGATGGAACAATCGAAGTTAAAGAAGATGCTTTCGTAGTAAACGGAAAAGAAATCAAAACTTTCGCAAAAGCTAATCCAGAAGAATTACCTTGGGGAGAATTAGGAGTAGACGTAGTTCTTGAGTGTACTGGATTCTTCACTAAGAAAGAAAAAGCAGAAGCTCACATTAAAGCAGGAGCTAAAAAAGTAGTTATTTCTGCACCAGCAACTGGAGACCTTAAAACTGTAGTTTACAACGTAAACCACGATATATTAGATGGAACTGAAACTGTTATATCAGGAGCTTCTTGTACAACTAACTGTTTAGCACCTATGGCTAAAGTTCTAGAAGATAACTTCGGAATCGTAGAAGGATTAATGACAACTATCCACGCTTATACAAATGACCAAAATACATTAGATGGTCCACACAGAAAAGGAGATTTAAGAAGAGCAAGAGCTGCTGCTTCTAACATCGTTCCTAACACAACTGGAGCTGCAAAAGCTATCGGATTAGTAATCCCTTCATTAAAAGGAAAATTAGATGGAGCTGCTCAAAGAGTTCCTGTAATTACTGGATCAATAACTGAATTAGTATCAGTTTTAGCTAAACCAGTAACTGTAGAAGAAATCAACGCTGCTATGAAAGCTGCTTCAAACGAGTCATTCGGATATACAGAAGAAGAGTTAGTATCATCTGACATCATCGGAATCAACTATGGATCATTATTTGATGCTACTCAAACAAGAGTTATGACAGTAGGAGACAAACAATTAGTTAAAACTGTTGCTTGGTATGACAACGAAATGTCTTACACTTCTCAATTAATCAGAACTCTTAAAAAATTCGTAGAATTATCTAAATAATTACCTGAATTTGAGATTAACTAAATAGAAATAGAATAGCGGAACTTTTAGGTTCCGCTATTTTTAAGAAAAGATATTAACGGGAGGCAATCTAAATGGCTAAAAAAATAGTTACAGATTTAAACGTTAAAGGACAAAAAGTATTGATGAGAGTTGACTTTAACGTACCTATGAAAGATGGAAAAATAACAGATGAAAACAGAATTGTTGCTGCTTTACCTACTATAAAATATGTATTAGAAAATGGAGGAAGAGTAATAGCTTTCTCTCACTTAGGAAAAGTTAAAACTGAAGAAGATTTAGCTAAAAAATCTTTAAGACCAGTTGCTGAAAGATTAGCTGAATTATTAGGACAATCAGTTAAATTTGTTCCAGCTACAAGAGGAGCAGAATTAGAAGCTGCTGTAGCTGAATTAAAAGATGGAGAAATCATGATGTTCGAAAACACAAGATTCGAAGATCTTGATGGTAAAAAAGAATCTAAAAACAACCCTGAATTAGGAAAATACTGGGCATCTTTAGGAGATCTATTTGTAAATGATGCATTCGGAACAGCTCACAGAGCTCACGCTTCAAACGTTGGAATAGCTGCTAATATAGGAGAAGGAAAAACTGCTGCAGGATTCTTAATGGAAAAAGAGATTAAATTCATAGGAGGAGCAGTAGATAATCCTGAAAGACCTCTAGTTGCTATCTTAGGAGGAGCTAAAGTATCTGATAAAATAGGAGTTATTGAAAATCTTCTAGTAAAAGCTGATAAAGTTCTAGTAGGAGGAGCAATGATGTTCACATTCCTAAGAGCTTTAGGAAAAAATACAGGAACTTCATTAGTTGAAGAGGATAAAATAGAATTAGCAAAAGAATTATTAGCTAAAGCTAATGGAAAATTAGTTCTTCCAATAGATACAGTAGTAGCTAAAGAATTTAATAATGATGCAGCTCATGTAACTGTATCAGTTGATGAAATTCCAGCTGACCAAATGGGATTAGATGTTGGACAAGGAACTGTAGAGTTATTTGCTAAAGAGATTGCTGGAGCAAAAACTGTTGTATGGAATGGACCAATGGGAGTATTCGAAATGCCTAACTTCGCAAAAGGAACTATCGGAGTTTGTGAAGCTATAGCTAACTTAACAGGAGCTACAACTATCATCGGAGGAGGAGACTCAGCTGCTGCAGCTATAAGCTTAGGATATGCTGATAAATTCACTCATATCTCTACTGGTGGAGGAGCTTCATTAGAGTACTTAGAAGGAAAAGTATTACCAGGAGTAGAATCTATTTCTGATAAATAATTTAACTATGTAATAAAAAGGGTGGTTTTTGCCACCTTTTTTATTTTAAATATATTGACAAATATCGATGTATTGATGTATAATGGATTTATAATTATCGATATGAAAAGGAGATAAAGATGAATAAATTTGAGGAAGCAGCTAAGATATTTAAGGCTTTTTGTGATCCTAATAGACTAATGATTTTAGAGATATTAAAAAATGGAGAACAATGTGCTTGTAAACTTTTAGAGCAATTAAATATAGGTCAACCTACACTCTCTCATCATATGAAGATACTTTGTGATTCTGGAATTGTAAATAGTGTAAAATATGGTAAATGGACTCATTATTTAATTAGTAAAGAAAAATTGGAAGATGTAAAAAGTATTATTGATAGTATGATATAAAAATTTTAAAAAATATATTGACAAATTTAAATATTTAAATTAAAATATTACCATAAATAAATCGATTCATTTAAATTTATAAATATGTACTTGAAAGTTAATAGGAGGATAAAATGAATGAAATAGCAAAAAAAGATATTAGTTTTTTCCAAAGATATTTAACGATTTGGGTAGTAATATGTATGATAGTTGGAATATTAATTGGAAAATATCTACCTGTAATTCCAACAACATTAAATCAATTTGAATATGCAAAGGTATCTATTCCAATAGCGATTTTAATTTGGCTTATGATTTATCCAATGATGATGAAAGTTGATTTTCAAAGTATAAAAGATGTTGGAAAAAATCCAAAAGGGCTATATGTAACTTGGATAGTAAACTGGTTAATAAAACCTTTTACTATGTATGCAATAGCTGCTTTTTTCTTTCATGGATTATTTAAATTAATTATACCAACAGAACTTGCTACTGAATATTTAGCAGGAGCTGTTTTATTAGGAGCAGCACCTTGTACAGCTATGGTATTTGTATGGAGTCATTTAACTAAAGGAAATCCAGCTTATACAGTAGTACAAGTAGCAACTAATGATTTAATAATATTAGTAGCTTTTGTACCAATTGTAAAATTTTTATTAGGAATAAGTAATGTAGTTGTTCCATGGAATACTTTAATATTATCAGTAGTTCTATTTGTAGTAATACCACTATTTGGAGGAATTTTAACTAGAATTTCAGTAGTTAAAAATAAAGGATTAGAATATTTTGAAAAGAGTTTTTTACCTAAATTTGATAATATAACAATAATAGGATTACTTTTAACTTTGATATTACTTTTCGCTTTTCAAGGAGATGTAATATTAAATAATCCATTTCATATAGTGTTAATAGCAATCCCATTGATAATACAAACATTTTTAATATTTTTTATATCATATTTAGCTAGTAAAAAATTAAAATTATCACATGATATAGCAGCACCAGCAGGAATGATAGGTGCTTCAAATTTCTTTGAATTGTCAGTAGCAGTAGCAATAGCATTATTTGGAACAACTTCTCCAGCAGCTCTAGCAACAGTAGTAGGAGTTTTAGTGGAAGTTCCAGTTATGTTATCGTTAGTAAAAATTGCAAATAATACTAAGCATTGGTTTATAGAAAAGTAAGAAATTTTTGAAAGGACCCCCTTTCAGATTTAAAACTAAGAAATCCCCTAATTAATTTCTTAGTTTTGAAAAGGAGGATGTAATTTCCTCCTTTTTTCTTTAGATATACACATTGACATTTATCGAAATAACTTGTATAATTAAACTTGAAAGGGAAAAGGTGATAGAATGAGTAACTATGAAAAGAAAGCCAAAATTTTCAAGGCATTTTGTGACCCAAATAGGTTAATGATAATAGATATTTTAAAAGATAATGAGCAATGTGCTTGTAAACTTTTGGAGCAATTAAATATAGGACAACCTACTTTATCACATCATATGAAAATCTTATGTGATTTAGAAATTGTAAAATATACTAAAAACGGTAAATGGACTCATTATTATTTAAATAAGGAAAAATTAGAAGAGATAAAAGTATTAATTAATGATATGATTTAAAAAAATTTTAATATATACATTTATATATTTGGATATATAAATATCTTAAAAAGAGGTGTCAAAATGGCGGAAAGATGGTATCCTGTAATTGACTATTTAGTATGTATTGAGTGTGGTGCTTGTCTGAGAAAATGTTCTCATGGAGTTTATAAAAAAGAGGTAAAAACTCCAGTAGTAGTCGAGCCTGTAAATTGTGTAGACCATTGTCATGGTTGTGGGAATCTTTGTCCAGTAGGAGCAATTACTTATGTAGGAGAAGATACTGGTTGGTATCCACCTAAAGGTAAAAAAGTTATTTATGAAAAATGTAATTGTGGAAATAATAAAAATTAAAATATATAAATATTATATGAGGAGGAATAAAATGAGTATTTTAAAAAAAATATTTGGTGGGTGTGGATGTTCTTGTGGAACAGAGGTAAAAGAGGAGCCAAAAGTTCAAGAAACAACTTGTACATGTGGTAGTTGTAATTCTGAATCAGAGGAAACAAAAATGGAAATTAGAGTTTTAGGACCAGGATGTAAAAATTGTCAAACACTAGAAAAGAATACTTTAGAAGCAGTAGGAGAGATGAAGCTTGATGTGAAAATTGTACATGTTACAGATTTTGCAGAGATAGCTAAGTATGGAATTATGTCTACTCCAGGATTATGGATAGATGGAAAAGTTGTTTCTTATGGGAAGGTTCTATCAAAAGATGAAGTAAAAACAATTTTAGAAAAATTAACTAAATAATATAAAAGCTCCTAATTGGAGCTTTTAAAAATAAAAATAAATCGATATTTTTCAATATGAGGAGTTAAAAATGAATTTTATAGTATCAATATGGGAATTTATACAAAATCAAATATTAGGAATGCAATGGTTAAATATATTAGTAGGAAATATATTAGAGAAATTAGGATTGGATAGAAATACTCATCTATTTGGAGGGGTTCAATTCTTTTTCTATGATGTAATTAAGATAACAATATTATTATGTTCATTAATATTTTTTATCAGTTATATTCAAAGTTATTTTCCACCAGAGAAAAGTAAAAAAATCTTAGGAAGATTTCATGGAATCTGGGCAAATATAGTAGGGGCACTATTAGGAACAGTAACTCCTTTTTGTAGTTGTTCATCTATTCCACTATTTATAGGTTTTTCTTCAGCTGGATTACCTTTAGGAGTAACTTTTTCTTTTCTTATATCTTCTCCTATGGTAGATTTAGGTTCTTTATTATTGTTAATGAGTATATTTGGAATAAAAATTGCTATATGGTATGTAGTATTGGGACTTGTAATTGCTGTAATTGGTGGTACAATAATAGAAAAATTAAAATTAGAAGATGAGATAGAGGATTTTATCCGTAACGTTAAAGGTGTTGAAAGTATAGATTTAGATATTCCAGAATTAAGTGTAGGAGATAGAATAAGATATGCAAAACAGCAGATGATAGAAACTTTTAAAAAGGTTTTTCCATATATAATTATTGGAGTTGGAATAGGAGCTGCTATTCATAACTGGATACCAGAAAGATGGATTATAGGAATATTAGGAAGTAAAAATCCTTTTGGTGTAATCTTAGCTACTTTAATAGGAGTTCCTATTTATGCTGATATTTTTGGAACTATACCTATAGCTGAGGCATTATTTACAAAGGGAGCAAATTTAGGAAGTGTTTTAGCTTTTATGATGGCTGTTACAACTTTATCACTACCATCTTTAGTAATGTTACGTAAAGCTATAAAACCTAAATTTTTAAAAGTATTTATAGGAATTTGTACTGTGGGAATAATTATAGTGGGATACTTTTTTAATGCTATCCAACAATTTATAATATAATGAGGAGAGATATATGAAAATAGTAGTTATTGGAGCTGTTGCAGCAGGAACTTCTGTAATAGCAAAAGCTAGAAGAAATAGTGAAGAAGTGGAGATAGTTTGTTATACAGCAGGAAGAGATATAAGTTATTCTGGATGTGGAATACCCTATTATGTAGGAGAGGATTATATATCGAGAAAAAACTTAACACCTAGAGATGTAAAATGGTTTAAGGATAGGTTTAATGTGGATATTTTTACAGCTCATAAAGTTGAGAAAGTAATTGTAGAAGAGAAAAAAATTCTAGTTAAAAATGAGATTACTGGAGAGGAATTTTTAGATACCTATGATAAATTAGTGATTACAAGTGGTGCTAGAGCAAGAGAGCTAGAGTATAAAGGGGAAAATATTTTCTATGTTAGAAATGTTGAAGATGGAGATAGAATAAAAGAGTTTATAGATAAAAATAATCCTAAGAGTACTCTTGTTATAGGAGGAGGTTTTATAGGGTTAGAGATGTTAGAAAATCTTACTTCTAGAGGAATAAAAACTACTCTTATAGAACAAGAGGATAGAATAGGTGGAAAATTAGATAAAGACATCAGTAGAATGTTAGAAAAATATCTGAAAAAACAAGGAATAGAAGTAATTTTAAAGGATTCTATTAAAACTATTGAAAAAAATAGGATAAAAACTATTAGTGGAAAAGAGATTGAGGGAGAGCTTATAATTGGAGCTATAGGAGTGATTCCAAATACAGAGTTTTTACAGGAAACAGGAATAGAAGTTAGTAGAGAGGGAGCTATAAAAGTTAATAAATATCTTGAAACTAATATAAAAGATATATATGTAGCTGGGGATTGTGCTTTGGTCTATTCAGGTATAACTGGAGAGGAAATATATCTACCTTTGGGGTCAACAGCTAATAAGATGGGAAGAATCTTAGGAGATAGATTGACAGGTGGAAATTTAGAGTTTAAAGGTGTTTTAGGAACTTCAATATTTAGAGTTTTTAATCTTGTAGTTGGAAAAACTGGATTATCTCAAGAGGAAGCAGAAGCTAGAGGATATGATATTGAAATTATCCATAATATAAAGCCAAATCAAACTGAGTATTTAGAAAGCTCAAGAGAGATGATGATAAAAGCTATTGCAGATAGAAAAACAGGTAAATTACTAGGAGTACAGATAGTTGGAGAAAATGGAGTGGACAAGAGATTAGATGTATTTGCTACTCTTTTAACTTTTGGGGCAACTGTGGATCAATTATTTCATATAGATTTAGCTTATGCTCCACCTTTTTCTACTACTAAAGACCCTGTTACTTATACAGGAATGATTTTAGATAATGCTATAAATGGAAGAAATAAAATAATAACTCCAGAAGAACTAAAGGCTAATTTTTCTGAATATTTAATAATTGATACTCGTTCAGAAAATCAATATAATTCAGCTCATATAGAGGGAGCAATAAATATTCCTTTAGAAAAATTGAGGGAAAAATTAAATGAGTTACCTAGAGATAAAAAAATAGTTGTTCATTGTAATAAAGGGACAACTGGAAATGTTGCTCAAAACATATTATTAAATTATGGATTTGATGTATATAATCTCTCTGGAGGATTTAAAAATTATAATAATTAAAATAACTTATTTTTCTTTTATTTTTTTAATTTTTAATAATATTTTTTCAAAAAATATGATATAATACTCTTGTAAAAATTCTAAATAAATAAAAAAGGAGTAAGAGTATGGGAAGATTAGTAGGAACTATATCAAGAGGACTTCGTGCACCAATTATTAAGCAAGGAGATGATATATCTGTATTTACAGTAGATGCTGTTTTAGCTGCTGCTGAATCAGAAAATATTGTATTAAGAGATAGAGATGTAGTGGCTATTACTGAATCAATAGTAGCTAGAGCTCAAGGAAACTATGCTACAATTGATGATATTGCAGCTGATGTAAAAGAGAAATATGGAGAGAATACAATAGGACTTATATTTCCAATTTTAAGTAGAAATAGATTTTCTATTTGCTTAAAAGGAATTGCAAGAGGAGCTAAAAAAATAGTTTTAATGTTTAGCTATCCTTCTGATGAAGTTGGAAACCACTTTATAGATTATGATTTACTAGATGAAAAAGGAGTTAATCCTTGGACAGATATTTTAACTGAAGCTGAGTTTACGGAAAAATTTGGAAATCCAATTCACGTATTTACAGGAGTAAACTATATAGAGTATTATTCACAATTAATTAGAGAGCAAGGGGCAGAAGTTGAAGTTATTTTTGCTAATAATCCTACTGCTATCTTAAAATATACTGATTGTGTATTAAACTGTGATATTCACACTCGTGTGAGAACTAAAAAATTACTAAAAAAAGCTGGAGCTAAAATAGTTTATGGAATGGATGAAATCTTAACTACTTCTGTAAATGGTTCTGGATATAACTCTGATTATGGATTATTAGGTTCAAATAAAGCAACTGAGGATAGTGTAAAATTATTCCCTCGCGATTGTAAAGAGTTAGTTGTAAAAATCCAAAAAATGTTAAAAGATAAAACTGGAAAAAATATTGAAGTTATGGTTTATGGAGATGGAGCATTTAAAGATCCAGTTGGAAAGATTTGGGAACTTGCTGACCCTGTTGTTTCACCAGGATATACTGATGGATTAGAGGGAACTCCAAATGAAATAAAATTAAAATATCTAGCTGATAATGATTTAGCTGATTTAAAAGGAGAAGAATTACAAAAAGCTGTAACTGAAGCTATTAAGAGTAAAGATTCTGATTTAAAAGGACAAATGATAACTCAAGGAACTACTCCAAGAAGATTAACTGACTTAATAGGATCTCTTTGTGACTTAACTTCTGGAAGTGGAGATAAAGGAACACCTATTATCTTAATTCAAGGATATTTTGATAACTATATAGATGAATAAAAAATTAAGAGGAGCAATTTTGCTCCTCTTTTTTATAATCATATAACTTGTTCTATTAAATTCTTCTTTTTTAAGTAGTGAGCTATATATACAAATGGAGTGTCACATACAGCTACTAAGAATTTCATAAAATACGTAGTTAGGAAAATTTCAATTAATACCTCTTTTGGATAAACTCCATAGAAAGCTATTAAAGTAAAACAAGCATTATCTATAAGTTGGCTAACCATAGTACTAGCATTATTTCTTATCCAAATATGTTTTGGTTCACTATATTTTTTTTTCCAAAACTCATAAGCCCAAATATCGTGAGTTTGAGAGATAAGGTATGAGATAAGAGAAGCTATTACTATTCTTGGCATAAAATCAAATACTCTTTTAACACCATTGAATGTTATAATTCCCTCTTCAATATTAGAAGGTGTAAAAGATACAGCTATCTGCATAATTAAAGTCATTGCAATAAGAGAGAAAAATCCTAAATATACAGCTCTTTGAGCTTCTTTTCTTCCATAGTTTTCAGCTAAAATATCTGTAACTAAAAATCCTCCTGCATATAGAATATTTCCCAATGTAGTTCCAAAGCCAAATAAGTCAACTAAAAGAACAACTTGAATATTAGCTAAAATAGTTGAAATTGGTATCCAAGCATAAAGTCCAATTCTTCCAAATTTCTTATAAGCAAAAAGTATTAATCCAAAGTTAATAACTAGCATGCAAAACCAAAGTAATTCATTTCTAAATATCATTCTATCCTCCTAAGTTTATTAAAAAACTAGGAAGATAAAATAACTAATAAAAAAGAGCAGAAAAACTCTGCTCTTTAAAATAAATAATTACTTTAAATTTTGGCCTAGTTTTTTATAGATGGTTTGTCTGTGTAGAACATCTCCTTGTCTAAACAAGAGTTTATTTAATTTTTAGAAATAGTATATATGAAAAACTCTTAAAAGTCAAACTATTTTTTAAATTAAAGCAGCTAAAATAACTTATAAATTTCACATAAATGACATTGAAAAATAGTATTACTATATCATAAATCTTTCCCCAAAATATTTTATATAGATTAGTAAAATAAAAATCCCTTTTTCAAAAAATGAAGAGGGATTTTTATTTTTTTATGCTATACTAGAAAAAGAGAAGACTATTTCAATTTGGAGGATGAGATGATGGAATACAAGATAGAAAACGGTTGGAAAAAAATAGAAAATTTAACAGAAATTTTTAAATTCAGTGAAGGTTATAAAAAGTTTTTAGACTTAGGAAAAACTGAGAGAGAGTTTGTAAATGAAGGAATAAAATATATTGAGAGTAAAGGATTTGTGAGTGCTGATACTAAGGATCAACTTATTCCAGGAGATAAAATCTATTATGTAAATAGAGGAAAAAATCTTGTTTTAGCGGTGATAGGAAAAGAGGATTTAGAAAAAGGAATAAATTATGTAGTGTCACACATAGACTCACCAAGATTAGATTTAAAAGGAAATCCATTATATGAAGAGTTTGAACTAGCATATATGAAAACTCATTATTATGGTGGAATAAAAAAATATCAATGGGCTTCTATCCCTTTAGCACTTCATGGAGTAGTAATTTTAGAAAACGGTAAATTAGTAGAGATAGTTATTGGTGAAAAAGATAATGACCCAGTATTTACAATTCCAGATATTTTACCTCATTTAGCAGCCAAAATACAAGGAGATAGAAAAACAGGAGAGGTAATTAAAGGAGAAGAACTTCAAATAATAGTAGGAAGTATTCCTACTACAATTGATAATAAGGAGATAAAATCTAAGGTAAAATATGCAGTTTTAGAGATTTTAAATAGAGATTATGGAATAATAGAAGAAGATTTTATATCTGCAGAGCTTGAGTTAGTACCAGCTGGGAAAGCAAGAGATATAGGATTTGACCAATCTATGATAGGAGCTTATGGACAAGATGATAGAATCTGTGGATATACTTCTATGAGAGCAATAACAGATTTAGAAAAGATTCCTGACAAAACAGCTATCTGTTTCTTAGCAGATAAAGAGGAAATTGGTTCTTCTGGAAGCACAGGACTAAAATCAGATTATTTAGTATATATAACAGGAGATATTTTAGAAAAATCTAAAGGTCATTTTAATGAAATGATGTTGAGAAGAGTACTTTGGAATTCTCAATCTCTATCTTCAGATGTAAATGCTGGTGTAGACCCTATATTTAAAGGAGTACATGATATACAAAATGCAGCTAAAATAGGTTTTGGAGTAGTTGTAACTAAATATACTGGAGCTAGAGGAAAGAGTGGAACAAATGATGCTGATGCTGAGTATGTAGGAAAAATTAGAAGAATTTTAAATAAAGAAAATGTATGTTGGCAAATAGGAGAGTTAGGGAAAGTAGATGAAGGTGGAGGAGGTACAGTAGCTATGTACCTTGCTCATTTAGGAATAAGAACAATAGATATAGGACCAGCACTTCTAGCTATGCATTCACCATTTGAAGTATCATCAAAACTAGATGTATATGAAACTTATAGAGCTTATAAGGCATTTTATAAGAGAGGATAGAAGATAGGGACTGATTACTCGGTCCCTACTTTTTTATTTATTTGAAAGAAATAATCCAAATTGTGCTAAAGTAGCAGAACCTAGATAAGTTCCTATAAATACGAAAATTCCTGTTATTGCAACTTTCCATGATAAACTTCTTAAAGTTTCTAATTTATTAGCTACTGAAATACCAGCATAAGTAAGTATTGGGGTAGTAATAGATAAGAAATCAACAGAGTTAATAGCTTTTATAACCTCTGTACTTATCATACAGAAGAATAAAGAAGTAATAGATACCCAACCTAAGATAGGAAAATCTCTTATAAATTTAATAGGAGCTTTTTGCATAACTCTTTGTAAAATTATTCCTATAATAGCAAATAATCCTAGACAAAATAATCCTAAGAATGTATAAATAGTAATTTGAGGTCCTTTATCTCCATATTTTAAAACTTTAATCCATTGAGTGAAAAGAATTAAAGATAAACTTAGAGTTAGTATTGAAAGATTTTTTATAAAATAATTTTCAAATAATTTTTTAGTCATTTTTTTTACCTCCAGTTAACTTGTTATACATAAATCTTTGTAGAGGAACGGCAATAAATACCATAGTAAATGTTCCAATAAAACTTGTTAATAATTGACTGGCAGCAGCATAAGCTCTTATTATTTCAGCTTTTTCAGGATGAATAGCAGCAAGAGCTGAACTAGCAGCAGTCATCATACTAGCAGAACCCATTCCAGAAGCAATAGCAAGAGCTTCTACTCTAAAACCAATCTCTAAAAATATAGGAGCGATAACACTAAAAAATATAGCTCCAAAAAGAGTACCGAAGATATACATAGAAAGAACTCCACGTCCTTCGTCAGAGTTTAAAGTATATTTTTCAGAGATATAAGCAAGTTCTCCTTCTCTACCAAGCCCAAGAGTAGAACCGATAGCCTCTCTTCTAAGTCCTATAAGTAGTGCGATTGGAAGCCCTATAATTACAGTACCTACGTTTCCTAATTCTTGAATTAAAAATATCCATCCTATAGATATTATTTCTTTTAATCTTGGAGCTACATCAGCACCATATTTAGCCATAAGAGGTAACATTATGATTATTAAATATTTTCCAGCAAAATTAACATTTTCTTCATTATAGACTTTTCCTAAAATACCTTTTCTGAAGATATTAAATGCTAAAATCATAGTGATAATTAGAGCAAATAATAATGGTAGTAAACCAATTTTAAACTTTCCAATAGAAAGTACTTTAAAACCAATAAGTTCAGCAATTAAAATTACTATTACAGAAAATATAATCAAATAAGGCAAATTTTTATTTTTCATTTTCTCCTCCCAGTTTTTCAATTATTTTTTTATAATCTTCATAAGTTTTTTTATATAACTTAGATTTATCAATTTTACCACTCATATCTTTAAGAACTTTCATTAAAAATTTTGGGAATATTGAGAAAATATATTCATTATCTTTATGTATAAAATCTGTTCCATGAAAAGTTCCAGAAAAACCATTATATCCAATTTGGATACAAGGAAGAATATACGATAAGTCACCAATATCCCCAGCTGCACTTACAGGGGAATTTTCTTTACAATACTCAATTTCTGGAAAATTTTTAAAAGTTTCTCTAACAAAATCAGAAAGGTAATGTGATTGTAAAAATGGTAGATATCCCATTTCTGTTTCAATTTCTACTTTTCCACCTAGTGCTTTAGCAGAACATTGAGCTATAGTATCTAGTCTTTCAGAAAGTTCTAACATATATTCAACAGAATGTGCTCTAATATCTGTTCCAATTTTTATTTTATCTGGAATTACATTTGTTCCCATAGGCGCATCTAAGATAACAGGATTTATTCTTACCATATATTTTTCATCAATTTGTTGCCTAAAAAGTCCTAATGCGGTATTGAAAAGAGTGGAGATACTATAAGCATTGATACCAGCTTGTGGAGCAAATCCAGCATGAGCAGGTTTTCCTAAGAAAGTATAATACTTATATAAAAAACCAGCTAAATTACAGTTTAATTCAATACTTCTTCTTGTTGGTTCTCCTCCCATAGAGTGTATGGCAATAGCAAAATCAAATTCATTAAAAATACCTAATTTTATAGCTTCAGGTTTTCCTCCCAAATATGTAATTCTATTATTTTCTTTCATCTTTTTTCTAAATTCCAAATCTAAATACTCTTCAGCAGGAGTAAAAACAAATCCAAGAGAAAAATCAAAAGATTTATATTCATTATCAGTTGAAAGTCTTTTTAAAAGATCAAGCATTATTGCAACTTGTGAATAATGACCACAGTTGTGGGCTGCACCAGTTTCTTTGTTAGCATAAAAGTGTGATGGTGTATATACAGCATCCATTTCAGCAATAAGTGCAATATGTAGAGATTTTTTTTCTCCTAAATTAAATTTAATACCTGTTTCAGAAAATTTAGTAATTTTCTCTTGTGGAAAATACTTTTTTATAAAATTCTCTATTAGTTTAGAAGTTTTAAACTCTTTAAATCCTAGTTCAGGATTGTAATAAATCTCTTCAGCTAGAGATAAGGTTTCTTTAAAATCATTCATAAATAAATCCCCTTTTTTAGAAAAATAAAAATACTTTTATATTTTATCATTTTATTTAAACTTTTACAAAGAAATATTAGCTTAAAATAAAAATTCAAATTTTTTTTAAAAAGATGAAAAAAAGTATTGACGAAAAATATTATTTGTGGTAATATATACCTTGTCCGCGAG
>OGXY01001599.1_pt1 | contig 15544 bp, 14 predicted proteins | sample 1576411 | NCBI WGS metagenome assembly OGXY01 (sample SAMEA3541498, study PRJEB24748) | human gut metagenome | biome: human gut; feature: human-associated habitat; material: faeces | place: China | collected 2012 | reverse complement strand
GCCCTATGCCCGGTTTCAGCGGCGGTACATTATCTGCACGGCCGTCTGTGTGCTGGTGTTTCTGGCATGGATTGTGATGGAACTGACGCTGGAACCGTACCTGGCAGAGCTGCTGGGAAAAGGGTACATCGTTTGGCCCATCTTTGTTTATGGGGTTACGGTGTCGCTCTTTGCATATTCTGCGGTGGGAGTGTTCCTGCCCGCTGTTATCTCATTGTGGGGAGACATTCGACTGCGATCCAATCGGCTGCGGCGGACGATGGCGGTCCTGGGCCTGCTGTTCCTGAGCCACTATGTGCTGTGGGCATCGGTGCTTTTGCTGGGGAACACTTGGTATCCGATCCTGCGGGACTGGTTTTACTGGCTGTTGAACCTGCCTTTCGCGCGAAACGGCACGTTGTTCCTCTCCGGCTGTCTCCTGTTCCTGAGCCTGAACAAATAGAAAGCAAAAAATCCGCCCGGACCGCATCGCGGTCCGGGCATTTTACCTACTGCGGCAGGGTCAGATCCCCCGGCTTGATCCAGCCGATCTTCCGGAAAAACAGCCCGAAGGCCCAGGTGAGGACAGCGGGGAGGACGAAGGAGATCAGGATCAGTCCTACCCAGTCAAAGGCGGTGGGGGCCATGGCGGCGGCCTCATTGGCCAGAGCCGCGTCACTGGGATTGACCCAGCCGGTCCAGACCCCCAGCTGGCCGCACAGGCCGCAGGTGCCCATGCCGGAGTTGATGGGGTCTCCGTTCATCTCCAGCTTGAAAAAGCAGGTGGCCAGGGGTCCGGTGACAGCGGAGGTGAGGATGGCAGGGAGCCAGATGCGGGGGTTCTTCACGATGTTGGGCATCTGCAGCATGGAGGTGCCGATGCCCTGGCTCACCAGTCCGCCCCAGCGGTTTTCCCGGAAGGAGAGGACGGCGAACCCCACCATGTTGGCGCAGCAGCCCGCTACGGCGGCACCGCCTGCCAGTCCGGTCAGTCCCAGCACGGAGCAGATGGCGGCGGAGGAGATGGGCAGCGTCAGGGCGATGCCCACCAGCACGGACACCAGAACGCCCATGAAGAAGGGCTGCAGCTCCGTGGTCCGCATAATCAGCTGGCCAAAGGCGCTGGCTGCTCCGCCGATGGGGGGCGCAATGATCCAGGCCGCTCCCACGCCCACAAGGATGGTGACGATGGGCGTCACCAGGATGTCCACCTTCGTCTCCTTGCTGACGGCCTTGCCCACCTCAGCGGCGATGATAGCCACGAACAGCACGGCCAGCGGTCCGCCCGCCCCGCCCAGGGCGTTGCAGGCATAGCCCACCGTCACCAGGGAGAACAGCACCATAGGCGGCGCCTGAAGAGCGTAGCCGATGGCCACCGCCATAGCGGACCCGCTCATGAACGACGCCAGTCCACCGATGGTATACCCCACGCCATTGATGGTGATGACCTGGGCGGTGAGAAAGCCAATGTGGAACTGGGTGCCGATGGTGTTGAGGATCGTGCCGATCAGCAGGGAACAGAAGAGTCCCTGAGCCATGGCGCCCAGGGCGTCAATGCCGTACCGCTTGGCGGAGATCACAATGTTTTTGCGCTTCAGAAAGCCTTTGACCTGTTCCATGGGAGACACCTGCTTTATGTAGAATCAAAAAATACGGTTTACAGGTGTCTTGACACCTGTAAACCGTATCATACACAAAATCCCGGTTCCTGTCAACTGCTTTTTTACATGTTCAACCTTCCAGCAAGACGCCCAGCCGCCGCAGCTCCCGGCACACCCGGCCGAATGCCGCCTCATCCGGACAGGAGAGAGTGTGGAGATGGATCCCCTCCGTCAGTTCCGACAGCGGGCGGGCGTCGGACTGCGCACAGCGGGCGAGGAACTGCCCCACATCATAGCGGTTGGAGAGCTGCAGAGGGCCGGTCAGCTGCCCGTAAATGGGGTGGTCCACAATGACATCCAGTACCGTGCAGCCCTGGTCCACCATAGCGTTCAGCTCCTCTCCCATCCCAGCGGCATCGTGCTGGACGGCCACCTGCCGCACCAGACCTCCCGTCTCTCGCAGGATCACGTAGCCCCGGGGCGTAGCGGAGATGTCTGCTCCAGCCGCCCGCAGCAGGGCAATATCCCCCACGATGATCTGTCGGCTGACGGAGAATTGAGCCGCCAGGGCCGTTGCGCTGACAGGCTGCTTTGCCCGCTGCAGAAGCTCCCGAATGGCCTGCCGCCGTTCTTCCGCGCGCATGGGATCCCTCCTTTCCGTCATGACAGCAGTATACCACATGCCCGGCAGATTGCAAAGAAAAAAGGAGAGCACACGCTCTCCTTTTTCTGAGACTTCAGCCGCCCAGATAGGCTTTTTTGATTTCCGGGGAGGCCAACAGCTCCGTTCCGGTGCCGGAGGTGACGATTTTTCCGGTCTCCAGCACATAGCCACGGTCGGCGATACTCAGGGCTGCCTGGGCATTCTGCTCCACCAGCAGAATGGTGGTGCCCGCCTCATGGAGGGTTTGGATGATCTTGAAGATCTGCTCAACCAGAATGGGTGCCAGGCCCATGGAGGGCTCATCCAGCATCAGCAGCTTGGGACGGCTCATCAGCGCCCGGCCCATGGCCAGCATCTGCTGTTCGCCGCCGGAGAGGGTGCCGGCGATCTGCCGCCGCCGCTCCATCAGCCGGGGGAAATAGGCGTAGACCTTTTCCAGATCCGCGTCGATGTCGCCGCCGGACCGGGTATAGGCGCCCATTTCCAGATTCTCCTCTACGGTCATCTGCAGGAAGACCCGCCGCCCCTCCGGCACCTGGGCGAGTCCCTTGGCCACGACCTTGTGGGCCGGGACGCCCATCAGGTTCTCCCCCAGAAATTCGATGGAGCCGGTGCGGGAGTGGAGCAGGCCGGAGACGGTCTGCAGTGTGGTGGATTTGCCGGCGCCGTTGGCGCCGATCAGGGTGACGACCTCTCCGGGATTTACCTCGAAAGAGACGCCCTTGATGGCGTGTATGGCGCCGTAGTAGACGTTGATGTCGCTGACTTTCAGAATCGGTTCCACGGTCACGCCTCCTTCTGTTTACCGAGATATGCCTCAATGACGGCGGGGTTGGATTGAATCTCTTCGGCGGTGCCCTTGGCGATGACCTGCCCAAAGTTCAGGACGCAGATGCCCTCGCAGATGCTCATGACCAACTTCATGTCGTGCTCGATCAGCATGACGGCGATCTGGAACGTGTCCCGGATCTTGACGATATTCTCCATCAGCTCCGCCGTCTCAGAGGGATTCATGCCCGCGGCGGGCTCATCCAGCAATAGAAGAGAGGGATTGGTGGCCAGGGCCCGGACAATCTCCAGCCGGCGCTGGGCGCCGTAGGGAAGGGAACCGGCCTGATGGTCCGCCAAGTCCGCCATCCCGAAGAGGGACAGCAGTTCCAGTGCCCGCTCATGAGCGGCCTTTTCCCGGCTCCAGTACCAGGGCAGGCGCAGAACGCCGGTGATGGCGGAGTAGCGCTCCTGATTGTGGAGACCGATCTTCACATTGTCCTCCACGGAGAGGTTGTTGAACAGGCGGATGTTCTGGAAGGTCCGGGCAATGCCCATGCGGTTGATCTGAGCTGTGGTCTTGCCGGAGGTATCCAGTCCATCCAGCAGGATGGTGCCCCGGGTGGGCTGATAGACCTTGGTCAGCAGGTTGAAGATGGTGGTTTTGCCGGCGCCGTTGGGGCCGATGAGGCCGGCGATCTCCGTCCGGCCGATGGTGAGGTTGAAGTCATTCACCGCCCGCAGGCCGCCGAAGTCGATGCCCAGGTGGCTGCACTCCAGAATGGGGGATTTGTCGATGTCCCGCTCCGGAATGATGGCATGGCTGGGAACAGGGACCATCTTGCCCTTTTCAAATTTCTTACTCATCGAGGGCTGCCCCCTTTCTTCTGGGAATGATCCGGCTAATCAGCGTCCGCACCTGCGGGTTGTTGGTGGCCAGCATCACCAGAATCAGCACAATGGCGTACACCAGCATCCGATAGTCAGAGAACTGCCGCAGGGCCTCCGGCAGCACATACAGGACAACTGTTGCCACGATGGAGCCCCAGATGTTGCCCAGACCGCCCAGCACCACATACACCAGCACCAGAATGGAGGTGTTGAAGTCGAACTGTACGGCAGTGACATTGGAGTAGTTCAGGCCGAACAGGGCACCGGCGGCACCTGCCAGGGAGGCAGAGGTGACGAAGGCAATCAGCTTGTACTTGGTGACGTTGATGCCTACGCTCTCGGCGGCGATCCGGTTGTCCCGGATGGCCATGATAGCCCGGCCGGTCCGGCTGCGGACCAGATTCAGCACCACCACCAGGGTAATCATCACCAGTGCAAAGCCCATAGCAAAGGTGGCGATGCGGGCGTTGCCCGTGGCGCCCTGGGCGCCCTTGATGATTTCGATGCCGTTTTCGCTGAGGCCGAGAGAGGACATGCTCTTGGTGCCGTCCACGTTCAGGGCGATGTGCAGGCCGTTCTCATCCCAGCCCACCAGAAGGCAGTTGATCAGATCCTTGATGATCTCGCCGAAGGCCAGGGTGACAATGGCCAGGTAGTCCCCCCGGAGCCGCAGCACCGGAATCCCGACGATGAAGCCCACGATGGCGGCAAAGAAGGCGCCCACCACCAGGGCGATGATCATCCGCACCAGATCATTTGGGACAGCAGATTGCAGGCTCATGGCGGCAATGATGCCGGAGAAGGCGCCCACGCTCATGAAGCCGGCATGGCCCAGAGACAGCTCTCCCAGAATGCCGACGGTCAGGTTCAGGGAGATGGACATGCACACGTAGCAGCAGATGGGAACCAGCATACCGCCCAGAGAACGGTTCACCAGTCCCTGGGCCTGGCAGACCGACACCACAATAAAGGCTAGGATCACGCCCAGATAGGTGGCAAAGTCCACCTTGGTGATGGTTTTCATGTTTTTGAAATAGCCTTTCATACCGCCACCTCACACTTTCTCAGGCACATACTTGCCCAGCAGGCCGGACGGTTTGACCAGCAGTACCACGATCAGCACGGCGAACAGGATCGTGTTGGACAACTGCGTGGAGATATAGGCCTGCGCCATGGCCTCAATGACGCCCAGCAGCAGTCCGCCCAGGAAGGCGCCGGGGATGGAGCCGATACCGCCGAACACCGCAGCGGTGAAGGCTTTGATGCCGGGCATGGAGCCGGTGGTGGGCTGGAGCACCGGAGAGTAAGAGCACAGCAATACCCCGGCGATGGCCGCCAGGGCGGAACCGATGGCAAAGGTCATAGAGATGGTGGCGTTGACGTTGATGCCCATCAGCTGGGCTGCGCCCCGGTCCTCCGAGCAGGCCCGCATGGCCTTGCCCATCTTGCTCTTTCCAGTGAAAGCGGTCAGCCCCAGCATGATGACCACGCAGGCCGTGATGGTCAGCAGCGCCACATAGGAGATCCGAAGCTGTCCGTCAAACAGCGTCAGCTGGCCGCTGACCACGGGGGTGAAGTTCTTGGGATTCGCGCCGAACAGCAGCTGCGCTGCGTTCTGCAGGAAGTAGCTGACGCCGATGGCGGTGATCAACACCGCCAGGCTGCCGGCCTGGCGCAGGGGGCGGTAAGCCAGCCCCTCGATGACCACGCCCAGAACCGTGCAGACCACCATAGCCAGCAGCACGGACACCAGAGCCACAGCGCCGGTGGTCAGTGCGGAGGGATCCTCTCCCAGCAGGTTGCTGCCTGCAAACATGGTCACGTAAAAGGACACATAGGCGCCAACCATGATAACGTCGCCGTGGGCGAAATTCAGCATCTTGGCAATGCCGTATACCATGGTGTAGCCCAGGGCGATGATGGCGTAGATGCTTCCCAGACTGATGCCCGTGATCAGGTAGGATAGAAATTCCATAAGTATTTTCCTCTCTTTCCCCTTCTATGGCAGAAACCGGGGCGGTGACAGCTCCCCGCGTCGGTTTCCACCATAGAAGTCCAGGGAGGGCTGCCGGAGTTCCGGCAGCCGATCCCTGTCCTCTATTACAGTGGAGTGTGTGTTCCGCTGTCAGGGAGTGACATAGGTACCGTTTTCGATAATGACTGCGGTGGGGTCCTTGGACACAGCACCGTTTTCGTCCCAGGTCATCTCGGAGCCGGCGCTGGTCAGGCCGGTGACGGCCAGGGTGGGCATGACCTCGATCAGAGCATCGCAGATCTCCTCATTGGACATGTCGGCGGTGGCGCCGGCGGCCTGGATGGCTTGATACAGGGTGTAGATGGCGTCATACGCATCGGCACCGAACTGATTGGGGATCTCGCCGAACCGGTCCTGATACTCCGCCACGAAGTTCTGGGTCATCTCGTCCTCAGAGTCGGCGGAGAAGGGAGTCAGCAGGTAGACGCCTTCAGCCAGAGAGGCATCGAAGTTCTCGGCGGTCAGGATGCCGTCCATGCCGTCCACGCCGAAGAAGGTGGGGGCGTAGCCCATGGCGTTGGCCTGGGTCAGAATGACAGAGGCGGGGGTATAGTAGATGGGCAGGAACAGCAGATCGGCGCCGGCGGACTGGGCACCAGCCAGCTGGACGTTGAAGTCGGTCTGGCTGGCCTCGGTGAAGGTGCCCTCATAGACGATGTCCATACCGCGGGAATCGGCCTCTGCCTTGAAGTTGTCCCGGATACCGATGGAGTATTGGTCATCGTTTTTGTAGATGATGGCGATCTTCGGACTGTCGAAGTTCTCATCGATGTACTGGGCGGAACGGGAGCCCTGGTTGGAGTCGGTGAAGCAGATCTGGAACACGTTATCATTGTCGTTGATGGAAATGACATCGTCGCCGGAGGCGGAGGGGGTCAGGGTGAACACCCGGTCCTCATAGGACAGCGGGACCACGGAAAGGGCCGGCTGGGTGGTGACGGTGCCCACCAGGATCTGCATGCCGTCGTCCATCAGGGCGTTGTAGGCGTTGACGGAGGTCTCAGCGTCGTTGACGTCGTCCTCAGTCATCAGCTCAAACTGGATGTCGCCGCCCAGGGCATTGATTTCGTCCACCGCGATCTGGGCGGAATTGGCCACGCAGGTGCCGTAGATGGCGGCGCCGCCGGTCAGGGGGCCAATGACGCCGACTTTGAAGGCACTGCTGCCGGAGCTCTCCCCGCCGGCAGAATCGCCGGCTTCATCCGAGCCGCCGCAGGCGGCCAGGCTGAGGACCATAACCATGGCCATCATGAGGGCAAAGAACTTCTTTTTCATCTTGCAATCTCCTTTTCTTGGTTCAGATTATACAAAAAAGCGGCCCCGCCAGATGCGGAGCCGCTTTACTGTATCAAACAGTTATGCACCTCGTCGCGATCTCGGCGTATGATGATACTCTGCTGCCAACAATACCAGTACCAGAACAAACAGGGCCACTGCCAGTACGGATACCAGAATGGCAAGGGGAATCAGGGCGCAAATAATAATGGACGCCAGCAGAATGGCGTCCAGAATCAGAGCAATATTCATCATGGAAGCACGGGACATCTCCGTGGAATAGGCGCAGGAAGCAGACGCCGCCTGGCGAGCGGACGCACCATTCATCATCATGGACTGGGAAGACGTCGTGTAAAATGCCATGGTGTTCCACTCCTTTCAAAACAGACAACCCGTTGATGTTGTTTCCAATTGTAGCGGCTCTCTTTCGGAAAGTCAATCCTCAATCCAAAAAAGAACGCCTATAAAATATTTTTGATTTCATTATATTTTTGTGTGTACTGTACAAAAATGCAAAGAAAGGTGCGGTGTATAGAGGAAAGAAACCGCGTGGCGAAAGGAAAAAAGGAGAGACGGCAGCCGCCGTCTCTCCCTTCGTTGTCTGGAAAAATTTTAATAGCACTTGCGGTAGATGGCCTCTTCGGACTCCAGGTCGAAGGGGTAGTAGGCGTTGGTCATGAGGCGCTGCTGGTTGGCCTCGACGGACAGGGGGAAGGCCTTGAAGTCCGCCTCAGTGAAGCCGCAGTCCCGCAGGGGCCGCAGGGGCAGGATGCGCTGCAGCAGGGCGTTCATCTCGGGGATGGCGTCCTTGACCTCGCAGCCCAGGATGCTGGACACCAGCTCCTTGAACTTCATGATCTCACCGTCGGGCTTGTGCTCGTCATAGTAGTCCATGATGGCGCCGAAGAGCATATAGTTGCTCTCGCCGTGGGGCACGTGATAGGTGCCGCCCAGGGGGAAGCTCATGCCGTGGACCGGGCCGCAGCCGGCCTTCAGGAAGGCAATGCCGGCGTAGAAGCTGGCGGTCACGAACTGATCCATATACTCGAACCGGGCGTCCTGGCCCTTTTCGTCGATCAGCTTGAAGCCTTTCAGAATCACATCCATAGCCTTCTCGCTGAAGAGCTCGGAGGTCATGGTCTTGCGGTGGGGGCTCAGGAAGGACTCGGTGGCGTGGACCAGGGCGTCGATGGCGGAGCAGGCGAAGGGCTTGTAGGGCAGGGTCTTGAGGAGCTCCGGGATCAGGCACACCTTGTTGGGGATGATGTCGTCGGACACCAGGCCCAGCTTGGTCTCGCCGCCGGTGAGCACACCGTCCTTCTCGTCCTTGACGATAGCCACAGAGATGTTGGTGCACTCAGAGCCGGTGCCGCAGGTGGTGGGGATGGCGATGACGTCCTTCTCGTGCACCACGGGGAATCGCTTGAAGTACAGGTTGTGGACGGTATCGGGGCGCTTGCAGCCCAGCAGCTTGCACAGGTCCATAATGGCGCCGCCGCCCACGGCGATGACGCGGTCGTAGCTGTCGTAGGGGATGGCGTCGTACATGACCTGGATCATTTCCTCGCTGGGTTCGCCAGCGCCGAACTTCTCCTGGAACACATAATGGCACTTGAGGCCCAGATCCTTCATGAAGGGGGTGTAGATGAACTCGTTGGTCAGCACCACGTCCCGCTCGTTCAGCTTGAACTCCTCCGCCATCTGGGCGAAGGTCTGGAACTTGTACACTGTGGGAGCGAAAATAATCTCCCGCTTGTCAGCCATCAGGGAAGCGGAAAAAGCATCCATGATTCTTGTCTCCTTTTCAAAATGATATATGGCGATACAGGCAGGGCCCCTGAGGGACCCCGCCGGGTATCTGAACTTATTTGCGGGCGATGGCCTTCTTGACGGCGGCCACGATGTTGGCGGCGCGGAGGCCGTACTCGTCCATCAGGAAGTCCTGGGGACCCACCTGACCGAACTGGTCCTGCACGCCCACAAATTCCTGTACGGTGGGGGCGTTCCTGGACAGGCAGTTGGCCACAACAGAACCCAGGCCGCAGGTGACGTTGTGGTTCTCGGCGGTGACGATGGCACCGGTCTCCTTGGCGGCCTTGACCACCAGCTCCTCGTCCAGGGGCTTCCAGGTGAACATGTCGATGACCCGGACAGAGATGCCCTCTGCCTGCAGAGCCTCATAGGCCTTCAGGGACTCGTCCACCATGATGCCGGAGGTGATGATGGTGGCCTGATCCTTGTCAGACTCATGCAGCACCACACCCTTGCCGATCTCGAACTCGCTTCCCTCGCCGTACACCTGGATGATGCCCTTGCGGACGAACCGGGTGTAGGTGACGCCCTTGTCGATGTTCACCAGTTGGCGGGTGATACTGGCAAGCTGGTCATAGTCGGCGGGGTCCAGCACTGTGGTTTCGGGGATGGAGAGGTACATGGCTGCATCCTCCAGCGGCATGTGGGTGCCGCCGTTGAACGCGGCGGTGACGCCGGCGTCGGAACCCAGAACATGGACCGTCAGCCCGGCATAGGCAGCTGACATATAGATCTGGTCATAGCACCGGCGGGAGGAGAAGGTACCGAAGGAGTGGAAGAAAACCTTCTTGCCGGTGGCGGCGAGACCCGCAGACACACCGGCGGCGTTGCCCTCGGCGATGCCGGCCTCAAAGGCCCGGTCGGGATAGTGCTCCCGCAGCCGCTTGGTGTTGATGCAGCCCATCAGGTCGCAGTCCACATAGCAGATGGACTTGTCCTGCGCCATCATCTCGTCCAGGGTCAGGGCGAGACCGTCCCGGCAGGCCCGGGAGTCCTTTTCATGCTTACCGATCAGTTTCACGTTCATTGCTCTCACCCTCCTCAAGCGTTCTTGGCGTCTTCCAGAGCCTTTTCCGCGGCGGCCAGCGCCTCGGCCCACTGCTCCTCATTGGGCTGGGAGGAGTGGTCGTGCTTGGGCTCAGCGAAAGTGGCGCCCTTGCCCTTGCAGGTGTCCAGCACGATGCAGCTGGGCACGCCCTTCTTGGCGTAAGCGTTCTGGATGGCGTCGTAGATAGCCTTCACATCATGGCCGTCGATCTCCTGGGTATACAGGCCGAAGGATTCCGCCTTCTTGGCAATGTTGCCGTGGTCCAGGATGTCGGCGGTGGGGCCGTCCAGCTGATAGCCGTTGTTGTCGATGAAGTAGATGATGTTGTCCAGCTTGTGGGCGTATGCGAAGTGGAATGCCTCCCAGACTTGGCCCTCGTCGGCCTCGCCGTCGCCGATGACGCAGAACACGTGGCTGTCACGGCCATCGATCTTGTTGCCCAGAGCGGCGCCGGTGGCGGTGGAGGCGCCCTGGCCCAGAGAGCCGGTGGTCAGATCCACGCCGGGGGTCAGCTTCCGGTCGGTGTGGCTGGGGAACTTGGTGTGAGGATGGTTGAGGGTATAAGCTTCCTCCATGGGATAGTAGCCCATCAGGCCAAAAGTGGCGTAAGCCACGGGGCCCGCGTGGCCCTTGGACAGGACCAGCCAATCCCGATCCTCCCACCGGGGGTTCTTCGGGTCAAACTTCATAACCTCTCCGTACAGGACGGCCATCAGGTCCGCCAGGTCCATGGAGCCGCCCACGTGGCCGAAGCCCCGGGAGTGGATGACCTTCAGCGTTTCCAGCCGGATCTCAGCCGCCAGAACTTTGCACTTTTTTTCGTTCATGGGGTGTTTCTTCCTTTCCTTCACTTAAATTGCACGCCGCGCGGAAACCTGCGCCGCATAGGTTCGACAGGGGGACAGGTCGCTGAGAAGTGAGAATGCAATGTGTGTGCGCCAACAGAAAAAGCAAAACGATTACTTCGCTTTCAGAATACCACAAATTCCAAAACATGAAAAGGGGGGTTATCAAAGGTTTTTGAAAATTCGTCCCGCCGGTGGTGCCGTGGGGCGAAGCTGAAGAAGCGTGTATCGGCGGATTTCCCAATGTCTGCACAAAAATATGGTGGTTTTGACCAAAAATCAACCCTGACATTTTCTATATTTTACCCCATCCTCCTATACGGAGTCAATATGAGTTTGAATTTTCACAAGAATAACTTCCGGAGATAGGAAGGTACACAGGCGCAGGGGGGAGTGACTCTCCAGAGAAAGGAAAACCATGGAAAGCAGCACTTCAAGGTTTTCCTCGATTTTCCAGAAACACCTACGGGCGGCAAGGCTTGCGGCGGAAGGCCCTGCATCGTTCTGTAATTGACAAGCCCCGGCAAATTCGCTATTCTATATGGGACGGCATACGCCTCCGGCCGGCTTTGGCGGGTGGGGAAAGCGTTTGCGCAGAATGCGCCGCACCGGCGGCGGGAAAGGCAGAGTCAGATGAAGAACGTCACGCTGAAGGACGTGGCCCGAGCGGCGGGCGTCTCTTATTCCACAGTCTCTCGCTCTCTGTCAGGCAGCCCACAGATCGGGCGGGAGACCCGGGAGCGGATCCTGCGCCTGTGCGACGAGATGGGCTACACCAAAAACTATGTGGCCCGCTCCATGGTCATGCGGAGGACGGAGCTGATCGGTCTGGTAGTGCCTTCTATTGACAATCAGTTCATGGCAGAGCTGGCGTACCACGCGGAGATGAGCGCCCGGGCGCGGGGCTACAATCTCATGCTGTGCAACTCCGGGCCGGATCTGCGGCAGGAGAAGGCGGTGGTAAAGCTGCTGGTGGGCCGCCAGGTGGACGGGATGCTGATCGTCCCCCAGGAGCACCGGAGCTGTGAGGAGCTCCGGGTCTACACGGAGCAGGTGCCCACGGTCTTCCTCAGCGAGGATCTGCGGGACGAACCCCTCAGCTGTGTGACCACGGACAATACCGGGGCCACCTACCTGGCCATGGAATACCTGCGGAGCCTGGGGCACCGGGAGATCCTGTACTTCGGCCGCAGGCACACCGTCACCCACCAGCTGCGGGCAGAGGGCTACCTGCGGGCCTGCCGGGACATGGGGCTGACACCGCGGATTGTGGACAGCAGCTTTCCCCGCTCCTCAGTGGCCGGCGGCTATGAGCTGGCCCGGGAGCTGTTTACCAAGCCCCTGGACTATACGGCCATCCTGGCCTCCACGGACTCCAACGCCCTGGGGATTCTGCGGGCGGCGGACGAGCTTGGGATCAGGGTGCCGGAGCAGCTGAGTCTGATGGGATTTGACAACATCGCATCTGCCGCCATGCCGCGGATCGACCTGACTACGGTGGAGCAGTCCAAGCGGGAGATGGCCCTTCAGGCGGTGGAGATTCTGTTGGATAAGATCGAGCGGGGCACCCAGGGCTACGTCCATCAGATCCTGATGCCCAGTCTGGTGAAGCGCAGCTCCTGCAGGGCGTTGACATGAGAGACGTCTGCCGTTCTGCGGCGCGGCGCACTGCTTGACGGATAAGAAGAGGCGATCAGCTATGAAAGAGTATCTCTACGACCCCCACACCCACACGGCGGAGACCAGCAAATGCGGCCATCTGCCGGCGGCGGAGGTGGTGGATCGCTATGCTAGGCACGGATTTTCCGGCCTGGTGGTGACGGATCATCTCCACCCGGAGTACTTGTCCCGGATTGACACGGACCACAACTGGGACCATGTGATCGACCACTATCTTGCCGGCTACCGGGCCTCCAAGGCCAGGGGAGACGAACTGGGGCTGGATGTGATCCTGGGGGCGGAGCTGCGCTTCCCGGAGAACGACAACGACTATCTGGTCTATGGCATTGACGAGACGTGGCTGCGGGCGAACCCATATCTGTGCTGCATGAGCGCCCGGGAGTTCTACCGGAAATTCCACGACCAAGTACTGATCGTCCACGCCCACCCTTACCGCGACGGCAATACCACGGTATTTGAAGATGCTGTCCACGGCACGGAGATCCTCAACGCCCATCCCCGCCATGAAAACCATAACGACCGGGCCCTGGAGCTGGCGAAGCGCCACCCGGAGTATCTGCGCTTGGCAGGGTCTGACACCCACGAGGATGGTGACGAGTGCCGGGCTGGCGTCCTCCTGCCGGAGCGGGTGCGGGATTCCTTTGCCTACCGGCGCATGATCGAAGGGCGGTGCTTCCGCCTCTGGTCGCCCGTCTTTCCGGAGCTGGCGGCGGCGGATGAGGCTCTGCGCCGGGCAGAACCTGCGGAATAACAGCTTGTCCGCGCCGCGGAGCCGAACAGAAAAGCGCTGCCTTTGGCGGCGCTTTCTTGCTTGACAGCGGGGAGCGGAGCCGGATATAATGGAAAAAACAGGAGGTGATGGGATGCGAAAGAGCATTGTGGTGCTGATCGTTGCGGTGCTGGCAGTGGCGGCCGGAGCGGTGGTGCTGTCCCTGTCGGCTCCCGTGTTGGACGAGGAGGTGGAGTACCGGCTCACCTCGCTCTATTACCGGGGACAGGAGATCTCGTCCCAGGTGGACGGGGACGAGGTGCTGGATCTGCTGGAGGGCGCCTCCCGCGGTCTGATTTCCCGGGGCGGACTCCCGGCGCATTCCTTCCGGGATATGGTGGAGGTGAACGTCATCGGCGGAGAGGAGGCCCTGCACGTGGTACTCTCCATGGAGGACGGGCTCTTCGCCGTCTATCAGGATCCGGATTGGAGTTATGCCATTCGGGAGGGTGAGGCGCTGGCCGCCGCGGTGGAGGCGCTGCTGCCCGCATGAGAGGACCGTAAGACAACCTGAAAGCACCCCGCGGCCGTCGGCCGCAGGGTGCTTTTTCCTGTTTCGGGTTCAAACCTTGGCGGGCTGCATCTGTGACATCTGGCGCAGTACATACAGTTGAATGGGGACAGCCGCCGCCAGAGTGAGAAGATCGGAGACGGACTGGGCCATCTGGACGCCCAGAAGTCCCAACGGGGACAGGGAGAGAAGCCACACCAGGGGAATGAAGAAAATGCCCTGCCGGGCCATGGCGACAAAGGTGGCGGGAACGGTCCGCCCAATGGTCTGGAGCATCATGTTGCTCATGGTGATCCACGCCTGGAAGAAGAAAGTCACGCACTGGAACCGCAGGGCTACCGTGCCGATGGCGATGACCCCCGGGTCATCCCGGAACAGGGCGATGAGCTGCGGTGCAAAGGCGAACCCCAGTGCCCCGATCACCAGCAGAAAGACGGCGGCCACCTTCACGCAGAACCAGAAGCCCTCCTTCACCCGGTGATACAGCCGGGCACCGTAGTTGAAGCCGCACACCGGCTGGAAGCCCTGGCCGAATCCGATCATGGCGGAGGCGCCGAAGGTGGTGATCCGCTGGACCACGCCCATGGCGGCGATGGCCGCGTCTCCGTAAGGCATGGCGGCGTGGTTGAGGCAGATGGTGGCCACGCTGGCCAAGCTCTGCCGGGCCAGGGAAGGCAGCCCGCCCTGGATGATGAGCTTGAAGTAGGACCATTTCAGCTGGACGCGGGAGATGTGGATGTGAAGGGTGGCGCCCCGGGTGCAGCCCGCCAGCAGCAGACAGAACCCGGCGAACTGGCTGATGATGGTGGCCCAGGCCGCCCCGGCCACGCCCATGTCGAAGACGAAGATCAGCAGAGGGTCCAGGCCGATGTTGAGCACCGCGCCGCTGGTGATGCCCACCATGGCGTAGGCGGCGCTGCCCTGGAAGCGCAGCTGGTTGTTGAGCACCAGGGAGGCGGTCATCCACGGTGCCCCCAGCAGGATCACCTGCAGGTAAGCAGTGGCGTAGGGCAAAATGGTGGGGGTGGAGCCCAGCAGATAGGCCAGGGGTTCCAGAAAGATCTGACCCAGCAGGCAGATCAGGGCACCGGCGGCCAGAGCGGTAAAAAAGCCGGTGGCAGCCATGTTGGAGGCTTCTTCATAGTGGTGTTTGCCCAGTTCCCGGGAGATGAAGTTGCCGCTGCCGTGGCCGAAGAAGAAGCCCACGGCCTGAATGATGGCCATGAGGGAAAAGACCACGCCCACCGCGCCGGCGGCGCTGTTGCTTTTCAGCATGCCGACAAAAAAGGTGTCGGCCATGTTGTAAAAGGCGGTGACCAGCATGCTGATGATACACGGCAGTGCCAGGTGTCCGATCAGCTGCCCCACCGGTTCGGTCGTCATCTGCTGAAATTTTTGCTCCTGCTGTTCGTCCATAATGCTCCCCCTCACCAATTTAATTTTTACACATTTTTAACACCATTATAGCACGCTTTTTTGAAAAAGAAAATGAACGGAATGAAGGAAAACAGGAGATTGCTGCGGGGCCGAACCGGTGTACAGGCTTGAAGCATAGGATGGAGGAGTCCTTCCGCCGGAACTTCTCCGCGCGGATTTCGGAACACAGCAGAAAAAGAACTCGCAAAATGGGGCGCAATTTCCATAAGAATGCCAAAAATGGAAACTT
>OGXY01001588.1_pt1 | contig 15592 bp, 10 predicted proteins | sample 1576411 | NCBI WGS metagenome assembly OGXY01 (sample SAMEA3541498, study PRJEB24748) | human gut metagenome | biome: human gut; feature: human-associated habitat; material: faeces | place: China | collected 2012 | reverse complement strand
ACCTGAAAGGATTGCCGCCCGGTGCTCCCGGACGTACGCAGTACTTCGTGATGAAGCAACCTTACAGCAAAGTACCCCGTTTCATCGAACTACCCAAAGTGGGGAACAACTATTACCTGATGTTCATCGAAGATATCATCAAGGCCAATCTGGATGTGATCTTTCCCGGTTATGATGTGGACAGCAGTTATTGTATCAAGATTTCGCGCGATGCGGATATACTGATAGACGATGCCGCCAATACTTCCGAAATCATAGAACAGGTGAAGACCAAGGTGAAAAAGCGCAAGATAGGAGATGTCTGCCGTTTTGTGTACGACCGTGCCATGCCGCAGGACTTCCTCGACTACCTAATAGATGCTTTCCATATCGACCGCCGTGAACTGGTTCCGGGGGATAAGCACCTGAATCTGGAAGACTTACGACATCTGCCCAATCCGAATCCGAATATCCATCCCATCCGGAAACCGCAACCGATGAAGCTGACATGCCTCAACGAACGGGAGTCCATTTTTCAATATGTGGAGAAGAAGGATCTGTTATTGCATTACCCTTACCACTCTTTCGAGCACTTCATCCACTTCCTGTACGAGGCGGTGCACGAACCTACCGTACGCGAAATCATGGTAACCCAATACCGGGTGGCGGAAAACTCCGCTGTTATCAACACCCTGATAGCTGCCGCCCAGAATGGGAAGAAAGTCACAGTCTTCGTGGAACTGAAAGCCCGCTTCGATGAAGAAAATAACCTTGCCACCGCCGAAATGATGAAAGCATCGGGTATCAATATTATATATAGTATACCCAAATTAAAAGTACATGCCAAAGTTGCCCTCGTCTTGCGCCGTGACAAAGAGGATAAGAAACTGACCAGCTATGCGTATATCAGCACCGGGAATTTCAATGAAAAGACCGCCACACTGTATGCCGACAGCGGACTCTTCACCTGCAATCCCATCATCGTCAACGACCTTCACAATCTGTTCCGCACCTTACGGGGGAAAGAGAATCCTGTATTCCACCGGTTACTGGTGGCACGCTTCAACCTGATACCGGAACTGAACCGCCTCATCGATCATGAAATGGAACTGGCAAGGAAGGGTAAGAAAGGCCGGATCATTCTTAAAATGAACGCGCTACAGGACCCCACCATGATAGACCGCCTGTATGAGGCCTCACAGGCCGGTGTGGAAATAGACCTGATCGTACGCGGCATTTGCTGCCTGATACCGGGACAGAAATACAGTCGTAACATTCGTGTAACACGTATTGTGGATACATTTCTGGAACATGCCCGTATATGGTACTTCGGTAATGGTGGCAATCCGAAGCTCTTCCTCGGTTCACCGGACTGGATGCGGCGTAACCTGTACCGCCGCATTGAAGCCGTAACCCCTATACTGGACCCCGATGCCAAGCAAGAACTGATAGACATGCTCTCCATCCAGCTTTCAGACAAGCGCAAAGCCTGTTTTGTGGATGAAAATTTGCATAACTGCTGGAAATCGGCCCATCCGCTGAAAGAAAAAGTACGTTCGCAGTATACCTTTTATGAATACCTGAAAGAGAAGATTGAATAGTTTTGTAACATTTCTGTAATATGTATGACACCTCGCTGCAACACGGTTTCCGTTCCTTTGCAGCCAGAAATAAAATACATCATTATGGAAACTATTTATCTATTCATTGTCATCTTCCTGTTCGTCCTTGCGGTGTTCGACCTCATCGTGGGCGTCAGTAATGATGCAGTCAATTTTCTCCAATCATCAGTCGGTGCAAAAGCTGCATCTTTCAAAACCGTGTTGTTTATCGCCGGTATAGGCGTATTCATCGGTGCAGCATTGTCCAACGGCATGATGGATATTGCACGGCACGGCATCTATCAGCCACAGCACTTTTATTTTGCCGAAATCATGTGTATCCTACTTGCCGTGATGCTAACGGACGTAGTCTTACTGGATGTCTTCAACACAATGGGTATGCCTACTTCCACTACCGTGTCTATGGTATTCGAGCTACTCGGAGGAACATTCGCCCTGGCGCTCATCAAAGTAAACAGTAGCGACACACTGGGGCTTGGTGATCTCATCAACACAGACAAAGCCCTATCCGTCATTATGGCCATCTTCGTCTCCGTCGCCATTGCTTTCTTCTTCGGTATGCTGGTACAATGGCTGGCACGTGTAATATTCACTTTCAACTACAAAAAGAGGATGAAATACAGCATTGGTATCTTCGGAGGTATTGCTGTTACATCCATCATCTACTTTATGCTGATAAAGGGGTTGAAAGACAGTTCATTCATGACTGCTGACAACAAACAGTGGATACAGGATAACACGGCAATGCTGATCGGTAGCTGTTTCATTTTCTTCACGATACTCATGCAGGTGTTGCACTGGCTCAAAGTAAATGTATTCAAAGTAGTGGTGCTACTGGGTACTTTCGCACTGGCACTCGCCTTTGCCGGCAATGACCTCGTAAACTTTATAGGTGTACCCTTAGCTGGTTATTCCTCTTTCATAGACTTTACCACCAACGGAGCAGGCAGTTCGCCGGACGGTTTTCTGATGACTTCACTCCTCGGCCCGGCCAAGACACCGTGGTATTTCCTCTTTGGAGCAGGTGTCATCATGGTATATGCCCTTTGTACTTCTAAAAAAGCGCATAATGTAATCAAAACTTCCGTCGACCTTGCCCGTCAGGATGAAGGAGAAGAAAACTTCGGAAGTACCCCTATCGCCCGTACACTGGTACGCTTCAGTATGACATTATCCAACGGAATATCCAAAGTAATGCCCGAAGGCACGAAACGCTGGCTCGATACCCGCTTCCGTAAAGACGAGGCCATCATTGCCGATGGTGCAGCTTTCGACTTGGTTCGCGCTTCGGTAAATCTGGTACTGGCCGGCCTGCTCATTGCTTTAGGTACTTCATTGAAACTTCCTCTTTCCACCACTTACGTAACATTCATGGTTGCCATGGGTACCTCACTTGCCGACCGGGCCTGGGGACGTGACTCTGCCGTATTCCGTATAACAGGAGTACTCAGTGTAATCGGTGGCTGGTTCATCACTGCCGGTGCGGCATTCACCATCTGTTTCTTTGTAGCTATGGTTATCCATTTCGGAGGCACGTTTGCTATCATAGCACTGATCGGGCTGGCAATATTTACACTGATCCGCAGCCAGGTAATGTACAAGAAACGCAAAGCCAAAGAAAAGGGTAATGAGACCATCAAACAGCTGATGCAGAGTAATAACAATACAGAAATCCTGGATTTGCTGCGCAAGCATACCCGCGAAGAACTGGTTAAGATATTGGAGTTCACAGAAGAGAACTTCGAACGCACGGTTACTGCTTTCTTGCATGAGAACCTGCGCGGCCTGCGTCGTGCCATGGGATCGGTAAAATTTGAGAAACAACTCATTAAACAAATGAAACGTACAGGTACTCTTGCGATGTGCCGTTTAGACAATAACACCGTATTGGAAAAAGGTCTTTACTTTTATCAGGGCAATGATTTTGCCAGCGAACTGGTTTACAGTATCGGACGCCTCTGCGAACCCTGTCTGGAACACATCGACAATAATTTCAAGCCATTGGATACCATCCAGAAAGGTGAATTCTCTGATGTAACGGAAGATATCGTTTACTTACTACAGATCTGCCGCCATAAGATGGAGAACAATGATTATGAGGATTTTGAAAATGAACTTCGGAAAGCGAATGATCTGAACGGACAGCTGTCGCACCTGAAACGGGAAGAATTACAACGCATCCAAACTCAATCCGGCAGTATCAAAGTCAGCATGGTATATCTGACAATGATACAGGAAGCACAAAATGTTGTTACTTACACTATTAACCTGATGAAGGTAAGCCGTAAGTTCCAACTGACAGATGGGGAGTAGCTACGAGTGACAAGCTACGAGTGACGAGTAACTGCGCGGTGACAGGAGAGAGCGAGTAACTGCGCAACTACTCGTCACTCGTAGCTCGTAACTTGTAGCTGATTCCCATTTTTGCTGCCCGTTTCATCATAAAAGCCCGTGCCGCTTCGTATTCATTGGGAATCACCCCATCCAGAATGGCATCTTTAATGGCACTTTTCAAAGCCCCCACTTCCCGGCAGGGTTCCAGATTGAAAGTTTCCATAATCTCTTCTCCACTGACAGGCGGTTGGAAATTGCGGACTCGGTCACGCTCTTCAAGGTCTTTCAACTTCTGGCGTACCAACTGGAAGTTATTCAGGAATCGCTGCTTACGCTCCATATTTTTAGAAGTGATATCAGCTTCACACAATGTCATCAAATCATCAATATCATCTCCGGCTTCAAAAAGAAGACGGCGGACAGCAGAATCGGTTACCACATCATCCGCTATCACAATAGGGCGCATATGCAGACTCACCAACTTCTGTACATACTTCATCTTCTCATTCATCGGCAGCTTCATCTTCCGGAAAATCTCAGGAACCATCTTCTCACCAATAAAATTATGATTATGGAAAGTCCAGCCCGCACGAGGCTCCCAACGTTTAGTGGCGGGTTTGGCTATATCATGCAGCAGTGCAGCCCACCGTAACCAAAGATTATCCGTTTTACGACTGATGTTATCGAGTACTTCCAATGTGTGATAGAAATTGTCCTTATGTGCCCGCCCATTACGTGTTTCCACACCTTGAAGGGCAGCCAGTTCCGGAAAAATCAGGGACAACAAACCGGAACGGTCCAAATCTATAAACCCTTTAGAGGGAATCGGAGAAAGTATTATCTTATTAAGTTCATCGGCAATACGCTCCTTGGAGATAATGGATATGCGCCCACAGTTGCGGCACAAAGACTCAAATGTAGTATCATCAATATAAAAGTTCAGCTGAGTGGCAAAACGGATGCACCGCATCATGCGCAACGGGTCGTCACTAAATGTAATATCCGGGTCAAGAGGAGTACGGATTGTTTTTTCTTTCAGATCTTCTATACCACCAAAGGGGTCTACCAATTCTCCGAACCGGCTCTGATTCAGGCAGACAGCCAATGCATTGATAGTAAAATCCCGCCGATTCTGATCGTCTTCCAATGTACCGTCTTCAACGATGGGTTTACGGGAGTCGCGCTGATAAGACTCCTTACGTGCACCAACAAATTCCACTTCTACCCCACGGTATTTTACTTGCGCGGTACCATAATTCTTAAACAGGGCTACGTGTGCTCCACGTCCCAAACGTTTACCCAGCGCTTCGGCCATCTCTATACCACTACCTACTACTACAACATCAATATCCTTAGAAAGGCGTTGCAGGAAAATATCGCGCACATATCCGCCGACTACATAACATTCCAATCCTAATTCATCTGCTGTCTCGGATATCCGTTTGAATATATCGTCACTGAAATGCTGTTTCAGTTCTTCTGCCGTCAATTCTATCATACTATACTTTTTAAAATAATTATTTAGTTTTCATCGGAGAAAGTAGCACTGTTTTTGGTCTATATTCCCTGCCTCTTCTCTCTCCATTCTTATCTGCTCCCTACCATCTCCGTAGTTACTCCGTGTCTATACACTTGAACTTGGTATGGAGTTGGTACGGGCTTGATACGGAGTTGGTACGGCCCGGGTATCAGATTGTTCTAAATTTCCGATATCTCCGGAAAACTAAAATACTATTTATCTATTTTCAGAGTGCAAAGATACGGATATTATTTCTAATTTTGCCCTCACTAACAGAACAACAGTAATTATGAAGAAAGTGACGCTCCTTGCGTGCCTCTGCTGCACGCTCTTATCTTGTGAAAATGTAGAAAAGAAAGCAGGTGAGAAACTGCAAACAGCCCGCGCAGCCTTCGAACGGGGAGACTTTAGCGAAGCAAAGATGCAGATAGACAGCATTAAAATACTATATCCCAAGGCTTTTGAAACCCGCCGGGAGGGCATTGGATTGATGCAACAAGTGGAACTGAAGGAGCAAGAAAAAACACTTGTTTACCTGGATAGCCTGCTTCAACAAAAACAAGGAGAACTGGATGCCCTGAAGGGTAAATTCACACTCGAAAAAGATACCGAATATCAACAAATAGGTAACTATTTGCACCCTTCACAAGTTATAGAGAAGAATCTGCACCGTTCCTATCTACGTTTCCAAGTGAATGAGAATGGGCAAATGAGCATGACTTCCATTTATTGCGGTCCCAGCAATATTCACCATGTAGGTGTAAAAGTAGTCGCCCCTGATGGTAGTTTTGCTGAGACACCTGCTTCCAAGGATAGTTATGAAACCACCGATTTGGGAGAAAAAATAGAAAAGGCGGACTTCAAAATGGGAGAAGATGGTAATGTAATAGGATTCCTTTACTTGAACAAGGACAAGAATATCAAAGTGAACTATCAAGGCGAACGCTCCTACTCCACTACTATGTCGCCGATAGACCGCCAGGCATTGGCAGGGGTTTATGAACTGGCACAGATACTTTCATCCGTCACTCAGATAAAAAAAGAGATGGAAGAGGCGCACCTGAAGGTAGAATTCGTGAAACGAAAGATGCAGGAAAGAGAAGAAACAGAACAAGGAAAATAAACACGTAGACGATAACAAAGTAACAATAGTGATTAATTTGAATATTGGCTGAAACATATTTATCGCACAAGGTGAAGGCATAAAATAACGAGCGCGGGACAACTACATTATGAAGTCATCCCGCGCTCATTATAGTATAATTTATGCTATGAAAATTCTGTTACCACTGTAATTGCGGCAGGAACTTGCTCAGGCAAGTACGCAATGCACTCAACGTAATGGGTTTCACCAATACTTCCGAAGCACCGGCAGCCATTGCATTTTCACGATCAGCCGTAAAAGCATAGGCAGTCTGCATAATGATAGGAAGTTCCTTTTCTTCTTCGCGAATGATCTTTGTCGCTTCCAGACCATTCATGATAGGCATTTTGATATCCATAAGGATAGCAGCTGTCTTTCCACGGTTCTCTTTGAACAGACCAACCATCTCTTCACCGTTCTTTGCCCACAATATCTCGCATTTTTTGCCAATAATAGCCTTTATCAACTTAAAGTTACTATCATCGTCTTCCGCTACCAGTATCAGCGGACGGTAATCTTCTGACAAATTCCCTGTTTCCATGACCAATGTATTTTTGTTTAATGAGGCAAAGATATAAAAAATAATATAAATGTACTATCTTTAGAGAAGATAAGCTGCATCTCGGCATAACTTTTTCATGCAAGCATGAAAGTTCTACGCTCAATTTGCACTATCTTTGCGCCTCAATTTAAAAATAGAGTATGATTTCAATAGACGGACTGGCCGTAGAATTTGGCGGCACCACCTTATTCAGTGATATCTCCTTCGTTATTAATGAAAAAGACCGCATCGCCCTGATGGGAAAGAACGGAGCGGGGAAAAGTACCTTACTGAAAATTCTGGCAGGAGTACGCCAACCTACCCGGGGCAAAATTTCAGCACCCAAAGACAGTGTAATCGCTTATCTGCCGCAGCACCTGATGACGGAAGACGGACGAACTGTATTTCAGGAAACAGCACAAGCCTTCTCACATCTGCATGAGATGGAAGCAGAAATAGAACGCCTCAACAAGGAGTTGGAAACTCGCACCGATTACGAAAGTGACAGTTATATGGAACTGATCGAAACAGTCTCTGCCCTGAGTGAGAAATTTTACTCCATCGACTCCACCAACTATGAGGAAGATGTGGAAAAAGCTTTGTTAGGACTCGGCTTCACACGCGAAGACTTTGACCGTCAGACCAGTGACTTCAGCGGTGGATGGCGTATGCGCATCGAACTTGCCAAGTTGCTGCTGCAGAACCCAGATGTGTTGTTGCTGGATGAGCCTACCAATCACCTCGATATTGAAAGTATCCAGTGGCTGGAAGATTTCCTCATCAATAATGGTAAGGCTGTCATCGTCATCAGCCACGACCGTAAATTTGTGGATAACATCACTACCCGTACTATTGAAGTGACAATGGGACGGATTTATGACTATAAAGTAAATTACTCCAAATATCTGGAACTCCGCAAAGAACGTCGCGAACAACAGCAAAAGGCGTATGACGAACAACAGAAGTTCATAGCCGAAACCAAAGACTTCATCGAACGCTTCAAAGGCACTTATTCCAAAACTCTGCAAGTGCAAAGCCGCGTAAAGATGCTGGAGAAACTGGAAATCCTGGAAGTGGATGAGGAAGATACTTCGGCATTGCGGCTGAAGTTCCCGCCATCACCACGCTCAGGTAACTATCCGGTAATCATGGAAAACGTGGGCAAAACCTATGGTGACCATGTAGTATTCAAGAATGCTACGCTGACTGTAGAACGGGGAGACAAATTAGCTTTTGTCGGTAAGAACGGTGAGGGTAAGTCTACGCTGGTGAAGTGTATCATGAAAGAGATTGAGCACGATGGTACACTGACACTCGGGCACAATGTACAGATCGGTTATTTTGCACAGAATCAGGCGTCTATGCTGGATGAGAACCTTACGGTATTCCAGACGATTGACGATGTGGCAAAAGGAGAAATACGTAACAAGATACGCGACTTGCTGGGTGCTTTTATGTTTGGCGGCCCTGAACAATCCATGAAAAAGGTGAAAGTGCTTTCCGGTGGAGAACGCACCCGGCTTGCTATGATTAAGTTGCTGCTGGAACCGGTGAACCTGCTGATTCTGGATGAGCCGACAAACCACCTGGACATGAAAACTAAAGATATCCTGAAGCAAGCTCTGCTGGATTTTGATGGTACACTGATTGTTGTAAGCCACGACCGTGACTTCTTAGACGGGCTGGTTACCAAGGTCTATGAATTCGGTAAAAAACAAGTGAAAGAACACCTGAGCGGTATCTACGAATTCCTGGAAAAGAAGAAAATGGAGTCGCTCCGCGAACTGGAAAGGTAAACGTTCCTTAACAAGGCTTCTGCAACTTTTCTTGCGTCATAGTGTTTTATTTCCATAAACCTTTAACTACGAGAATAATGAAACGATATGACGCAATAATAATAGGATTTGGCAAAGGTGGAAAATTACTGGCAGCCGAATTAGCCAACCGCAACTGGAAAGTGGCGGTTATAGAACGTTCCCCTGAAATGTACGGTGGGACTTGTATAAACGTAGGATGCATCCCTACCAAAACCATGATACACGAAGCTGAATTTGCTGAGCGTATCTACCAGAATGATTATGAAAAACAGTCCAAGTTATATTCTCTTGCCCTGAAACGCAAAGATAAGTTGGTCATGTACCTACGGGAAAAGAATGTCGAGAGTCTGACAGGCAACCCTAATATCACATTGTATGACGGAACCGCTTCTTTTGTATGCGAAGATACGGTGAAAGTAACTCTTGCATCCGGAAAGGATGAAAAATCTTTCGAACTGGAAGGAAAAGAAATATTTATCAATACCGGTTCTACACCTATCCTGCCGGATATAGACGGATTAAGAGATAGTAAATATGTATATACCAGTGAAACATTACTCCATGCAGATGTTCTTCCCCAACATTTACTAATCATAGGCAGTGGTGCCATCGGACTGGAATTCGCAACCATGTATGCCGGATTCGGCAGTAAGGTCACTATTCTGGAAGCCGGTAAACGTTTTCTGCCGAAAGCGGGAGATTGCCGAATATATGCAGGAAAGTTTAAAAAGGAAAAATATAGAGATACGCCTGAATGCCCGCGTGCAGTCATTGCATGATACAGCAGACGGTATCACAGCTGCCTATACGGATGCCTCGGACGATACACCTTATTTTCTGGAAGGAGATGCCCTGCTCATTGCAACAGGCCGTAAACCGATGATAGATGATCTGCATCTGGAAAAAGCCGGAGTACAAGTCAACGCACAGGGAGCAATAATTGTAAATGAACAATTACGCACTACTGTACCACATATCTGGGCTTTGGGAGATGTAAGAGGTGGAGAAATGTATGATTACCTTTCCATCGATGACTCCCGCATTATCCTGAATCATTTATTCGGTAATAAGGAACGATCTATCGACGACCGCAATCCTGTGCCTTACGCCATCTTCACAGATCCTCCGATGGCACATATCGGTCTGACAGAGGAAGATGCTGTGAAACGAGGTTATCCTATCAAGATATCACGTTTGCCAGCCTCAGCTATTCCGCGTGCGCGTACTTTGCAGAATATGGATGGCATGTTGAAAGCTATCGTAAATACGGATACAGAGAAAATTCTGGGCTGTTCCCTCTTTTGTGTGAATGCACCGGAACTTATTAATCTGGTAGCGTTTGCCATAAAGACCGGACAGAAATCTTCAGCTTTACGTAGCTTTATATTCACCCATCCCAGTATGAGTGAAGGTTTAAATGGATTATTCAAGGCTTTTTAATAACTAACATTTGGTAATTAAGCCGTTAACCTCTATCTTTGTCCGCAATTAGAAAATTAAGATGCAGAAGAAACGGTATATAACATTTTTCCTAATGTTCATCAGCATGGTCATGCTGGTAGTGCCGGTTATTCCTCATCACCACCACAACAACGGGTTGATATGCATGAAGAATGATATAGCTCCCGATTGTTGCGGACAACAACACAACTCGGATAACGAACATTGCTGTTGCGATACGGGATGTGTAACGACTCACTTCTTCCAGCAAACTCCTAGCTCGGACAATGGATGGGCACATCCGGACTTTCCGCTGGTTATTACATTATTTTCCGAACCACTCCTCCGATTATTAGTCCTACCCGAAGAAAGCGGGCAAAGACAGGACTGCATATATCAGGAGTCACTTCATGGCACGTATCTTACACGTGCCACAGGACTTCGCGCACCTCCGTGTATTCTTACTTTATCGTAAAGTCTGCAACTTTATTGCAGGCTTTTATCTCTAATTTTGCACACAGATAAAAGTAAGAACATAAAAATATCATCATGAAAAAAATTCTTTTTATGGGAGTCATGGGTCTATTCCTATTGGGTTCCTGCAATAGTAAATCCGGAGACGGACACGAAGGTCACAATCATGAAACAGAAAAGCATGAGCACGAAGGTTGCGATCATGATCATGAGGGCGAAGACCACAATCACGAAGGTGACGAACATAACCACGATGGACATAGTCACGATGAACAAGCAGCCGGACATAGTGACGAAATCATTCTGCCCCCCGCCAAGGCGCAGGCTGCCGGAGTAAAATCCAATGTTGTAGAACCAGGAATTTTCCATCAAGTTATAAAAACCAGCGGCCAGGTAATGGCAGCACAAGGAGACGAAAGCGTTGCTGTAGCAACAGTGGCAGGTGTAGTAACTTTCCGTGGAAAAGTTATCGAGGGCATGAGTGTCAGCAAAGGTACACCGTTGGTTATATTGTCTTCTAAAAATATGGCGGATGGTGACCCTGTAGAACGGGCACGCATCGCTTATGAAGTATCCAAGAAAGAATACGAGCGTATGAAATCCCTTGTAGGAAATAAGATTGTTTCTGAAAAGGATTTCGCTCAGGCTGAACAAGCGTATGAGAATGCACGTATCAGCTACGAAGCCGTAGCCAAAAACAGTTCGGCAAGCGGACAAGCCGTGGTTTCCCCCATCAGTGGATATGTAAAAAGCCTGTTAGTGAAAGAAGGCGATTACGTAGCGGTGGGACAACCGTTAGTCAGCATTACGCAAAACCGCAAATTATTCTTGCGTGCTGACGTTTCAGAGAAATATTACCAATATCTTCGTACTATTGGTTCTGCTAACTTCTGTACTCCTTATAATAATAAGGTATACGCATTGAAAGACTTAGACGGACGTCTTCTCTCTTATGGCAAAGCCTCGGGTGGAGACGGTGGATATTATGTACCTGTAACCTTTGAGTTTGACAACAAAGGTGATATCATCCCCGGTTCCTTTGTAGAAATCTTCTTATTGTCTTCCCCTATAGAAAATGTAATATCCCTACCCCATTCAGCATTGACTGAAGAACAAGGCAGTTTCTTTGTCTACCTGCAACTGGATGAAGAAGGATATAAGAAACAACTCGTGACTCTTGGAGCCGATAACGGTGAAAGCGTACAGATTCTCTCAGGTGTAAAAGCAGGAGACCGCGTGGTAACCGAAGGAGCTTATCAAGTGAAACTGGCAAGCGCTACAAATGCAATACCGGCACACAGTCACGAACACTAAAAAAACAGTGGTAAGTGATGAAGTTATAGAGTGATAAAGCAACTTCACCCTATCACATTATCACATTAACACTCTAACACTTTAATCAACATGTTAAACAAGATTATACATTTCTCACTTCATAACCGCATCCTGGTGCTTGTGGCCTCGGTGTTGTTACTGATAGGCGGAACTTACACCGCCATGCACACGGAAGTGGACGTATTTCCAGATCTCAATGCGCCTACGGTTGTCATCATGACTGAGGCAAACGGTATGGCGGCAGAAGAAGTGGAACAACTCGTCACATTTCCTGTTGAAACAGCAGTGAACGGTGCAACAGGTGTGCGCCGCGTACGTTCTTCATCTACCAATGGATTCTCAGTAGTATGGGTAGAATTCGATTGGGATACGGATATTTATCTGGCCCGGCAAATTGTCAGCGAGAAGCTGGCTGTTGTAAGCGAAAGCTTACCTACCGGTGTAGGTAAACCGACGCTGGGTCCACAATCATCCATTCTGGGCGAGATGCTGATTATCGGTCTGACTGCCGACTCTACCTCTATGCTTGACCTGCGTACAATAGCTGACTGGACCATCCGTCCGCGCTTGCTCTCTACGGGCGGTGTGGCACAGGTAGCAGTACTTGGCGGTGATATAAAGGAATATCAGATACAATTAGATCCGGAACGGATGCGGCATTACGGCGTTACGCTGAATGAAATTATGACCGTAACCCGTGAAATGAATCTGAATGCAAACGGTGGTGTGCTATATGAATATGGCAATGAATACATTGTACGTGGAGTACTTTCTACCGATCGGGTAGATCAACTGGCACGTGCCGTGGTACGTGGTGGAACCGCTTCGGGCAGTGCTCCTATTCTGTTGGAAGACATTGCAGACGTACACATCGGAGCAAAATTACCCAAACTGGGTACAGCATCGGAACGAGGTAAAGCTGCCGTATTGTTGACTGTAACCAAGCAGCCGGCCACCAGCACGCTGGAATTAACGGATAAATTGGAAGCATCTTTAGAAGATTTACAGAAAAATCTGCCACCGGATGTAAAGGTCAGCACAGACATTTTCCGACAAAGCCGCTTTATCGAAAGCTCTATCGGAAACGTACAGAAGTCCTTGTTCGAAGGAGGTATCTTCGTGGTGATTGTACTATTCCTGTTCCTTGCAAATGTACGTACAACAGTGATCTCATTGGTTACACTACCACTTTCATTGATTACTTCACTGGTGACGCTGCATTATATGGGATTCACAATCAACACAATGAGTCTCGGTGGTCTTGCCATCGCTATCGGTTCGTTAGTGGATGATGCCATTGTGGACGTGGAAAACGTATATAAACGACTCCACGAAAACAAGTTGAAACCTGTGGAAGAACGACTTTCCATATTGGACGTGGTATTCAACGCATCGAAAGAAGTACGTATGCCTATCCTGAACTCTACGCTGATTATCGTAGTTAGTTTCGTGCCGTTATTCTTCCTCACAGGTATGGAAGGCCGCATGCTGGTTCCGCTGGGTATTGCGTTCATTGTAGCATTGGCTGCTTCTACGGTAGTGGCACTGACGGTTACACCGGTACTTTGCTCTTATCTTTTGGGAAAAGACAAGAAGAAGGAAGAGAAAGAAAGCAGCGACTCGTATGTAGCACGTAAAATGAAACAATGGTATGGCGCTGCACTGGCTTTCGTACTGGGACATAAGAAGATCGTATTGGGCAGTACTATTGGTTTGTTCGTAGTAGCCCTAGTATGTTTCTTCACATTGGGCCGTTCATTCCTGCCACCTTTCAACGAAGGTTCGTTTACAATCAACATATCTTCTTTGCCGGGTATCTCGTTGGAAGAAAGTGACAAGATGGGGCATCGTGCAGAGGAATTGCTACTCAGTATTCCTGAAATACAAACCGTTGCCCGCAAGACCGGACGTGCCGAACTGGACGAACATGCACTTGGAGTGAATGTTTCCGAAATAGAGGCTCCGTTCGAATTGAAAGATCGTTCACGTAGCGAAATGGTTGCTGAAGTACGCGAGAAATTGGGCACCATCGTAGGAGCGAACATAGAAATCGGGCAACCTATCAGTCATCGTATCGATGCTATGCTTAGCGGTACGAAAGCAAACATTGCTATTAAACTGTTCGGTGATGACCTGAACCGTATGTTTACTTTGGGTAATGAAATCAAAAGTGCTATCCAAGATATTCCTGGTATTGCCGACTTGAATGTGGAGCAACAGATAGAACGTCCTCAGCTTATCATTTCGCCCAAGCGAGAAATGTTGGCTAAGTTTGGTATCTCATTACCGGAATTCTCTGAGTTCGTGAATGTCTGTCTTGCAGGAGAAACCGTATCACAAGTTTACGAAAAGGGCAAAAGTTTTGACCTCACTGTACGTGTACGTGATGATCTTCGCGACGAAATAGAGAAGATACGCAACTTGATGATAGATACCAGCGACGGAAAGAAAATACCGTTGAACTACATCGCCGAAGTGCGTTCTGCAATGGGGCCGAATACTATCAGCCGCGAGAACGTAAAACGTAAAATTGTGATCTCTGCCAATGTTGCCGACCGTGACTTGCGCAGTGTGGTGAATGATATTCAGGCTCGCGTGGACAAGGACATCAAATTGCCGGAAGGATATCACCTTGAATACGGCGGTCAGTTTGAGAGCGAACAGGCAGCAAGCCGCACCTTATTACTCACATCGCTGATGAGTATTGCAGTGATCTTCTTACTACTTTATCATGAATTCCGCAGTGTGAAGGAAAGTGCGATTATTCTTATCAACCTGCCGCTTGCATTGATTGGCGGTGTATTTGCTTTGTTGATGACAACGGGAGAAGTGAGTATTCCTGCTATTATCGGTTTTATTTCACTGTTCGGTATTGCTACCCGAAACGGTATGTTGTTGATCAGCCACTACAACCACTTGCAACGGGAAGAAGGACTGAATGTGTATGACAGTGTAATCCGCGGTTCAATGGACCGTTTGAATCCGATTCTGATGACCGCGTTGTCTTCTGCTCTTGCACTTATTCCGTTGGCACTGGGAGGTGATTTGCCGGGTAATGAAATCCAAAGCCCGATGGCGAAGGTTATTCTCGGAGGTCTTTTAACTTCCACGTTCCTGAACGGTTTCATCATTCCGATTGTTTATCTGATGATGCACCGGAAACCGGCGAATTAACATCCATATAACTATTAACAATATCAAATAATGAAACGAATTCTTATATTTAGTTTTATCACTTTTTTCCTATATGCGGGGATGCGTGCCCAATCGATTGGCATAGACGAAGTGCTGCACCGCATTGAAGCGAACAATAAGGAGTTGCAGGCTAATGCGCAACTTATCACTTCACAGAAATTGGAAAACAAGTCGGAAAACAATTTGCCTGAT
>OGXY01001580.1_pt1 | contig 15665 bp, 16 predicted proteins | sample 1576411 | NCBI WGS metagenome assembly OGXY01 (sample SAMEA3541498, study PRJEB24748) | human gut metagenome | biome: human gut; feature: human-associated habitat; material: faeces | place: China | collected 2012 | reverse complement strand
CAGACGGTCCGCAAACGCGGCCTCCGCGAGGCCACGCCCCTTCGGCCTTTACCCGGGAAAAGCCCCCGGGCCCCTCAGAGGCCGCCTCATGCCGCGTGCCCGGGAAGGTATGCGGCATGAGGCGGCTCCTGAAGATGTCCCTCTTCAAAGCTGAACGTTCCAAAGCGGGGATAAAGGTTGTGACTAGAAAGAAACAATACCATAGACGGAATGAGAGGACCATCCCCCTATTCCAAGCGTTCAGGAAAAGGGGAATTGAGGAGCGCTTCGAGATGGAAGCGCTCCTCCAAGTATAGCACGCTCTAGTTTTCTTCGTAATAGCTTTCTTCGGCGATTTTCATGGGCATGATCAGCACGGTGTAGTCGGGATCTTCCGTGCCGTTGATGCCGCAGGGCCCCTCGGCCCCGGTAAGGGTGAGGGTAAGTTCGCCGGACTGGTAATGCGTGAGAATTTCCATCAGGTTCTTGGTCGGGAACGCGATGCGCCCGATGGAGCCGTTGTAGGAGACTTCAAGGGACTCGTTGGCCGACCCGGTGTCCTGCCCCTGCGCGGAAAGCATGGCCTCGGCGCTGGACAGTTCGAAATACGTACACCGATCGCTCTCCGTGTTGAAGATGCTGATACGATCGAGCGCGTCGAGGCAGTCCTTCCGGCGCAGCTTGAGCAGGGACACGTCGGGGCTCGCCAGACGAGTCATGAACGGCGAGTAATCGGGGTAGGCGTATCCGGCGCGGGGAAGGCTGAGGGTTTCATGCCCGTCGCCCGAACGCACGAAAAGGCGCTTGTCCGTCAGGTTGACTTCGATCTCATCGCCGCCGAGCCACTTCCGGAGTTCGCCGACGTATTTACGCTGGATCAGCACACCGTCTTCGGGAAGGCGGGCGGACAGATCGTCGTGCGTGAAGCGGGTCAGGGCGAACTGATGGCCGTTCAGGCCGCACACTTCGATATGGCCTTCGCCAACGGGCTTGAAGTAGAGGCACGCGATGGCGTCGGAAGATTCGTCGTCGCTCACGCAGAAAAACACGCGGTCGATGATCTCCTGGAAGAAATCGCCGGACCACACCACGGCGCCTTCGCTGGAGAACGGCGCGAGGCTTTGGAACCACGTGGGGTCGTTGGCGGGGAGCTTATAGGTACGGCGGCCCTGTTCGAGGATCACCGTGCCCGTGGCGTCGTCAAGCCGGATACGCAATTCGCCGGCGGGAAGACGGCGGACGAGATCCACGAAGTTCCGGCCGTTCACCCCGACGAGGCCGGGTTCCTTCACATCGGCGGGATATGTGCCGGTGAACTCGATGTTCGCATCGGTCGCCATGATGGTCAGGACTTCCCCTTCGGCCTTGATCCAGAGCGAACGCAGATAAGCCGCCCCCGCTCTCGTGGGGATGATGCCCGCCGCTTTCTGAAGGCCTTCGATGATGTTCTCTTTCTTTACTGTAAAAAGCATGTAGAAGATCCTTGTTGTAGATTATTAAGAGACGCGCAATGTGCGTATCCTGATTAACTTCCTGGAATCGCTCTGGTTTTTAGTTACAGTTTGTTCGGCTGGTTAGGAACGGCGGGAACAGCTTCCGTGTTCGTAACCTCAGCCGCGGTGTTCGAGGCACGCTTTTGTCAGCTCTGTCACCATGCTGTGCGCAAGTCGATCACTTTCCTGTAATAATTTGATTTTTTTTACCCCATGCATCACCGTGCTGTGATCCTTTCCGCCGAACATGCGCCCGATGACGGGGTAGGAGTGGCCAAGCAGTTCGCGGCACAAGTACATGGCAAGCTGGCGGGCCTGCACGAGATCCGGGCGGCGCTTCTCACCGAGGATTTCCTTGGCCGGGACGCCGCAGTGCTCACCGACGATACTGACGATGAGCTGAGGGGTCAGCGCGGAGCTGTCGCCGCCCTGCCGCACGATGTTGAGCAGATCCTGTTCGGAAAGATCGCGGCCGAGCAGGGAGCGGTGGGACGCCACCCGGAGGATGACGCCGGAAAGCCGCCGGACATCCGGGCAGTGCTGCGCGATGAGCAGCAGCTGCTCCCTGGACAGGGGCAGGCGGCGGAATTTGGCCTGTTGCTGGGCGTAGCGCAGGCGCACGTCGAGATCCGGCTCGGGGAGTTCCGCCCAGAGGCCGGTTTCGAGGCGCGAAAGCAGCGCCTTGCCGAGGCTCCATTCCTTGGGACGCCCCACGCCCGCCACGATGACGGGTTTGCCCTGGTCCATGAAGCGATCCAGCAGGAGGCAGAGCTCCTCGCGCACGGACGGCCCGGCGGGCTGCTCCGGCTCGGCGACAAGCTGGGAGCGGAACCGGGACGCCGTGGTGGGCGTCTTGTCGGGAATACGGCTCAGGTGCTGGAAATCATCGATAAGAACGGCTTCTTTGGAGAGCAGTTCCTGCCGGGCGGCGAGGACCGAACGCCCAGCGAACAGCAATTCCAGATCGCTCAGGGAAGCGTAGTAGAGATCGCTCCCGAGCGTGCGGAAGAGTTCGTTGCCAATGGCCCGGAGCAGATGGGTCTTGCCGGTCCCGTGAGGGCCGCAGAGCACCAGCAGGCCCGGGGCTTCGCCCATGTCGTCGAGCGAAGGCGCACGGCCATGCGTGGCCCGGTAGACGGCGCGCCGGGTGATGTCGCGGGCAAGGCTCAAGGCCCATTTGTGCTTCCCGTTGCCGATGAACGTGTCGAAGGTCCATTCTTCCCCAAAAGGCATCGGGTTGGCCACGGCGGGATGGAGGGCGTCCTGCCAGCTTTCGGGAGCGGGCTGGACGAAGGGCACGGGGGGCGACGGAGTGAACTTTCCCGCGCCGTACGTGATGGAAAGCCCTTTCCCCCAGAGTTCCCGGGCCTTTTTTTCGAATAGTTTCTGGAACAGGCTGGAAAAGCGTATGCCGAAGAAGGCGTGGGGGAAACGGACAGCCAGCGTTCCCGCTTCTTGATCCAACAGGATTTCAAGGGGATCAAACCAGCTCTGCAACGCGGTTTCCGAGCACGATTCCAACGCTTCGCCAGCGGCGGAAAGGCGATCCTGAAGCTGGGGTTTGGGGTTTTCGGCGTTGGTGAAGCAGGAGAGCAGGGACGGGCGCGCTTGAGGGATCGCTTCGGCTGAAGAAGTGAGGAGGTATTTGCGTAACGTTTCTTTAGACACGGCGTTGCGAAGCTCCACAGGGGCCAGAGCCTGAGTCAGGCTGAAAAAGATGGTGAAAAACGGAGGCGAAAACGCTTTGTTTCCAACGGAGAAAACATATCAGAAAAAAGTACGTTACACAAGCAAAGAGCCCCTGTGGATAAGTTGTTGAACCTTCCCTGATGAAATGTGGAATTCCCACAGGAAACGGGCCTGGCGTTTCCTGTGCGGGATGCCTTCATCCTGGCTCCCGGGAGAGGAGGGGAAACCGGCACCACCGGAAAATGTTTCAGCGCAGAAGAGAGCGGAGACAGCCCGGAAGCTCCCCGTATTGCAGGGTATGTCTCTTGCGGACCCCGGATCTGGACAATAGCGTAACAGGTTGATACAATACAAGATAAGAGTTTTTCTCATACAAAAAATTGAACTGTGCCGTATCCCGGCGTATGCCAATCCACTTCTGACAGCGTGGTTCTTCCCTTGCGAAATACCTTTTCCGCAGGCACCATACTCATCAGTTTTATCTGCCTCTTCCTCGTTGTGGGCGGGATGTATCTCGTCAACAGTCGGCGGGAAGCCTCTCTGCTGATTCCAGAGAGCCAGCCCGTCGCGGTGTCTTCTGTGGCTCAACGCCTTCAAGATCAGGTGACTCCTTCCCTTTTTGCCTTATGGGAAAGGGCAAAGAGCGCTGTTGCCGTGCTTCCTGAGGAGCCTCCCGCTCAGGAGATGCCGGAAGGTGAAGCGGCCATCGTTTCCGAGATGCAGCAGGTTCCGCTGGAGCAGGAACCTCCGTCCGATCCTTCCGTCATCAACGGCGTCATCGCCAAGGGCGACAGCGCCTCAGAACTGCTTTCGCCATATATGTCCGCGAGTTCCGTCCAACAGCTTCTGAATGTGACGCGAAAGCTTCACCCGCTCAACAACCTCCGCACAGGGCAACCCTACACGCTGGTCTGCTCCCCGGACGGCAGGGACATGGAGCGCTTCGAATACGAGATCAACGATCGCAAGAAGCTCATTGTCACGAAAACGGATGAAGGGCTTGTCGCCCACGTCGAGCCGATAGTCTATGATTTCAGTCTGGTGCGCGTAAGCGGAACCATCCGTTCCAGTTTGTTCGAGACGCTGGCCTCGACCGGTGAATCGCCCATTCTGGCCGTGCGCATTGCGGATATTTTCGGATCGGAGATCAACTTCATCAAGGACTTGCGCGAAGGTGACAGTTTTTCCCTGTTGATTGAAAAGCGGTTCCGGGAAAATGAGTTTAAGGGCTACGGCAAAGTGCTCGGGGCGACGTTCACCAATCAGGGGAAAACGTACGAAGCCTATAACTTCGCCACGGAAGACGGCGAAGCCTTCTTCAACGCCAAGGGCGAAAGCCTCAAAAAGACCCTCCTGAAGGCTCCGCTGGCGTTCACGCGGATTTCCTCGGGGTATTCCATGAACCGCAAGCATCCGATTTTTAAAACACATAAGCCGCATCAGGGCGTCGATTACGCGGCTCCCACCGGAACCCCGGTCAAGGCCGTCGGCGACGGCACGATCGAAAAGGCCGGGTGGGGGAACGGTTTTGGGAACATGGTCATTCTCAAGCATTCCGGCGGGCTGGAGTCCATGTATTCGCATCTTTCCGGGTTTGCGTCCGGTGCCAAGCGCGGGGCGCGGGTCAGGCAGGGGCAGGTCATCGGCTATGTGGGCGCAACCGGATATGCCACCGGCCCGCATCTGGATTTCCGCCTCAAGCAGAATGGTAAATACGTGAATCCCGCCAAGGTTGTGGCGCCGCGCGGCGGCAGTATCCCCCGCAACCGGATGAATGATTTTAAGAACAGGAAAGCTTTGATCGGAGAATACTTGAGCGGCAAGCGCAGCCTGTCCGACTATAAGCGGTGATGCGGCAAGGGCTTCCCGGCATGTTGAAGGCGAATTGAGGTTCGGCGGAAGTCCACCAATGCACAGATTTCTTCTTGGGGATGAGGCTGAGATAGGATTGTTACTATACGGTATAATATTTGGCGAGTCATATTTAATTCGTAAAAGAGAAAATATTTAAAGTAGATAAAAAAGAACTTTTCTGGAAGATGATACAAAAGGGAACCGAGAGGTTCCTTTTTTTAGGTCTTTCGCAAGTACGGCTTGGGTGATAAAATGCATCTTTCACTACGCCATGAAAGCCTTTTTGAAGAGTGCCCCGCATCAGGATGCCGCTCGAGGAGCGCGCCCACCACACCTGCCGGCTACCGTTTTTCAAAGATAAAATACAAGGATTTCAATGTATTCCATCCAACAGTCCGAAGCCGATTTTCTCCTTTCTTCTTATCGTTATGAATTGCCTCCCGAGCGTATAGCCCAGCATCCCGGTGAACGTGGAGCGTCGCGGCTTCTCGTGCTGGACCGCGAGACCGGGAAGCGCATACATTCCCATTTTTCCCATCTGCTCGAATACTTGCCGAAGGGCACGCTGCTCATAGCCAACAATTCCCGGGTGGTCCCCGCGAGGATGATCGGCCAGCGCCCCTCGGGCGGCAAGATGGAATTTCTGTTGCTTACGCCCATGCCTCTGCTGGAACAGCATGGAGAAGGGGACGGCTGGCATTGCGCGGAGGCCGACGGGCTGATTAAGCCCGCCAAGAATGCCAGGATAGGGGATCATCTTGTTTTTGGCGATGATCTGCGCGTGGAAGTCCTTGCCAAGGGGGAATTCGGGCGGCATCGGGTACGGCTGCACTGGACGGGCGATATCCGCGCGCTTTTCGAATCCCGGGGGCATTTGCCGCTGCCGCCGTATATCAAGCGCGAGGATACGAAGGATGACCGGGGAACGTACCAGACCGTTTATGCCCGGGACGACAAGGCCGGTTCCGTGGCCGCGCCTACGGCGGGCCTGCATTTCACCCCGGAATTACGCGCGCAAATGGCCTCTGAGGGCGTCGAATGGGCAGAAGTGACCCTTCATGTCGGATACGGCACGTTCAGCCCCGTACGCTGCGAGGATATCCGCGAGCACGTCATGCATGAGGAGTTCGTGGAAGTGCCGCAAGCCACGGTGGACGCCATTGGAAAGGCAAAGGCCGAAGGACGGCCCGTCATAGCCGTAGGCACCACTTCCGCCCGGACACTCGAAGGCGTGGCTGGCGCGCATGGAGGTGAGCTAACGGCGCATCAAGGTTGGATCAACTGTTTTATCTGGCCTGGATACAGGTTTCATGTCCTTGATGGCCTGATCACCAACTTCCATCTGCCCGAATCCACGCTGCTGATGCTCGTCTCGGCGCTGACGGGCCGGGAACGGATGCTTGAGACGTATACCGAGGCCGTGAAAATGGAGTATCGCTTTTTCTCCTACGGCGACGCCATGCTCATCCGCTGAATTTGCCAAAATGTTTCCCTGAGTTATCTTTTGGAAGACCAGCAACCTGTCACAAGGGAGACCCGTATGTGGGAAGCGCTTTTTTTGATACTGGCTATCGCCGCGGCGCTGGTGGTGCTGCGGCTGGCAAAGAAGGCGGGGTTGGATATCATGCCCTGCGGCTGAGGCGTCCGGGCGGTTCCCCGTGCGGAAACCGAGAAGAAGGATGATAACCATCTCATCGTCAAGTAGGCGTCATGGTAGAGGCTATAATTCTTATCGTCGTGCTGGCCGTTACTGTGGGGATTCTGTGGCTTGCCAAGCGGCACGGCATTGTAATGCGTCCTGAGGCAGACGGACTTGAAGCCCTTCCCAAGGAGCTTCACGAAGCAGAACTACGCAATAAAAACGATGGAAAAAGACTGTAATTTTTAATAGTTATTCAAGTTAAGAACAAAATATAAACAATATTATGCACAAAGCTAAAAGCCCTCCCTTTGCAGAAAAAGGGAGGGCTTTTTTTGAGGGTGTATCAATGAGTAGTCTTTTTTATGAAACTGTAAAAAATATTATTTATTTTACATAATTATTGTACTTGTGAACAAAATATGCTCAGGATTATGAACAAAAAGTGAGCAGGGCCTTTCATCAAAATACTGGATGCCTCATGGAACTGTAAAATTTATTATGTTATTTCAGTATGATTGATATGTTATACACAGAAAAGAAACAGAGTTACGAACAGAAGCCAGAGTGGCATTTTCTCTGGGAGGGGTGTTTTTCGGAAATGCCGGAAGAATGCAACAACATAATATATAATTATATCATGTTATTTAAATGTATTACCTATTTTACGAACAGTGTATAAACAGCATTATGCACATTAGTGGAGAGTAAGGAACAATATGGCGTATCCCATCGTAATAAAAAGCCTCCATACGGAGGCCTTTTTATTCATGAAAGAGAGTGGAAAATCGGGATGGTCAGCTCTTCCTTTCCCACCAGTTGCGATCGGGGCCGAGATACCACCAATCCGTATGATCGGTTTTGAGGATGGTCTGAGCCAGTTCTTTGGCGATATCCGTGCGCAACCGCTCTACGGCGCTTTCGAGCCATTTGTCGGCGTAACGGTTCCCGAGATCGCTTTCGCGTTTCAGATTGAGGATCAGATCAAGCTGGTCAGCATCATGGGCAAGCAGCGATTCGGGCGTGGTCCGGCACGCATGTTCGTCCCATATGGACATGATGTCTTCTTCCAGCCCTGTGCCTTCCACCGCGTCTTCCAGCGCGTCGCGCTCGCGTGAAGTATCGTAGAGGCGGTTTACGTAATTGAAGTCCCCTGTACGGGCTTCCGGCAGGTCATGGAAGAGGCAAAGCATGACCGTGCGGGCCGCGTCCGCTCCCGTCTTTTTTGCCAATACGTAGCCGATGACGGCCGTCCGGTGCGAATGTTCGGCCACGGTTTCTTGGCCGGACCCAAGAAACTTGTAACCACTCCGAGGCGTATGGCGGAGCATCCCCACCTCGTTGAGAAAATCCGTGAGCCGCTGCATGGCGTCCCGTTGTTTGAGCTGTTCTGCTGACATGAAGCAACACTCTGATTGAGATCCGAATGGTGGAAAATATTCGGAATAAAGGTCTGCAGGAATACACTCTGGGAGAGAAAAAGGGAGGAAATGAACTGTTCGGTTCAGCTTATTTCTTCCAGCTTTCCCCAACGGCCTTACCGGACGCCCATGCCCAGTGCAGATTGTAACCACCTAGTAACCCTGTGACGTCGAGTACCTCTCCGGCGAAGTATAGGCCGGGTTGTTTGCGGCTTTCAAGCGTGCGTGGGTTTACGTCACTCGTATCCACCCCCCCGGCTGCGGCTTCAGCGTGTCCCATACCTTCCGAGCGGCTTGGTGTTACCATATGGTCATGTATTGCTAGCGCAAGGTATTCCCTGTCTTTTTTGGCAAGCTGAGCGACTTTTCTTGAAGCCAGCGATCCCGGTATGAGCCGTTCGGCCAGGCGGGTGGGGAGCACCTTTTTGAACAGCCCCCAAACCGTACTCTTGCCGTGCTCGGGTTGGTGCATAAGCTCCAAGGAGGGATGGTCGGGCAGAAAGTCGATATGCAGCGCTTCGCCCTGTCGCCAGAAGCAGGATGCTTGAAGGATGGCGGGGCCGCTGAGCCCTTTGTGGGTGAACAGGAGCGGGTAGCGGAAAGTGCGCCCGCCCACGGATACGGCGGCAGGCAGGCTGACGCCTGCGAGGCCGTGCAGAGGCCAGGACTCGGGGAGCAGCAGAGGAGCCAGCACCGGGCGTACGGGGACGACCTTATGGCCCCATTGGCGGGCCAAGCGCATCCCCCCATCCGTTGCCCCGCAAGTGGGCCACGCGGGGCTCCCTGTTGCGATGACAAGGCGCGGGGCCTGTAGGGTGCCTCCGGACGTTTCCACAGAGAACAGGCCGCCCTCGTGCCGGATTTCGCCGAACGTACGGTTGAACAGTAATTCCGCCCCTGCATTGCGGCAGGGGGCTGCCATCGATTCCACAAGCCGGGCCGCCTGTACCGTGCAGAAAATCTGACCGTACTCTCGCTCTTCCCATTCGATGCCGAATGACGCCAACATGTTCAGGACAAAGTCCGTCGAACAGCGTTTAAGCAGGGTGTCAGGGAAGCCTTTCTGCGTGCCTACATACCACTCCGGAGATATATACCGATTGGTAACGTTTCCCTTGCCTCCTCCGGCAAGGCGCACTTTGCGCCCCGCAACCGGGCTATGGTCGATGACGGCGCAAGAAAAGCCCCGGCGCCCGGCGGTCATGGCGCACATGAGCCCGGCGGCCCCGGCTCCGAGAATGATGGCGTCACGGATCATTGTTCGGCCGGGAGGCTTTTGAGCTTGCGGAACAATGCCCGATAGGCGTGCGGAGGACGGCTGTGTTCGCGTTCGTTGCGGGCCTTTGCCGTGAGGTCGCGGATTTCGGTGGCGTCTTCGGCTGAGAAGGCGGCAAGCAGTGTATCCATTTCCGCATCGGTGGCGTTCATGAGGTCGTCCCGCAGTTTCTCGGAACGCTTGAAGCTGGCGGTTTCGCCCGTGTGCCCAAGCTTGATGGCGTCCAGCGCGTCACGCACGGCCTGCGGATCCGCCTCTTCGCGCATCAGGCGCCCGATGTACTGCATTTGTCTGCGGCGGCCTTCATGTGAGCTGAGGCGCTGCCATTCGAGGACGGCTTCGCGGATGTTGGGAGTGAGCGGCATCTTGGCGAGCACGGATGAGCCGAGGGTGGTGAGTTCTTCACCCATACGCTGGAGTGCTGTGCTGTCGCGTTTCTTCTGTGAGCGGCTGGGGCGGTCATCCTCAAATTCGGAATCTTTTGTGTCCCACTGGTAACGTTTTTTCGGCGGCATAGTGTGTCGGTGAGGTTGAAAGTTGCGGAGGAATGCGCTTTTTTAAAAAAGCGTCTCCTCCCTGGTCCCCACCCTTAAAAACGCTGATAAGTGGGGAGGATACGCAAAGAAATTTTTGTTGGGCATATAGCGTGACTATATAGTCACATTTGACGGGGAAAACCTCTGATAGAAAAAGGGGTGCCCAAAAAGGCGAAAGCTTTTGAATGAGGGAGAGGGTATGGGAGGGGCGGGAAAAGCCTTTCTTCAGAAAGGTTCCCCCGCCCCTCCCAACTTAACCAGTCAATGAATTACAGTTGCAGGGTGCCGCGGAACTCGGCGAGGTTTTTGATACCAAGTTGTTGGCACAGATGGGGAAGTTCTTCGGCTATCCGGAAGGCGGCGTCGGGGCGGACGAAGTTCATGGTCCCGATTTCCACCGCGTGCGCACCGACGAGGATAAATTCCAGAACGTCCTGCGCACAGGTGATGCCGCCGATGCCGATGACCGGGATCTTGACCGCATTGCAGACCTGCCAGACGCAGCGCAGGGCCACGGGCTTCACGGCGGGGCCGGAGAGCCCCCCCACCACATTGGCGAGCAGCGGCTTGCGGGTCTTCACATCGACGCCCATGCCGGTGATGGTGTTGATGCAGGAGATAGCATCGGCTCCGGCTTGCTCGGCGGCCTTGGCGATGGCGGTGATGTCCGTCACGTTGGGCGACAGCTTCACGATGACGGGCAGGTTCCCCGCGTGTTTCTTGACCGCTTGGGTCACTTCGGCGGCGAGGGCCGGATCCTGTCCGAACAGCACACCCCCGTTCTTCACGTTGGGGCAGGAGATGTTCACTTCCAGACCGGCTATGCCCTCCTCGGCGGCGAGGATGCCCGCCAGTTCCGCGAATTCAGCCGGCGAGGTGGCGTAGAGGTTGGCGATGACCGGCGTTTCATGCCACGGCAGGCGGGGCAGTTTGTTCTTGAGGAAGGATTCCACGCCGTCATTCTGCAAACCCACGGCATTGAGCATACCGCAGGGGGTTTCCGCCACGCGGGGCAGCGGATTGCCGGGACGCGGCTTGAGGGAAAGCCCTTTCACCACGATGCCGCCGAGATGCGTGAGATCGCCGTAATTGGCGAACTCGACGCCGTATCCGAACGTGCCCGAGGCCGTCAGGATGGGGTTCTTGAAGACGAGCGGTTTCGTGTTCCCGGAAGGCTTATGGGAGGAAGAAAGTCGTACGGTGAAGCGATCCATGACTAAGCCTCCAGGGTGATCTGATCGGCCCAGAACACGGGACCATGGGTGCATGTCTGCACGGGCGTTCCGGCCTTTTCTTCGACGGGCCACTTTTCCGTCGTCTTGGTGACGCAGCCGAGGCAAGCGCCTACGCCGCAAGCCATGCGGCTTTCCAGAGAAAGCTGGCAGCGCGCCTTGGCCGCCAGAGCGAATCCCTGCACCGCCTTGAGGAACGGGGCCGGGCCACAGGCGAGCACGAGGCCGTTGCGTTCGGCATAGGCTTCGATGCGCGAGCGGACATGGTTGAGGAACCATTCAAGGTCTTCGCTGGTGTTCTCGTGGAAGGATTCCACGTCGATGCGCTCCCCGAGGCTTTCCACGGGATAGCAGTCTTCGGGCAAGCGGTGGCCGAAGACCATCGAAAGGACGCCCGGCGTGGGGTGGCGTTCCGCATACCCCACGAAAGGCGCGATGCCGATGCCGCCCGCGAGGAGCAGCGTCGGGGTCCCGCCTTCCACGGCGAAGCGATTGCCGAGGGGCCCCCAGAGGTGCACCTTGTCGCCGCGCCGGAGTTTGGCCATTTTTTCGGTGCCTCTGCCGGCCACCTGGAAAAAGATGACGAGCTCGTTGGTGCTCACCCGGCAGATGGAGAACGGACGGGCCCAGGGCATATCGAGCGCCCAGCCCTGAGGACGGAGCATGACGAATTGTCCCGGCGCCCAACTCTTCCAATCGGGCCGTTCGAGGCGCAGGGCAAAAAAACGTCCCTGCGATCCGGTGAGCCCGAAGGGAACATTATCAATAACCGCCAGGTCGTAAAACGCGGACTGACTCATGTGCGAACTTCCTGTCTGATACAAGTGCTTTGGAGTTTTGTAGTGTGTATGCCCCCCTACGGTCAAGGGGCTAGAGAAGTCTTTTGTAATTCCCTTGAATTTCGCCGGGATGGATGCTCCGGTTTTGTTTGATTGTGGGATGCAAGCGTGGCATACTTTTGTTTTATACCTATCTGTTTGTGAGGATTGCAACATGTCCACCGCTCCCAAAGGCTTTCGTTTCGCCACCGCGTGTGCCGGATTCCGTAAGGAAGGCCGCGCGGATCTTGCCCTTCTCGTCAGCGATGTCCCCGCCGTCGCCGCAGGGACGTTTACGCAGAACCGTTTTCCGGCGGCACCCGTTCTCGTCGCCAAGGCCATGCTCGCCGTGCGCCCCGCCGCTCGTGCCGTCGTGATCAATTCCGGCCAGGCCAACGCCTGCACCGGTGATGAAGGTATGCGAAACTGCCGCACGACCCAGGAGCTGGTGGCTGGCGCCCTCGGCCTTGAGGCGTCGGATATCCTGCCCGCGTCCACGGGCGTTATCGGCGCGCAGCTCAAGATGGATCTTTGGGAGAAGGCCGCCCCCGCCCTCGCCGCCAACCTCGGCAAGGCGACCCCGGAGGATTTTGCCAGGGCGATCATGACCACGGATGCTTTCCACAAGATTTCGCACCGCGAAGTCTCCCTTCCCGGCGGTGTGGTGAAGCTTGTGGGCATGGCCAAGGGCGCTGGCATGATCTGCCCCAACATGGCGACCATGCTGTCCGTCGTGCTGTGTGACGCGCAGGTGGAAGCCTCCGTCTGGCAAAAAATGTTGCGCGACGCCGTGGAACTGACCTTCAACCGCGTGACCGTGGACGGCGACACCTCCACGAACGACACGCTGTATGGCCTTGCCAACGGCGCATCCGGCGTGTCCGCCTCCGACGAGGAATCGCTCAAGGCGCTGTCCGCCGCCCTGACCTCCGTACTCGGGGATCTGGCCTATATGCTGGTAAAGGACGGCGAGGGCGCGTCCAAGGTTGCCCGTATCCATGTGACCGGGGCGGCATCCGGTGCCGATGCCGAGCGCGTGGCCCGGACGGTGGGGCACTCGCAGCTGGTAAAGACGGCCCTGTACGGGCGCGACGCGAACTGGGGGCGCATCGTCGCCGCCGTGGGCCGCAGCGGGGCGGACTTCAACCCCGACGATGTGGTGGTGACCCTGTGCGGCGTGGAGTTGTTCCGCAAGGGGCAGCCCACCGATCTGGATTTCGACGCCCTGCTCGAAGAGCCCCTCAAGCAGCGCGATCTGCCCATCGACATCGTGCTGGGTTCCGGTTCCGGCAGCTATACGCTGCTCGCTTCCGACCTCGGGCATGAATATGTGAACGTCAACGCCGATTACCGCAGTTAGAGCGGATGCTCTTTCAGATGATGTGAAGCCGTTTTGGGGAGGGAAAATTTTTTTCAGAGAAGTTTTCCCTCCCAAAAAATCCCGCCAGGGCGGAGCCCCTCCCTTTCCAAAGGTTTTTGTGGCTATCCGGTCCCTGCTTACAATCTTTTTCGGCACGGATTGCCTCTGGAATAAAACGCGCTTCAAAATGGAAATGGACAAGAGAGGGAACAGGGGGAATACTCCTTTTCACGGAAAGGCCTCCTTCTCGTCAAGGAGGCCCTCATCCTCCAAAGCGTTTGTAAGCGGGCATCGGATCGGTTTCGATCGTGAGCCCGAGCCGATCGGATGCCTTGCCCAATCTCCCGCCCGTCAGAAGCGTTGCGGGCGGGAGATTCCGGTTTGCGCGCCGCATGAAAATCCGCCCTCAGCCTTTCCTGAGCGGGCACGGCGACACGAAGGACATGAAGCTCCCCCTCCGCAGGGGGAGAGGCCGTATTTTTCAAAGGAATGCCATGCCTGAACCATTGCAAGTGACGGCGGCGGAAGCCGGGCAAAAGCTGTTGCAGTTCCTGTCCCGGCGTTTCGAAGAGCCGCAGAACGTCCTGCACCGCTGGATCCGTACCGGGCAGGTCCGGATCAACGGCGGGCGGGCCAAACCGTTCGACCGGGTGGAACTGAACGATGAAATCCGGGTTCCGCCCTTTGCCGGGGCCGGAACGAAAGCGGAACGCGTCCCCGTGTCGTCGGGCGGCAAGGAATTGCCCCCCATCGTTGCGGAGACGGCTGACGTCATCGTGTTCTGCAAGCCGTCCGGCCTGCCCGTACATCCGGGCACGGGACACACGGACAGCCTGACTACACGGCTTGAAGCGGCGTTTGCCGGATCGCCTTTTATCCCTGCTCCGGTACACCGTCTGGATAGGGATACCTCCGGCCTGTTGCTCGTCGGCAAGACGTATGTTGCCGTACGCCGCCTTTCGGATGCGCTGGCGGCTCATGATGGGAGCGTCGCCAAGGACTACCTTGCGTGGGTGCAGGGCGAATGCCCGTGGAGCCGCCCGAAACGCCTTGAGGATCATCTGGCAAAACGCACAGTCGGCGCACAGGGCCGCGAAAAGGTCGTTGCCGGGAAATCCCGCACGGGTGGACCCGACGAGAAGCCCGCGAGCCTGACGGTCCGCTGCCTGACCGTGCGCGAAGGCCGGAGCCTTGTCCTTATCCGCCTGCACACGGGGCGGACGCATCAGATCCGCGTACAGCTTTCGGAGCGGGGTTTTCCGCTCGTGGGGGATGTGAAGTACGGAGGCCCGCGCTGCGGGGATGGGCTCAAGCTCCATGCCGTGCGGCTGCGGGTGGGAGAGGAAACCTATACGGCCTTGCCGCCGTGGGCCGGTCCGTGGCGCGTTGCGCACCTGCCGCCCGAATGGGAGGATGTCTGAGATGTATTTCCCCACTGCGGAAATCGAAGTTTCGCCGTTCGTACCGCCGCTGGTCGCGTTCGCCGTTTCCTTCTTCACGTCGATGGGCGGGATTTCCGGCGCGTTCCTGCTGTTGCCTTTTCAGATGACCTTTCTGGGCTACACCAATACCTCGGTCAGCGCGACGAACCAGCTCTACAACGTGTTCTCCAATCCGGGCGGCGTGTTCCGCTATTACCGCGAAAAACGGATGCTCTGGCCTCTGTCGTGGATCGTCATGGCCGGGGCCGTGCCGGGGGTCGTCATCGGAGGCCTTGTCCGCATCAACTGGCTGGCGGATGTCCGGCCTTTCAAGCTGTTCGTGGCGCTCGTGCTGCTCGGCATAGGGCTGGAGATGATCCGCGACCTGTTCGGCTGGATGCGTTTCAAGCCCGCCCCAAAATACGAACAATCTCCTCCCAAGCCCTATGTCGAGGTTGTGGAGCGGAACCTGTCCCGCGTATCCTACACGTTTGACGGGTATCTCTATTCCTTTTCCGTGCCGATCCTCTTATTCTATTCCATTGCGGTCGGTCTTGTCGGCGGCATCTACGGCATCGGCGGCGGGGCGATCATCGCGCCGTTCCTCGTTTCCGTCTTCCATCTACCCATCTACACGGTGGCGGGGGCGACGCTGGCGGCGACCTTCGTCAACGCGCTGGCCGGCGTTCTCTTCTACATAGCCATTTCGCCCCTCTATCCCGACCTGAGCATCGCCCCCGACTGGGGCATGGCCCTGCTTCTCAGCCTCGGCGGGTTGCTCGGCATGTATTTCGGCGCGAAATTCCAGAAGTGCATCTCGCCCGTGCTTCTCAAGTGGATGCTCGTTGTGATCCTTTTGGGGACCGTCATTGCGTATTTTGTGGAATTTGTGAGGGGGTAGGGAAGAGAATATTGGGGAGGGGAGAGGGGCCCTTTTTGAAAAAAGG
>OGXY01001566.1_pt1 | contig 15788 bp, 18 predicted proteins | sample 1576411 | NCBI WGS metagenome assembly OGXY01 (sample SAMEA3541498, study PRJEB24748) | human gut metagenome | biome: human gut; feature: human-associated habitat; material: faeces | place: China | collected 2012 | reverse complement strand
GTGTCCAGCTTGACGTCTACGGCCCGACCGCCGCCGACCGTGCCCAGACGCTCGCAACGCTCCTGCGCGACGGCGTCGGGTGCCGCTTCCTGCAAACGTACGGGATTGCCCCCCTGTACGTCGAAGACCCGCAGGACATGACGCAGGCGGAAGGTGACGAGCAGTACAACCCCCGCTTCATGCTCAACGTGCTGGTTCAGGCAAACCGCGTTGAACACGTTGAGATGGATACTTTTACCGACGCGGAACTTTCCGTACATCCGCTGGCATAGCAAAAGGAGGGCGCAATGAGCGTCAATGCCGACAAACTGGTTCAAATCATCCCCCGCATCATCGAAGGCGGCACGCCGGGCCTGACCTTCGCCGGGCTCATCCTTTCGCAGTCCGAGCTTTTGCCCGCAGGTAGAGTCGTTCAGTTCGCCAGCGCGCAGGCCGTGGCCAATTATTTCGGCTCGCTTTCGGAAGAGGCAAGCATGGCTTCCATGTACTTCTCCGGCTACGTGAACACGACGAGCCTCCCGGACAAGATCTTCTTTGCCCGGTACAACGGCGAGGCCGTGGGCGCATGGCTGCGCGGCGCGAAGTATACGGGCAATATCGCCGTGTTGCAGGCCGTCACCAACGGCGCGATGGTCATTTCCATCGACAACACGCCGCACACGCTTTCCTCCGTGGATTTGTCCGCTGCGACCAGCTTCTCGCAGGTTGCGGAGGCGATCCAGACCGCGCTCACGACGGCGGGCGCGACCGGGGCGAAGGTGACATACTCCAGCCAGACCGGGGCGTTCCAGATCGACAGCCCGACGACCGGGGCAAGTTCCGCCGTGGCCTTTCCGACGCCGCCGGAAGCCGGGACCGACCTCGGCGCGCTGCTTCTGCTCACCGAACAGTCCGGTGCCGTCCAGTCCGTAGGCATGGCTGGCCAGACGCTCCCCGACTGCATGACCAACGTGCTCATGTATGCCCGCGATTGGGTGACGTTCTCCACGGTATGGGAGCCCGAGCTTGACGACAAGATCGCGCTCGCCCAGTGGTGCGCCGGGTATGACACCCGTTTCGCCTATGTGATGTGGGATACCGACAACGCCGCGCAGGTCGCGGGTTCCACGGCCTCGGCGGGGTATCAGATCGCCAAGGTGCTCGAACTCGACGGTACGGTTCCCGTGTTCAACACGCCTGAGCTCGCCGCGTGGGTCATGGGCACGGCGGCCTCCATCAATTTTGAAGAGACGAACGGACGGCTCACATTCGCCTTCAAGCAGGGCGAAGGGCTTGCCGTAACCTGCGACAACGACGAGAACTATGATGCGCTGATCGCCAATGGCTACAACTGCTATGCGGACTTCGCCACGGCCTCCAGCCAGTTCAAGTTTTTCCAGAATGGGCAGGTTTCCGGCAAATGGAGTTGGATCGACACGTACCTTGACGCCATCGCCATCAAAGACGGCCTCCAGTTGAACCTTTTGGACCTGTTCAAGGCCGTAAAGTGCATCCCTTATAACGAGAGTGGCTACGGCATGATCCGCACGGCCTGTCTCGACACCATCACGCGGTTTCTCGACTTCGGGGCCATCCGCACGGGAGTGACCCTTTCGAACACCCAAAAGGTGCAGCTCCTCGCGGAAATCGGGCTGGACGTTTCCCAGACGCTCGAAACGCAGGGCTGGTATATGCAGGTCAAGGACCCCGGCGCGACCGTGCGCGGACAGCGCCAGTCCCCCGAATGCAAATTCTACTACATGGACGGCGGCAGCGTGCAGCAAATCGTCATGCCCGCCACGGCCATTCAGTGATGAGGTAAAACATGGCTGACAACTTCGGCAACATGACGATTACAGCGGCGAATTGCACGCTTTTCCTGACGGTTCCCGGGCTCTACGACAGTCCCGTGCAGATCGAGGGGTTCAGCACCGACGCAATGGTCAGCGTGGCCACGAATACCCCCGTCGTCGCGGAAAAGGGCGTTGACGGGCATACCTCCTTCGGGTGGGTGCCGACCAACAAGGAAGTGACAATCACCCTCGCGGCGGACAGCCCGAGCCGTCAGATAATGGAAGATTGGGCGACGTATCAGGAAACCGCCCGGGAAGTGATGCTCTGCAATGCCGAGTTCGCCATGCCGAGCATCAACCGGAAGATCACCGGGAAGCGGGGCGGCCTCACCTCCGTGCAGTCCAGCCCCAACGCCGCTCAGACCTTGCAGGCGAGCGCCTTCGTCATCACCTTCGACCAGTGGACCGCGAGCCCGCTTTAAACCGTGGAGGCCGTCATGCTCAACGAAAAGATCATTGCCATCGACAAGGGCCGCGACGCCGGGAAGACCTTCAAGGTCAAGGAAATGCCCGTCACCAAGCTGGAAAAATGGGCCGCCCGTGCGCTGCTCGCCGTCTTCGGTTCCGAGATGCCCGCCGACATCCGAACGCTTTCAGCTTCTTCGAACACCGCCGCGCTGCTTTCCGCAGGGCTCCGGGGGCTCTCGGGGCTCCGATGGGAACAGGCCGAGCCGCTCTATGACGAGCTTCTCGGGCAAATCTACCGCGTCCCGAACCCCGGAAAGCCCGATGACGCTATCCGTCTCACTCCGCAAAACCTCGACGCCCATGTCGAGGACGTGGGCACGATCTACCGCCTGCGTTGGGAGGCCATCGCCGTCTGTCTGGATTTTTTGCAGGGCGGCGAGGGCTTGACCTCCCGCCTGTCGCAGATCCTCACCCCCTCGGGCTCCGGGACTACGCAAACCTCCCCGGATGCGTCGGCATCCCGGTAAGCCGGAACCTCGCGACGCTGCACGAGATGCAGACAGTATACGGCCTGTCCGATGCTTACGAGATGCTAGAAATCATCGCCGTGGACGGCCACAACCAACGCCTCTGGAGCAAATTCCATGAACGCAGGTGAACTCGTCGTTTCCCTCATCCTGTCCGCAGGAACCTTTCTTGCCGAAGTGCGCAAGAGCGAATCCGCCTTGGACAATGTGCGCGACGCCGCGCGCGAGGCCGGGAAAGCCGTGTCCGACGCGGCGGCAACGGGTTCGGCAGATATCGGCGTTCTAGGTTCCTCCGCTCGGAACATTGGCAGAGACATATCGAACGCGGCGGAAAGGAGTTCAGGCGATATCGCTCGCCTCGGGTCATCCGCGCGGAACACTGGGGGAGAACTCGAGGACGCGGGCAAAAGAGGCGGACGTGGCCTTGACGACCTTGGATCGTCTGCACGTGAGGCCGGAAAAGAACTCGAAGATGCCGGAAACAGAGGCGCACTCAGCTTCGAACGGCTCAAGGGCGTGGCAGCGCAGGCCCTCGCCGTCATCGGCGGCGTCTCCATCCTGAAAAGCTCCATAGCGCAGTATTACGAGCAGGCTCAGGCTATCGAGAAGACTTCGGATGCGCTCGGCATGAGCATTGAAGACTGGCAGGCATGGCAACGGACGGCAGCCGCCGCCGGGGTTGACGCCGAAGAGCTTTCGACCCGGTTCATGGATCTGGGCGACTGGATGCAGGATCTCATCCTGCACGACTCCGGGCCGCTCAAGGACGCGACCAAAGATCTGGGGGTGAGCTTTACGGATGCGAAAGGAAAGGCCGTCTCCTTTGAAGAGGGGCTCCTTCGCCTCTCCGACGCCACGTCAAAAATCGACCGCCAGAAGGCGACCTCAATCCTCACGCAGATCGGCTTTGACGAAAAAACTATCCCCCTCATCCTCAAGGGCCGCAAAGGGATTGAGGATCTTCTGAAAGTCCAGAAGGCTCAAGCCATTTACAGCAAGCAGGACATCGAGAACGCGAAGAAGCAACGGGAGGCGCAGCAGCGGCTTAATGACGCATGGGAGGCCATCTCAGCCCTTTTCGCCAGCACCGTCTCCCCTGCGATCACGTTTTTGACGAACCTGCTCGGCGATCTCCTTGGGTGGGTAAAAGAAAACAAGCAGTTCGTGATCGTCTTCTTTACGGCGTTGGCCGGGGTCATCACAACGCTCATACTCCCGGCCCTGACCGCGATGGCGACGGCGGCATGGGCTGCGATTGCGCCGTTTACGCCGTTGATTGCGGCCATCGGCGCGATCGCACTGGTTGTCGACGATCTCATTACTTACATCAACGGCGGAGAATCCGCACTTTCCGGGCTCTGGTCGGTGTTTGGAACCGGCGACGAAATCGGGGCTCGTTTCAAGGCCATCTGGGAAGGCATCAAAAGTATCCTCGGGGGCGTCTGGGATGCGCTTTCAGGGGTCGCCAAGCTCTTCAACTCCGTCCTTACGCTGGACGGAAAAGGCGTTATCGAAGCCCTCAAAACGATCTGGGGAGGCATCTCCAAAATCAACGATGTGCTTGTCGAAATGCTGAACTGGGTAGCCCAGAAGCTCTACAATTTGCTTCCCGACTGGATCAAGGACTGGCTCGGCGGCGATGAGTCTTCGCGCCCGGAAGAAACGAAGGCCGAAGCCAAGCCCGGCGGCGTCGCCGATTCGATGCGGGTTGGTGATGTCCGCCCGTCTATTCTGCCGCCGCAGGTGCGCGCCGGGGATGCGCGTCCGGGAAGCGTGAGCAACGTCAACAATTCGCGTCAGGTGACGTCAACCACCAACGTCGGTGAGGTCAAGGTCTACACGCAGGCTACTGATGCGGAAGGGATGGCCCAAGGAGTGGTTCCGGCACTTCGTAATCAAACCGCGCAGGTAGACGGCGCATTCGGGTACTGACATGGCATTCGGCGCGCTCCCGCCGGGACAGCCCGGCAACTGGTCGATTTTCGATAAAGACGGCGCCAAGGCCCTCGACTTCGACACGTTCTTTTCCTGCTCGATCAAGTCCGAGAACAAAATCAGCTCCAACCCTGTCGAGAAAGGGAGTTTCGCGGATTACAACAAAATCGCTTCTCCCACGGCGGTGTCGGTCGTGCTGGGCCGCACGGGGAAGAGCGACGAGCTTGCGGCGTTTCTGACGGCGCTGGACAAGCTGGCGGAAAGTACCGATCTCGTGAGCATCGTCACCCCTGAGAAGACATTTCTCGACTACAACCTTGTCTCCTACGACTACGACCGCAAGGCCGAAAACGGTGTGGACAGGCTGCTTGTAGGGCTCATGCTGCAAGAGATCCGGCAGGTCGAGCCACAGTACAGCAACGAAACGATAAAGCCAATCAGCAAGGCGCAGGCAAAGAATCCGACCGACGCAAGCACCACGGATGCCGGGAAACAACAGGGGCAGACGACGCAAAAAAGCACACTGAAAAAGCTGGGCGAGGGGATTTTCGGATGATGACCGTACCGCTCCGACAGGAGCCGAACCAGAGCCTCCAGATTGTGCTTGGGGAACAGAACTGCACCCTCCGGTTTATCTCCCGAGGCGTGAACCTGTACTGCGACCTTGCCATTGACCAGACGGTCATCTGGTCTGGGTTCATCTGCCGTAACCTCGTCGGCTTGAAGCTGTACGACTATCTCGCCTTCCGGGGGCAGCTCTACTTTGTCGATATGCAAGGCGAAGAGGATCCGCACTGGTCGGGCCTCGGCGACCGATTCCAGCTCGTTTATGTCGAAGAAGGGGAAACGCTGTGAACACGAGCTTCACCAAAAAGTTGCTTGAAGCGCACATTACGCTCGCCGAGGGCGGCTTCAACACGGCTACCGGGCAAGGTGCGAACACCAAGATCATCCGGCTCGGCATGGATGTGGACATCCAGAAGCCCGGCGGGAAAGAGAAGAACAAGGCCAAGGTCAAAATTTTCAACATGCCATTGGCTGATATGGAGACGCTGACGACGCTGGCGTTCAAGCCGTTGCAGGCGTCGAAAAACCGCATTGCCGTGTACGCGGGCGATGAAGAGCACGGGATGTCGCTGGCATTCTCCGGTGATATCGTAAGCGCCGTCCCGAACTTCAATTCCGCCCCTGATCTCTCTTTCGATATTGAGTGCATCACGGGATACGTCGCCAGCATTACGCCCGTGCCACCGTTGACGGCGCAGGGCTCGCAGGACGTTGCCACGCTCATGCAGGGGCTTGCGAAGCAAATGGGGCTCGCTTTCGTCAACAGGGGCGTGTCCGTTTCCCTTCGCAATGTCGCCCTCGTCGGGGGTCCGATGGAGCAGGCGCAGCAGCTTGCCCACGATGCCCGCATCGATCTTATCGTGGACGATGGCGAGATGGTCATCTCCCCTCTTGCGACGCTTCGCAGCGATGACGGCGGCTCGACGCCCGTCTGGTCCGCGAAAAGTGGCATGATTGGCTATCCGAGCTTCGACAACGAAGGCGTGACGGTGAAAGGCATCTACGAGCCGAAGCTCCAGCTTGGCGGCCCGGTGCGGATTGAGAGCATCGTCCCCCGCGCTTCCGGCCTCTGGCAGATCGTGAGCCTAAGCCACAAATTGCAGGCAGGCTATCCCGGAGCAACGCAGTGGATAAGCCAGATCAAGGCAAGCTATCCCGGCGCGAAGCCGAAGAAGGACAAGAAATAATGCAGGGACAACGCGGCCTCTCGACAAATTCCAGCGAGTACAACGCGCAGGACTTCATGATCAGCCAGATGCTCGGGCGCATCGCCACGGCTGAGCCCGTGCGCGTGGTCGCCGTCTCCGGCTCGGGCGTCTCCCCGGTGGGCTTCGTCGACGTGCAGCCTCTCGTCAACCTCGTGACGGGCGAACAGAAGGCGCAGGAGCAGAGCGTGCTGTTCAAGCTTCCCTACCTGCGTATCCAGGGCGGGAGGAACGCTCTGGTCGTCGACCCGCAGCCGGGCGACATCGGCCTAGCCGTCTATGCTATGCGCGACACGGAATCACTCAAAGAGAGTCGGGGTGCGGACGGGAACGTCAATCCGGGGTCAGCCCGTGCCATGAGCAAAGGCGACGGCTTCTATCTTGGAGGCTTCTTGAACGCCGCGCCGGAACGCTATGTCATGGTCAACGACGAGGGCGTCACCATCGAAGGAGTGGCCAAGCTGACGATGCACGGTAACGAGTCCGTCCTGACGGCGGAAAACGGCCTTACCATCAACGCCGACGTGCGCATCAACGGCAGCCTCACGTGGACGGGCACGGCACAGGGCGACGGCGGTCCGGCCCGGTTCTCCGGCGGCCTCACGAACGCGGGAGGGACGGTTGAGAGCAACGGCAAGGTGTTGGAAACCCATGTTCATACCGGGGTCGAGCCCGGTTCCGGCATATCCGGACAACCGCAGTGAGGTAAGCTTTATGCCTGATTTTCAGTACCAGCCCCCGACAGGCCCGCTTTCCGGAAGCGAATTCGAGAGACAATCCACACGGTTCTTTCAGCAAGTGCAGGGAGCCGCAGACACAGCACAGTCTACCGCGATAGTTGCGCAGAACACGGCAAACGAGGCACTTGAGCGTGCTCAGGCGTCGAACCTTGTCGACGGGAAGACCACGACCGACGCGGGCGGCGTGATCACCGCGAAGGACGTGGCGATTGGTGGGGATCTCGGGGATCTGGCGAGTGCGCGGTCATTAACGGCAAAGTTTATAAAGGGATTGGGCTCGGTGGACTGTAACACCATCGCGGAAAATATGATCGCGTCGGTCTATCAAGCGGGAACGACTAACGGACCGGGGTTTGCCTCCGTGCTCCTTTCGTTTTTTTCTTCAGCGGTCATGGGAGTACAGGCAGCATTTATTTCAAATAGTTCGACGATAGTTAGGGCGTCGTTACGGAGCAAGTCGGCTAACGGCTATTCTCCGTGGTCTGATTTTCTCATGTCCGGGCGCGTCGGCGACGGTATCGAAGTCAACAACGGTATCCCGTCCGTACCCGAGATGCAGGGTGCGACGGCATCGACCGCCGGGACAAGCGGCCTTGTTCCGCCCGCAGCCGCCGGACAAGCCACCTACGTGCTCTGTGGCGATGGAGAGTGGCGGGACATAGCGACGCTTGTCGCCGCTGCGCAGGCTCGGATTGCAGATAAGGCAGCCTCATGAATTTCCGAACGGTTTTGAACGTACGCGCGCTGTCCAATATTCGTGATGAAGTGCAATCATCTGCAGAAGTGGTAGATCCGGGGCTCCTATCCTTACGTCTTGATGAACAGTGGGATTTGACGCTCTCCGCAGGGGGTAACCTTGCTTCGGCAGGGGGAACTGTACGCATCGTGCAAGACGTCGCATCGTACGTGCGGACATTTCAGGGGGAACCGTACTACGCGCAGCAAGATGGCATTCCATATTTCATGCGTGAGCTTGGGGCCCTCCCTCCCGCCGAGCTCGTGCGGGCGCGCTCGAATGCCCGCGCGCTTGAGGTCCCCGGCGTAGCGCAGGCGAATACGCAGCTTTCCCGGCTTGACCGCCGCGTTTTGACCGGAACAATCCGCATCACCACGGAAACGGGGGAAACCGCAGATGTCACAGTCTAGCATCGATTTTACCGAAAACGGCCCGATCGTACCCGATACCGCGATCGTCCGGGATGCTGTGGAACAGGACTGGCAGGCGGCCTTTGACAATCGGCTGAACCCGGACCCTGCAACGCCGCAGGGACAGCTCATCACGTCCGAAACGTCCATCGTGCAGGACAAGAACAGCCAGCTTTTGTTCCTCTCGAACATGTTCAACCCCGAGACTGCGGAAGGCATCTATCAAGACGCGCTCGCCAAAATTTACTTTCTGACCCGACAGCCCGCCCGTTCCACGGTCGTCCTCTGTACTTGTACGGGGCTTCCCGGCACCGTCATCCCCGGCATCGGCAGCGAAGCCCCGGCGCTTGCAAAAGATGCGGACGGTAACATCTTGGTCTGTCAGACAGGCGGCACGATACCTCAATCCGGAAGCATTGTTTTGGAGTTTGCCTGTCAGGTTCCGGGGCCTATTGAAATCCGGCAGGGAACCGTGACCACGATCGTGCGTACTATCCCCGGATGGGACACGATCACCAATGAAGCCGGGATTACTGGGCAAAACGTCGAGAGCCGGGCGGCATTCGAGTCCCGGCGCTACGCCAGCGTCGCGAAGAACGCCCGGAGCGTTGCCGCCGCCGTCTATGCCAACGTCGGCGATCTGGATGGCGTGCTTGATGTCTGTGTGCGCGAGAACAAAACCAGCGCGCCGCTTGAAGTGCAGGGCGTCACGCTCAAGCCGCACTCAATCTATGTGGCGGTCGTCGGCAGCGCGACGGATAATGATATTGCTGAGTCCATTTACGCCCGTTGTTCCGCCGGATGTGATTACAACGGCAACACCAGCGTCACTGTGACTGATCCGGTAACCGGAGCGGTCGAAACAGTGCTCTTTGAGCGCCCGGAATCGCTCCCGGTGGGCATTCAGGTGACTATCCGCAAAAATGCCTCAATGCCGAGCAACGTCGAAGAGCTCATCAAGTCCGCCGTTGTCGCCGAGTTCTACGGAGAAACCGCCGACGCCTGCGGGAATACGGGCCAGCGCGTTCATATCGGGGATACGGTGTATGCCAGCCGTTTTTATTCGGCGGTGCTCGGAACGGGCGTCACCGACTTGGTGAGTATCGAAATCGCGGCGCCCGTCGGCGAAGGCTCTCCAACATCATGGGGCGACTACATCACCATCAATATAGATGAAGCCCCCACGCTCGTCTCCGACAACGTCACTGTAACTATTATCGAAACGAGGTCGGGCCGTGGATAACTGGCGCGAAACGATACTTTCGCAGTACGACAACTCTGAACGGCTGCTGGCGCTCATCGAATCGATGAATACCGCCATTGAGCCCACGGCGGATATCGCGGCGTTCTATGAGTCCGTCTTTGACCCCGAAACGGCGTTCGGATGGGGGCTTGACGTGTGGGGGCGCATCGTCGCCATTCCGCGTACGCTTGAAGTAGAGGCGACGGACATCAAGCCGTTCGGTTTCTCCGGTTCAAACCTCAGCAACTTTGGGCACGGTCCTTTTGCATATGAGAGCAAATCGAACACGTTCATACTTCAAGATAACGCATACCATCTTTTGATCTGGATGAAGGCCGCTTCAAACATCACTGACGGCAGCCTTCTCGACCTGAACAAAATCGTCCACTGGCTTTTTTCGGCGCGTGGCCACATCGCCGTCGTGCATGTCGGTACAATGAAAATCCGCTACGTCATCGGGTTCAAGCTCCAGCCATACGAACGGGCGCTTCTCTTGCGCGATGACGTTCCCCCAAAGCCGGCTGGCGTCGGCTATGACGTTTATCAGGTCATCCCGAAACATACCTTCGGTTTCGCCGGATCCGGAGGTCAGAATTTCAACAACGGCGTTTTCCAGCCGTACGGAGGCCCTGTAGATGCCTATTCCCTCGACTCCTAGCATCATGCCCACCGTTTTGGGATATGCAGCGGATACCGTGCAGATCCCTGAGACGACCCCGACAGGTCAAGGCATTCCTTCTTTCCGGGATCTCTTTCCGTTCATCACGCAGGTCGACCCCGACGCGGGCGGCGTCATGGTCGAACGTGCATGGATGAATGCGCTTTTCAACCTGCTTGGGCAACACGCTTTTTTCCAGCAATCCGGCTGCGTTTATCCGTGGCAAGCGACGCTCGACTATATTGCCGGGTGCCACGTCATGGGAAGCAACGGCATCGAGTACGTGGCTCAACAGTCGAGCGGACCGGACGTCCCGGGGGTTGGGGCAAAGAATCCGACAACCGACACGGGGGTGTATTGGAAGGCTTCTGTTGCAGGCGGTGGGAGGATTCCCGGTGAAGTTGTGCCGTTTTACAACGTAAATCTGGGCGGGCCAGCCAACCGCAACCCCATTTTCTGGGGGCAGTCCGAACCCGATACTGGCTGGCTCATCTGTGACGGCGGCAGCGATGGGCGCGGCGGTTCGGTGCCCGACCTGCGCGGAAAGTTCGTTATGTGCTCAACGTACTCCGGGGATGCCGGGCAGACGGGCGGTGCAGCGTCGGTCACGCCGACCGTTTCGGTGCAGAACGCCACGCAGGGTGGGAGTATTGCGACAGCAGCAACAGGCATAACGATCCAAGCTCACACCCTTGGGATTGAGCAGATTCCGAGTCACCGACATTCAATTGTTGCGCAAGACCTCAACGAAACGCCTAACCCTATGGGGGGTATACTCTGGGCATCCCGTGGAAATCAACAAACTTGGTACACGGATCTTAATGGCGGAACCCAGTCACACACTCACGGTAGAACTGATCCCGGTCATACACATACTTTCACAGGAGCAGCGCATACCCACGCAGCGACAGCAAACACGATTAATACGCTCCCCCCGTACTACAAGATAGCGTATTGCGTGAAACTGCCTGAGTAAGAGAAAGCCCCCGGAAACGGGGGCCCTGTTTACTAGTTCGCTAGTGATTTGCGGATAACAATCCCAATAGATGTGCATGTGTATGAGAAAAGATCAAGCTTTAGATAGGAGTTGTATGGAGGTAAATCTATATAATTGTCAATGCATAGACTTCCTGAATGCCAGTTAAAAGGGGTTACATTATGGCCGAGTTTTGTAAGTTGAGTGACCAGTTTTTCCATATCTTGTTTACGGAAAATACTTAAAGTAGGGGATTCAAAAGTATCAGTATTTGAAGAGAGATTGAACTCTGTTGTATGAACTGCAATACCGCCCGGCTTTAAGCACTTCATGGCATCTTGAACGAATTTTAACCCGTGTTCGATAGAACCCAAATGTTCAAAGGCACAGCTAGACCATAAAAAGTCAAAACCAATGAGATTATCTGGAATTGAATTCATATCAATATTGCGGAATTGTACGTGTTCTTTAAAAAGAGTATGAGATACAATTCCTTTATAATTAAGCCCTTCAAGTTCATTTGCATGTTGTGATGTCTTTACCCATCCTTGCTCAAGGGCATGTTCAACATCTTGATCTGTAGCAACAATATCACACCCGTGTTTCACAAAAACAGCAGGAAGTTGTTCTTGTCCACAACCAAAACCTAAACCTTTCATCCCTTTTTTTATACAATTAAAATTTTTAAGTGCTGCAAGTATATATACAAATTCCCACTGTTTTCTATTGATTCGTTTTGGGCTACGCATCTCGGCACACCAGTAAGCATACTCTTGTTCTAAGCATTGTGCTACAGTTGCTAGTTGTGAGACAGGATGGGCCAAAGATGGTTCTTGTGAACCCATTACACATAATTCTAGTTTAGGTATATTATTAAATTTTTTAAATAAGGTAGGGATATAAAAATATTTATAATAAATATTATGAAAAAAATTATAGAAATGCCACAGAATAGAGTTTGTTTTAATAATCTTTTTAATAGTTGCCTTTAGTTGTTCATTCTTCATTGTATTCTCCAAAAGGAATATTGTCATGAAACAGCACGTTACTGTAGTTCCATCCGACCATCTCGTCTTCGTTGACGGCTTCGCGTTGTGCTTTGATTTCTCCGCGCCCAAGAACATGCACGCACTCCAATGGCATGAAGGGAGCGGTCATATCGAGTGGACGGACGACATCAACCATCCGTTGACGCCTGACGATTACCAAGCGGACGTCGCCCCGTTCGTCGCTCTCTGGGAAGCGGAAAAGGCCCGGCGTGATGAAAAGGCAGCAGCAGCCGGAGCCGCCCGGATTGCCGAATACAACTCAACGCCAGCCCGCGCCGCCCGCATCCGTTCCGAGCGTGACCGCCGCCTTGACGCGACGACATGGCTTGTCGAACGGCACAAGGAACAGACCGCAGGGAATATCGAAACTTCGATAACAGGGGAAGACTATGCCGGACTGCTGGCATATAGGCAAGCACTCCGCGATTTGCCGCAGCAGGAGGGCTTCCCGTGGGAAGGGCCGGACGATCCGAAATGTCCGTGGCCTGATGAACCAGTTTTTGCCAGCAAGTGAGGAAGAATGGACATTCTTCTTTATGGTGTGGACACGGGGCTTGTACAGGCATGGCAGGAAAGGCTTGCGTTCTTTCCTGAGCTTCAAGGGCTATGCAGCATAATGTATGGCGATATCAGGCAGGCAAAGGCAGATGCGGTGGTTTCCCCAGCGAATTCTTTTGGGTTCATGGATGGGGGTATCGATGGGCTGTACTCCCTGTTTTTCGGGTGGGGAGTGCAGGAACGGTTGCAGGAAAGGATAAAGGCCATGCCCATGCGTGAGCTTCCCGTAGGATGCGCCCTTGTCGTGCCTACTGAACATCCTTTGATCCCGTGGCTCGTATCGGTTCCGACTATGCGCCTGCCTTGTGTTTTGACCGACGCTACTCCGGCCTATCTCGCATCAAAGTCCGCAGCAATCGCCGCAAAGGAACATGGGATAAAAACGCTGGCATTCCCCGGCATGGGAACAGGAACGGGACGCCTCCAGTTTATATATGCGGCGGATGCAATGCTTAAAGGCATCCGGGATGCACTTTTTCCGAGATCGTTTCCCGAATCGCTTGCGGAGGCGTATAGTCACCTACGATTCGTTGCGAAGAAGTCTGGCTAAGGACACAAAAAAAAACCCTCCCGGCGCGAACCGAGAGGGGTTTTTTCGCATTCACACAGCATACCGATGCTCACTTTTTTGAGGCGTTGGGAAGACGCTTTTTGCCGTCTGCACCAAGCTGTTTGGTGCAGGATGTTCGTTACTTATTGGAATAAATTATGTATGTGCTTTTTCGCGGAAAAAGAAAACGCCCGCCGGATTCCGGTGAAACCCTTGACCTTGGGGCCCCGGGTGACCATAGTAAAGGATATTTCCCTCTAAGGAGTTTTCATGAACACGCCATCTTCAGCCCTTTCCGATGAAATGAAAGGGGCGATGTCCACTCTGCTCAATGCCGTTATTTTTGAACAATGGCTCCGTTTTTCCTGGATTGAGGAAGACGAGGAAGGGGATTTCTGCATCCAGATCCCCGCGGAGACGGTCAGCGAACTTGTGGAGGATTACCCCGAATACGAGGGGTTGATCGCCCAGCTCAACGGGACCATCGTGGATGCGGACATGGCCTGTTCCGCCGTCCTCGGCTATGCGCGGTCCTCGCTTGGGGAACAGAGCCTCGCCGTGCTGGAGCACAACGAATTCCAGAATATGGTGGGGCGTTTCCACCAGTGGCTCAACGACAACGTGGAAGCGCTGGATCAGGACCCGAAGAATTTCGATCAGTGGTGCGAGCTGTTCCTCGCCGACTTGCAGCAGGCCAAGGACGGCAACGCGTAAGGCTTTGCCGGGCTTCGGCACCGACGGGTTCCGCTCACGGGAATGGAGTACCTTTGAAACGGTACAGCTTTCAAAGGTCCCCGAGACTATCGAGCGGGCGGTCTGTGCCGTTTTAGAGAAAGGCGGGAGCGATGTTCCCGCTTTTCTCTTTTGGGCTGCAGGAAAAAGTCAGGCCGCCCTTGCGTGGAGCGGCCCTGGCTTGGAAAACATGGCGGGGGGCCCTGTTTCAGCACGATGAGGTGTGGGGTAAGGAAAGGATACGCTTGACGGAACGGTGTTATTTGCCCCAGAGCGAAAGGCGCGGCCCGGCGTCAGCCAGCGCGTCGAGGGGGATGTCCACGACCTGCGACCCGGCGGCCCACGGAGCCACCTGATACGGCTGGAAGAAAATGCGTATGCCCTCGGGCGTGAGCGCAAAGCTGGAAAAGTTTTCGGCTTCGGGGGCGGTGCCGCTGCGGAGCATGTCGTCGTTGTACATGTCGCCGAGGGATTTGGTCAGGGCCTTGGTGCAGTAGCGGCTCATGACGTCGAGCGCCGTATCCAGATTTTCGAATACGTCATACAAATCGATGAGCGCGCCGCTCTTCATATCATAGGTCGTCGTGGTTATTTCCAGGTTGCCGTGCGCGCCGCCGGTATAGCTGGCGGTCTTCCAGACTATCGAAAGGACGAACGGCGTGGAACGGGTCGTGCTGTAGGTCGTTTCGAGTTCGTAGGGCACGCCCAGATCCGGTTCTTCGCCATAGGTATTCTGGAACGTGTCCACCGCCTGATGCGCCCAGTCGGCCACATCGGCATCCACGCGGGCATTGCCGGTTATCGGGTAATGGACCCGAATCTGAAGCTTGCCGGTTTGCCGGGAAACCACGGCGTCGCGCTCGTTCAGGGCGTTGGCGTACGTGGGTATCGCCAGCGCAACGGTACAGCACAGCAGGAGAAAACGGACGAAGTATGACATGGGAAATCCTGTTCCGAATGATTTTGCGGCAGACATGACATCCGGAAGCCGTTTTGTCTAGAGGTTAGAGATCAGATCCGGCACGCCCCGTACAGGCGGGCCAGCCACGGCCTCGAATAGATTTCCAGCCTGAGCCTGAGCCAGCTCCACCCCGCGTCGCGTACTTTGAAGCGGTGCACGGCCTCGGGCGCGGCAGGCGGGTTGGCTCCCATGCGGGTGGTGAAGAATACGGAAAATCCGGCTTTCCGCCCCTCTTCCCGCGCAACCTCGGACCCGCTTCCCCACGGCCAGCATAGCGAACGCACAGGATGCCCCAGTTCCCGGCGGAGCGTTTCCGCGCAGGCGCCCAGTTCTTCATGCACACGGCTGCGGCGGGCCGCTTCGCTCTCCAGCGTACCCAATCGATCCGGGGAAAATCCCGCTACAAGCGTTTCCAGCGCGGCTATATTTCCCGCCGATTGAAAGAAAGTACGGGCCTCCGCCGGTTCTTGCGGCACGAGGCGCTGCACGGCGGCGACCAGATCAGGGGAAGGGATGAATGCCCGGCTGTACAGGAAGGGGCGTTCTTTGAAGCGGGGCAGGCCCCAGACTTTGGGGAAGTCGACCGCGTTGAACGTGTTCGCCCGCGTTCCGGGGACGTGGAAGCGTTGCCCGGCGGCTTCCAGTGCGGAGGCGGGCTTCTGGTGCCTGTCGTGGCGGTTCACCGGGCCCCATTCCGGACC
>OGXY01001544.1_pt1 | contig 15938 bp, 16 predicted proteins | sample 1576411 | NCBI WGS metagenome assembly OGXY01 (sample SAMEA3541498, study PRJEB24748) | human gut metagenome | biome: human gut; feature: human-associated habitat; material: faeces | place: China | collected 2012 | reverse complement strand
CTGCCAGCCGTAGGTGGCTGACAGGCCCACACCGATTCCGCCAAAGATCCCGATATATGAATGAAGGGACTTCGGAACAAAACAGTAAATTAATATAAATACCAGTCCGCCGATGATATTGCCGGGGATTCTTCCCCCTACACGTCCCTTGATTTCTTCCGGGAACGGCAGTGTTACTGACATCACTGCAATGCCTGCCCACATACGGCGCGGCAGATGAAGGATTCCCGCAAGAAGCAGTGCTGTTGCAATCGCAAGTGCAAGGCGCAGCTGCCACTGTGTTCTTGACGACTGAAAATCCACTTCTTTAAATAAGTCTTTAAACGTTCTTTTAAAGGTCCGCTTTCTGTGATTGCGGTAATAAACTGCCATTGTCAGAGCCGCGCCTGCCGCAATCGCCACAAGCCTGTACAAATAAGCCTGTCCTGTCACGTCATATCCGTACAATAACAGATATCCGAGTACCAGTGTTGCATGATTAAACATTAAAACATTATGACAGCTAAGAATCATAATCGCCATAATGCAGACAATATGTATCATACACTCCGCCACAAGTCCGCAGGCGTTGGCAAGCCGCGGTCCTGCTGCCAGAATGGCAAAAATCACTGCAAATGCCCACATGGCATCCTTATTTTTAATTCCTAAATCCGCATACCTAAACGACAATACGCACAAAAGCATAACAACACCTACGATATTGTTATCTTCTCCGAAAACTGCGCCGAATGCCATTACAAATGCGGTGCAGAACGCCACGGTCAATAGGATTTTAAACAGATATACGGCAATATGCCGATACTTTTCTTTTTTACTCTTTGATGCTTTAATCAGTGCCTTTGAACCTGCCTGATTTAATTGTAATTCCTGATAAAATGTCATAAATTCTCCCTTATCCGATTTTTTTATCTGGCATTTCCCGCCGGTTTTTAAATATCGAGGAAAAATTATAGCACCCGCTCTTTTTCTGTGTCAAATTATCATTTTATAAACTAATTATAAAAACGAAGCTGCTTTTCTACAAGTTTTTCGCCCTCATAGACCAGTTTTAAGGTAAAGAACCGCTGTTCGTCTTCCAAGAGCAGCTTTAAAAAGACGGCATCGCCCTCCCATGTCGGCAGCTTTAAAATCTCTGTTTTATCAATCCACGCAAGCTCGCCCTCATCACACGGACAGATTTCACCTTCAAAGCCGTCTGCCGTAAACAGACACATCTGCTCCGGTTCACACGCATCACTAACGAAGGTTATCAGCCCGCGGAAACGAAAGCGTGTCAGTGTCAGTCCCGTTTCTTCTTTTACTTCCCTTAACAGGCACTCTTCCGGGCTTTCTGTGCCTTCCGCATGACCGCCGACACCAATCCATTTATCTTTATTGATGTCTTTTTCCTTTTTGGTGCGGTGCAGCATCAGATACTGTCCGTCTTTTTCAATATAACACAGCGTTGTCATTTTCATGTTTTTTAATTCTCCTTTATATGGAAATTTTTTCCACGAATCCGTACTTTTATGCTACAATATCCTGTGCAAAAAGTGAAGTTATATTTAGGAGAAACTCATGAATACACAAAAAAATTTTCTTAGTAACCCTGTAGTCGTGCTGTTTGGCGCATTAATCTGCTGTGCCTTATGGGGCAGTGCATTTCCCTGTATTAAAATCGGCTACAATATGATGCACATTGCATCTTCCGATACGGCAAGCCAGATTTTATATGCGGGCTGCCGCTTTACGCTTGCCGGAATCCTCGCTGTCTTTCTTGGCAGTCTGACACAGCGGCAGTTTCTGCTTCCGACAAAAGCCTCTCTGCCGCATATTCTGGAACTGAGCCTGTTACAGACCATTTTACAATACCTGTTTTTCTATATCGGACTGGCACATACGACGGGTGTCAAGGCTTCTATTATTGAAGCCGTCAGCACGTTTGTCGCCATTTTCGTTGCCGGATTTTTATTTCATCAGGAAAAGGTTACGGCACGGAAAATGCTTGGCTGTCTTGTCGGTTTTGCCGGTGTTGTACTTGTCAACGTTGCCGGAAACGGAATGGACCTACATTTTACCGTAAACGGGGACGGTGCAATTCTTTTATCAACCGTTGCATACGCTTTTTCATCGGTATTTATGAAACGCTTTTCCGTTCAGGACAATCCTGTAATGTTAAGCGGTTATCAGTTTATTTTAGGCGGCATTGTCATGGCTGTGTGCGGCTTCTTTATGGGTGGACACCTTTCCGGTTTTACCCGGCCTGCGTTTGCCATGCTTTTTTACCTTGCCGTTATTTCCGCTGTTGCGTACTCTTTATGGGGGCTGCTGTTAAAATACAATCCGATTTCAAAAGTTGCTGTGTTCGGCTTTATGAATCCGGTTATCGGTGTGCTTTTATCCGCTGTCCTGCTTAACGAAAAGGATTCACTGGGCTTTAGCAGTATTGCCGCACTGCTTCTTGTGTGTACCGGCATTTATATTGTCAATAAAGCGCCGAAGGAAGCCGCATAACTTGTAAATAAATGTGCGGGGCAGCACTTATTTTTATCACTGGTCAGCCTTTTTTTAATCTGACCGGTGTCTGCCCTTTCCATAATTCAACTGCAATTTCCATGGCACAGATTCCTGCCGGAAGAACGTATAATACCGCAAGCGGAATCAATATATTTCCTATTGAAAAAGTATGTAATGCCGCAATCGCAAAAAATGTCTGTCCCACTGCCGCAATCACCGCAATTCTCCCACAGATTTTTAAGGTCTTTTTCGCTTTAAAAATCGCTGTCTGTACTGACGAAACCGGTAAATTCTGCAGTATTTCACCGAGATTTCTGTTTCTTTTACTGCCTTTATACGATGTAAACATCTGGCTGTAAAAACTAAAACCCAGCAAATATATCATTGTATAAATCCCATACGTCTTTATGCTTTCATGAATGGACACCCACTCTGCCTGATAAGGAAACAGCCAGCCGATAATGCCACAAAAAAACATCATATATGCCGCAAATTTGCACCCGAAATAATCGGGATACCATGTTTTTTCTTTCGCAAAAAATTTTTCCAAACACTGCTGTTGTCTGTCGTCTGTTATTCGATACATAACGCCTCCTGTTCCCGGTCATCCTGCCGTAAAATCCCGTCAATGCTCTCTGTCCACCCGCTAAACTGTCCGTTTTCCATCACCGCACTGTAATCTGTATTTCTTTCAAGGTCTGTGGTAATATGGCTTGTCAAAAGCACACCGCAGCTTTCGTCCTCCACCAGTCTGCGCATACAGTCAAAAAACTGAAGCCGGAATACTGCGTCCATTCCTGCCGTTGCCTCATCAATCAGATATAAAACCGGCTGATGGGCAATGGCAAATGCCAGCTGGCATTTTAACTTTTCACCTCTTGACATTGCCCCATACTGCTTTGAAACCGGCACGTCAAATGCCTGCATCTGCTTGCAAAACCGTTCTATCTGGAAATCATCATAAAAAACGCCCAACGCTTCTGCATTTTGCATTGCCGTACATTTTTCAAAAAATACGTTGTCCTCGGATACATATCCGATTTTACGGCATGCCGCCGCATAATTTTCCTTTACCGGGATTCCATCCACGTAAATTGCACCGTTATACCGGGACTGCTCATGCAGAATTGTCTTGATAAGCGTTGACTTTCCGGCGCCGTTTCTGCCCGTTAATCCGTAAATGTAACCGGACTTCATTGTAAAATCCACATTTTGAATCGGGAATTTCCTGCCCCTTCCCGTCACCTGTTCAAACCGCAATATTTCTTTTTCCAAGCTCTTTTCCTCCTCTTTTTTTATTTGTGGCAATATATTTTCTAATCTGCAATCTACTGTTCGTATAACGCCTGCACCATTTCCACAAAATCTTCTTTGGCAAGCCCTGCCTGTTTTGCTTCCTCTATCACTTCATTTAAGCGTTTTTCCAACAGCACCAGCTGTTTTTCTTTTAAGTAATCCGCATTATATTCACAGACGTAAAATCCTTTGCCTGCCACCGAGCGCACCAGCCCCTCTTTTTCCAGTTCCTCATACGCTCTTTTGGTTGTAATGACACTGACACCCAGATCCGCCGCCAATGCGCGGATGGACGGCAGTGCCTCTCCTGCTTTTAATTCTCCTGTCACCACCGCATTTTTAAGCTGATTGACTATCTGCTCGTAAATAGCCAGTGTTCCCTGCGGAAGTATTGTTATTTTCATACGCGCCTCATTTCTACTACAATATATTTATGATATCAGGGTCAAAAGGTCTAAAACCACATGAGCTTGCTCATAGGTGGGGACTTTTGTCCCCAACATCTTTTTATGGTGAATCTCCCTAAACAGCTCTGCCGCTGACATCTATACCGGTTTTATAAAACACGGCTGACATCTATATTGGTTCTATAAAATACTGCTGACCGGATATGACTTTTTACCCGTCCGGCATACCATATAAAAAGCGGTAACTGTACCAGTCCTATAAACCCGGCAATTAACACTGCATAAACAATCTGTATATTTTCTTTATTTAAAGCATTTTCAAAATATACGGCATTTAATATCAGCACCACAGGAATCATGATATTTTTATAAATCAGCTCCTTTGTCCTGCTATCCGTCTTTTCCGGTTCTGACGGAATAAAAATGCTGATGATAAAATCATTACATAAAATAAGAAGATACCAGTACAGTGCGCCCCGCGCCATAAATGCTGCCAGAACCGTGCCTGCTATGCAGACCGTCATATGAAGCCCCACCCGGAAAAGATATTTGTCCATAACCAGCTTTTGCCGCTCCTGACTGCTCAGCGGACACAGATACATCTGCTTTGACAGTGCTATCGGATGCAGGGTAAAGGAAATAAAGCTAAAGACCGTCGGAAAAATAACCGCTGCCGCCAGGATTATTTTTTCCGTAACAGATGTTGCATCCGTCCCTGCCGCATTTCCAAAAACCAGACTCCAGCTCCAGTAAATGACAAAATAAAGCAGCGGAAGCTCTGCTCCATACATATTTTTTATATACTGCACATCAAATTCCTGCCAGTATTCAGTGAATAACTTTTTCATAATTTCTCCTTTCCGCCGTCTTTGTCTTACTCAAAAAATACATAAATTCTTCTACGGTCGGCGGTACTGCTGTCAGTTCTGTATCATAGTGCTGATAACCGTGATGTCTGACAAGCGCCTTTGCCCCGTATTTTTTCTGTTCCATGGCAATGATATCTTCCCGGTCAAGCAGCTTGATTTTATAAGCTTCTCCCGACACAATACGGTACTGTTCCCGGAAATCTTCCATCTGTCCTGCGAAAATGCTTCTGCCGTCTTCCAGATAAATCAAGTAATCTGCAAGGCGGTCGATATCTTCCATTAAATGCGTTGCCAGTACAACACTCTTCTGTCCGTCTGCGATAAACTCCTGTAACAATTTCAAAAAATCTTTGCGGAATTCCACATCAAAGTTGGCTGTCGGCTCATCTAAAATCAGCAGCTTCGGATTACATGATAATGCAAATGCAAACTGATATTTTAGTTTTTCCCCTTTGGACAGCTTTCCGAATTTTCTGTTCTTTTCCAGTCCGAATTGCTTTAAATATGATAAAAGCTGTTCTTTTTGATACCCAGAATAATATGTCCCGAAATAGTCCCCGTTTTTCTCAAGGTTGAGATGTTTCATCATCAAATCTTCATTTAAAACAACGCCTAAGCTGTCGTGAATCTGCTTTTCCTGTGTATCGTACCTGCTGTCAAATATCATCACCGCTCCGCTGTCAGGCTGATACAGCCCCGAAAGCAGATGTAACAGTGTTGTTTTTCCTGCACCGTTTCTGCCTGCAATTCCGCAGATATAGCCCGCAGGCAGACTAAAGCTGATGTCTTTGAGTTCAAATATGCCAAGCTTTTTTGATACCTTATCCAGTTGAATCATCTTCCCCACTCCCTCCATTTTTGCGTCATCTGTATATGCACATATATACAGTATATATACGCATTTGTCAATATGTAATTTTATTTTGTGTGGGATTTCGGCTCTTTTAAATTTGAACAAGGTATGCTATGATGTTTTGAGTGCATATTTAAACATTTATACATCTTACTATAAAATAAAATGAACAGGAGAAATACTATGCTTGTATATGATTCAACCAGTACATCCAATACGGCTTCCGCCTTTGAATGTACTTATACAACTTTTCAGTCCAATCACTCCACAGCCACACCAGAGCATCCGATTCTGATTTTAGATAATTCTTCTCACCCATGGGAACAGGATTCTGCCGGTATTTTTGCAAATCCATATAAAAAGACCGCCTTTGAATTCCAGCTTGATGACGGAGTGGAACTCAGCAATATTTTACAGATTGACTCCCGTTTTATAAGCCTGATTAAGTGGCTTGGCGAAAACCGCATTAAGGTCAAGCTGACCGGTGAAAACCGCAGTGACGGCTATGCCGTATATAAAATCCGCGAAGTGGCTTTCAGCAACAGTCAGAAACTTTCTTCCGAAGACGGATTTTTACAGTTTATGATTGAGCGTCTGCTGGAAAGTGATGCGATTGCCGAGGAAACCTCCGATGAAGATTTAGATGAATCCGCAGATGATATGAAGCTGACAAGCATCACAAGCATTTCCGACTTTTTAAACTGTGCCGGTAAGACGCTTCCTGAAAATATCCGTCTGTGGGCACGCCGCAACTTAGTCGTTGCACGCTCCAACGAGGTTACACCGGAAGAAAAACGTCACGCACAGCGTGCTTTATCCATTATGTTAAATATTAAATGGAAAAGCAATTATTTTGAATCCATTGACCCTGTAGAAGCCCGCCGGATTCTTGATGAAGAATTATTTGGCATGGAACGTGTAAAACAGCGGATTATCGAAACCGTAATCCAGATTAACCGTACACACACCCTGCCGGCATACGGCATTTTGCTGGTCGGACCTGCCGGAACCGGTAAATCCCAGATTGCCTATCTGGTTGCCAAGATTTTAAAACTGCCGTGGACAACGCTCGATATGAGTTCCATTAACGATGCCGAACAGCTGACCGGCAGTTCAAGAATTTATTCCAACGCAAAGCCGGGTATTATTATGGAAGCTTTCAATATGGCAGGTGAAAATAATCTTGTCTTTATCATTAACGAGCTGGACAAGGCAACAGCCGGAAACGGCAACGGCAATCCTGCCGATGTGTTACTGACACTGCTGGATAACTTAGGATTTACGGATAACTATATGGAATGTCTGATTCCGACTTCCGGCGTTTATCCGATTGCCACCGCGAATGACAAGGAAAAAATCAGTGCGCCGCTGTTATCCCGTTTTGCCGTTATTGATATTCCGGATTACACAAGGGAAGAAAAGAAGACAATTTTTGTGAAATATTCTCTCCCGAAGGTTTTAAAACGTATCGGTCTGCATGAAAATGAATGTGTTGTTTTGGATGACGGACTGGATGCTGTCCTTGATATTTTTAAAGATACTACCGGTATCCGTGATTTAGAGCAGGCTGCCGAACACCTCGCCGCCCACGCGCTCTACATGATTGAAGCCGAGCATCAGACACAGGTTGTCTATAATGCGGAAATGGTACAGGAGTTGTTCCACTAATCCTCATTTCCCATCTGCCATCATAGCTATATTAGCACATCCGTGTGATTTTTCACACCAGGCTTTATAAAGAGTAAATATCTGACCGTATGAACGAATAACTTCCCCGTGATAAAGGGGACAGCGAAGTTAAGTAACACGTTGAGCTGCCCCCTTTATCACGGGGGTATTCTATTCTTTCTCCCCTTCAGCGCGGATTATGATGATATCGCCCTGTTTTAACAGCGTATCTTTTTGTGGTAGGATTGATAAGTCTTCTCTTAAAATCAAGAAAATGGTCAGCTGCTCCTGTTCTTCCACTTCTTCAATTGATTTCCCTGCATAGCGTTTGTCTACAAATATTTCAGCAATCTGCTTGATGTCCGCGTTTTTGAGATTGGACAGACTGCTTTTGCGCTGATACTGTTCTACAAAACCTGCACTGATAATACCGGTTGGAATTGCAACTGCACCGACTCCTAGATACGCGATACAGATTGCCATCACACGCCCCAGTGTCGTCACCGGATAAATATCGCCGTAACCAACTGTTAAAAGTGTGGACATACTCCACCAGATACCGCTGAACGCATTACGAAAAACGTCCGGCTGTGCATCGTGTTCCACACTATACATACACAGGCTGCTTGCAAGCATTTCCGGAATGCCGGGCTTGCAAGCATAAGTATCAGCACAATAAATACCGACGAAATAATCTGATTCCGTTTTTCATAAAGAACCGTTGTGATGACATTAAACGAGTCATATTTTGCATTTAACCGGAACAGGTGGAAAATTCTTGCCACCCGTAACATTCTGAATATTACAAATCCCGATAAGAAAAATACAGGTACAATGGTCAGTAAATCAATCACTCCATCAAATGAAATCAAAAAACGAAGTTTCGCCTGTCTTCTGCCGATATTGGGATATAAGTACTCTGCCGTCCAGATTCGCAGGACATATTCCACACAGAAAATTCCCAGTGTCACATATTCTATCGCTTTTAATCCCATTGTTATCCGTGACAATTCATCAAACGTCTGTGCAAATGTCACCAGAATATTTAAAACAATCGTAATTGTTATAAATATATCAAATGCCCTGCTGATGCGGTTACTTTTATCACCAATCTGAATAATGTTAAATATCTTTTTCTTTAACGAACAATCTTTATCCAATGACTCTGATTCCTCCATATCTGCGTATTTTTAAAACATGGCACGAATCCGCTCCAAATACGGCTTCCATTGCATTTTTATAATCCAAAACCGCAGCTTCTTTTACAAATGCCTGTATCGTTCCCGCAAAACCGCCGCCATGCACACGGCATACGCCCTTATCCGCAAGCGCCCGTTCACTCACTGCCAGCGCAATGGCAACCGGCTCACTGACCGTATCATGACTGACATATACATTTTGCAGATATTTATAAGACGAATCGCCCGACTCTTTTACCAGTTTTAAAAAACGGTTCCAGTCACCGGCGCGAAGGGCATTAACTTCCTTTACAACCCGTTCATCTTCTGCAAAAAAATGTATGGCGCGCAGTACTGCACGGTCACCTGATTCTTTGCACAAAACCGGAAGTGCCGCATAAAAATCTTTTTCTTCAACCTCACGCAGTACATTTTTCCCAAAATGTGCTGCAATCTGCTTCATTTCTACGGGAATCTGTGCATATTCGTGTGTCAGTCCTGCATGCGACCCTTTCGTATCCACAATACACAGTGTCAATCCTGCTTTTTCAAAATCCGCATCAATTTTTTCTACCTGCGGTTTTTCTTCATTTTCAAAATCAATATAAACCATGCCGCCGATGGCACATGCCATCTGGTCCATCAGTCCGCTTGGCTTGCCAAAATACACATTTTCCGCATATCTGCCGGTCTGTGCAATGGTTACTGCCGGAATTTCCGCATGATTGTACAGTCCCGATACAACCGTGCCAATCAGTGTTTCAAATGTTGCCGATGAAGACAGCCCCGAACCGGAAAGCACATCACTTGTAATATATGCGCAAAATCCACCCATTTTATATCCCTGCTGTTTCAAGCCTGCAAGCACGCCGCGGATCAATCCTTTAGTTGTTCCCTCCTCGCGCGTTTTCTTATCCAGTTCGTCCAGCCGAATTTCACACAACTTGTATCCTTCTGACTGTATCCGCACCAACGGCTCATCCACCCTGCCTGCAACTGCAATGGCATCCAGACTTACAGATGCCGCAAGCACTCTGCCATGCTGGTGGTCTGTATGATTGCCGCCCACTTCACTTCTACCCGGTGCACTATAGATTTCAACCGGCATTTCGCCAAAAATTTCACAATAAGATGCCACTGCTTTTACATAACGTTTTTTCTGCTGCTGTATCTTTTGGTTATCCATATAAAGCTTTTTTAATGCTTCGTCCCATTTTCCTGACAGAATTTCTGCTGTCAGTTTTTTACCTGTCCTCATACCCTTCTCCATTTCTGCTGTTTTTTTCATGCTTTTATTTTAATTCTGCATACGGTCATTCTGTATTTCCTATAATTCGCTTTCATTGGCTTCTTCCATCTCAATCTGTTCTTCACCGGCACCTTCCTGAAAACGCACCCGTAGTACCGCCTGCGCCCGGTTGACCGATACAAAGGACTGTTTTCCCTTTGCCTTGGCTTCTTCTGAAAAAATAGAAAGCAGTTCCTTGAGCACTTCTTTGGTGAGATACCCTCCCCGCCAGTGAAATAACAGAATTTTCCCCTTTTTCACTGCCTGACGCGTCCGGTTTCTGACTTCATCCGTTGTTGTCCACGACAGCTTCTTTTCCTTATAATAAAAATGGTCGCCGTCCGGGCAGGCAGGAACCTTCCAGATGACCGGTTCATGGTCCCTTGCAATCTGCTTGTCCGACAGATTCACATAATCATACCGGATTGTATCGTCTTTGGAGAGCGTATTGTCAAACGTTGCATCCAGATGATAATACTGCCCACCGATTTTAATAACATTCCACGCATGACGGTACTTGATTCCCTTTTCGTGATTGGCCTCCGACAGCGCAATAATACACCAGATTCCAAGCTCATCACAAAGGATTTTAACGGCTTTTGCCATGCCCTCACAGACGGCAACACCATTTCCCAATGCCCCGATAATCTCATGGGAATATTCTTTTTTTAATTTGTCATACCGCACATTTTGTACGATAAAATCATGGATAAACAGCTCTTTCCCCTTTTCATCCAGTCCCTGCGCCTGTCTTGCAAGCTTTTTGACACGCGCCTGCATTGCCTGACGGTGCTCCCTGATTTTGTCTTTTTGAAATAAATACTCCGGGATAAATTCAACTGCCGTAGAATCCGGATAATACCGGTACGAAAAACGCACGGAATAAAAAATTTCCGGGCAGTCCATACGCACCATAAAATAAATGTCAGATAATTCCTTTTTATCAAGCATTGGCACTGCAAAAGAGTCCTGCTGGTTTAACAGCCCTTCTTTCATGGCATAATACACTTTCTGCTGTTCTTTATTTAATTGTTCATAATAGTAATTGGATGCTTTACTCATTGTTTACTCTGCTGATTTCCTTTTCCATATTTTTAAATGTCTGAATTTATTATAATATAAGCAAAGTGTTTACACCACACAAGACTGAAAATTTCACATCAAAAAACCGGCAGTCCAAAGCCCGATTTTCTTATCAGCTTTTCACTGCCGGTATTTTTATGTATTTTACTAATATATTTTATTCACATATTCGTACCGATATATTTTGATTTAACGTTTTCCGCTTACAGCATTGCGCCGAAATCTGTTACGATAATCTGACCTGTAATGGCTCTGGCTTCATCACTTGCAAAGAATAAAACTACATTTGCAACATCTTCTGCCGTACAGGACTGTGCCTTAATATCGCTGTGTGTCATCATCGCACCAATCATATCCGGGTCTAATGCCTTCGGGTCTGTTCCCATGGTCATCGGTGTAATAATGTTGCCCGGACAAATGGCATTACAACGGATTCCGTCTTTCTGGAAACGCAGTGCCGTATGCTTTGTCAGACCGATGACCGCCGCCTTAGATGCTACATAAGCCGCACCGCCGCAGCCTTTTTCACCGGCTACCGATGCCACATTGACAATCGCGCCGCCCGTCGTCATTCTCTTAGATGCCGCTCTCATGCAGCGCATCGTGCCTTTTTCATTGGTTTCGATAATTCTGTCCATATCTTCATCTAAGAACTTATCAATTGGCTTTAATCCCTGCTCCAGAATACCGGCATTGTTGACAAGAATATCTATCTTTCCGTACTTGTCCATAACCTTCTGCATCAACATTTCCGGGTCTTCCGGCTTGGAAATATCTGTTGAAACGGCATATACTTCACCGCCTGCCGCAGTAATCTCATCTGCCACTTCTTTTAATGCTGCTTCCCTGCGCGCCGTAATCACAACGGTTGCTCCTTCTGCCGCAAACAGCTTCGCCGTTGCCGCACCGACTCCTGAATTACCGCCTGTAATCACCGCAATTTTTCCTTTTAAACGATTCATTGAAAGTTCCTCCTTATTTTTTGATTTTTACTGCATTTTGTGCATTTTGTGCATTTTGTATCATTTTTCTTGAAAGCACGCACAATATTTATTACAATTATACATCATATGAACAAAAATGTAAACAATAAAGTTTATTTTCAATGAATTGTATGATTATTTATTCTGACAAGACAACCGTGATATAGTCGTGTGATACTTCTTTTAAAAAGGTATTAAAGATGTCTGATGTCTTTAAACGCAGACTGGACGTATTCACACATGGGTGACACCCCACATATTCTGCATTCAGCACATCTTCATCGACCAGAAGCTGTACCTGATGCTCTTTGTCATTCATCAGTCCGAGGACACTTACCGAACCCGGAAGAATATCTAAATATTCTTCCATTTTTTCAGCCGGTGCAAAGGAAAGTCTTGCACTGTGAATCTGTGATGAAATCTCTTTTGTTTTAAATTTTTTATCACCGCGGATCATCAGCAGATAAAATTTCGTTTTCTGTGTGTTGCATAAAAATAAATTTTTACAGATAACCGCCGGTGCAAGAAATTTATCAATTTCTTCGCAGGCTTCCATCGTTTCTGCCGCCTCATGGTCAACCCGCTCATAGGCGATACCTAATCTGTCCAATAATTCATATACCCGTTTTTCTTTATCCTGCCGCCCGGTCATATCCGCCGGTCTGCCCTGATATAACTGCATTTTCATTTTTCCTTTCCTGTTCCGGTGCTATATCGTTTTGTACTCCGGCTTAAAATCCATATTGATTTCTGCAATTTCACGCTTGCCATTGATGTAATCCGCATACATATCCCACAAATCAATCTCACAGTCCTACAAGCCGCAAATCCTGCTGATTTGTTCTATCGGTATGACGGTATTATCCGTCATTACCAGCGTGCGGTTATATTTATCAATTTTTCTGACCGTTCCGGCGCAGTCTACATACGCGCCACCGGATTTTTTGGAATCCGGCACAAAATACGTGACGGTTATTTCCTGTTCTGCTCCTATATTTTCTGCAATTATTTTTAACTGTCCGTTTATCTTTTCAATGACATCTTCACTTAAAATTTGCTTATCGTCCGTCAGTCGCGCCGTTTCTTTTATCGCCGCTTCATGCCCGGTGAGTGCCGCAAATGGCGAAAACTGTGCTGCACGGTCATGCAGGGACATCCTCGGATGATTTTTGGATGTCGGATGTGGCAGATTAAGGATGTCGTCGTATTGATGTTGATTCTGATAATCCATTCTGATCACTGCTTTCTTTTTATTTTAAGGACAACAACCTGACATCTGACGTATAATCCGCTCTGAATTAACAGGATTCTATGCTTTATGCCCGCCTATCTGTTCGTTTCTGTCTTTCGCCGTTGCACCTTCCTCAAGATTCATGCCTTTTAATATGGCATTTTTTCCAAACTTCTTTTTGATGTCAATCATTGCTTTCTGCATCCGTTTTTCACGCTCTAAATCTGCATTTTCCGCTGCCTGCTGTTCCTGTTGCACACTATAATCCGTAAAAAGGTCTAGCTGTTCATATTTCGGTGTCTGTTCTGCACGGCTTTCCTCGACCAGATGATTGGCGGTCACGGTGATTCTTTTAATCAGAAGCTTCGGATGGACAATTTTATCATATAACTGCATGACTGCATCGGTTATCAAATGTGTGGACGACGTCTGCCTTTTTAAATTGGCAGTCCCATGTGCGTGTTTCGGCACTTTCCGCCCGTAACGGTCAACAGTAATCTCTCCGTAATACTGCCGCCTCCTGTCCGCATCGGTAAGATTTTCTATATCATAACCGATTGTCAGCACAATCTGATCTGTTACAAGTCCCTTTTCCACCAGATCCAGCACCATCAAATCTACCATTTCCTTGACCACCAGCTTCGCCTTATCAAATTCATAAGCGCAGTGCAGTACCTGTCCCGAACTGACGCTGTTGGTTTCCGGCTTATAGGCTTTTATATCCTGCATGGTACAAGGCTCGTGTCCCCATGCATGGTCAATCAGCAGCTCTGCATTGATTCCAAACAGCTTATAGAGCAGTTCTTCATTGTAAAATTCATTTGTTTTGCCTATGGAACATCTTGCAATATCGCCCATTGTATACAATCCATTTTCTGCAAGCTTCTTTGCATAGCCGCCCCCGACCCGCCAGAAATCTGTAAGCGGTCTGTGATTCCATAAAAGCTTCCGGTAAGACATTTCATCCAGTCTTGCAATCCGCACTCCATCCTTATTAGGTTCAATATGCTTTGCCACAATATCCATTGCAATTTTGCTAAGATACAGATTGGTTCCGATTCCTGCGGTTGCCGTAATTCCGGTTGTCTGCAGAACATCACGAATCATTTTCATCGCCAGTTCTTCCGGTGTCAGATTATAGGCTGCAAGATAATTCGTGACGTCCATAAATACTTCATCAATAGAATAGATGTGAATATCCTCCGGCGCAATGTATTTTAAATAGATATTATAAATTTTTGTACTGTACTCCATATAAAGTGCCATGCGGGGCGATGCTACAATGTAATCGATCTCAAGCGCCGGATTTTCACAAAGCTCCTCACTGTCATCCGAAGCCCCTGTAAATGTATGATTCGGTGCTTTCCACTTACGGTCGCTGTTGGCTTCCTTGACTTTCTGAATCACCTCAAAAAGCCGCGGCCGTCCCGGAATTCCGTATTTTTTTAATGCCGGTGATACTGCAAGACATATCGTCTTTTGTGTACGGCTCTGATCCGCCACAACCAGATTGGTTGTCAGCGGGTCGCGGTTACGCTCCTTACATTCTACCGAAGCATAGAACGACTTGAGGTCAATTGCGATATAGATTTTGTCACATTTCATCGGCTCTAAGCTCCTTTATATTCTCTCCTGTCAGTATTTCCTTATATATATCATACCATACTTAAAGATTTTACACATTCAGGCTTTCTTTTGCCCATTTTGTGACTGCCTGCTCTGATTTGCTGGCATCTGCCCCATGAACGGCAAGGCCTGTTTTTATTACAGCACCCTTGCAGATTCGGTTTATATCCTGCATGGAACGTCCCAATCCACTGCCTTCGTGTGTCATCAGCGGCATTACATTTTTGCCCTGGAAATTCAGGGACTCTATCAACGAAAATACTGCCATTGGATATGTTCCACACCAGCACGGACCACAAATGAAAATATTGTCATACCCGCTGATGTCTTTAAGATATGCTTTAAGCTCCGGACGTGTATTGTTTTCATACTCCGTCTTTGCCTCTGCTGTACATGCATGATAATCTGACGAATAACCATTGACAGTTTCAACCTCAAATAAATCTCCGCCAACTGCCTTTTGAATAAATTCTGCACAAATTTCCGTGTTTCCTTTCGTAAGGCTCTCTATTCTGCCATTTACATAGTTTTGACCTTTACGTGAATAATAGATAATTAAATTTTTACTCAAAATTATCAACTCCTTTTTCTTGATAATTTCATTATAGTATTTCTAAAATGATATATCAATTCCTTGTACCCGGATTATTGATAAATTGTTCTAATCGTTATGTACTATTCCCCCCTTACCTCTCTGGTGCGCACCACTATATCTTTCATTTTTTCTGTATCGCTCTCATCCGAATCAATGCTATGCGCTCCAATTTATCTTAATGATGTCTTATTTATAGTTTTCATATGGATATTTCAATGTATTTCATGTTAATATTGATCTTTCAGGCACGGCTCTAAAATCCGCTCCGTTGTTACTGTTTCAATACATCCTATGTTAATGTTTATCTTTTAGCAGCCCCACTACTTCCGAGTAGTTCTGTCGTCCGCTTTCTATCTTATTCCCTT
>OGXY01001542.1_pt1 | contig 15984 bp, 8 predicted proteins | sample 1576411 | NCBI WGS metagenome assembly OGXY01 (sample SAMEA3541498, study PRJEB24748) | human gut metagenome | biome: human gut; feature: human-associated habitat; material: faeces | place: China | collected 2012 | reverse complement strand
ATGCAGTCAGTGGTTATTTCCGCTTCTGTTGCCCGTAAGCTATTTGGAACGACGGAGGCTGCGGGACGGCAGATGTTGTTGAACAGGGAGGTGGTACGGATCATTGGAGTTGTGAAAGATATTTCGGTTACAGCTAAGGACGCTTATGCACAAGTATGGAGCATGTACCATTCCAATGAATTGAACGTGACCGGTTGGTGGAGCTATAATGGAAATAGGACTATTGCCGTATTGGCGCGTACTCCTGCTGATTTCCCTGCTATCAAACAAGGAGTCGAGAAACGGGTGAAAGACGTCAATGCCGGTTTGGAACAGAGGCAGATAGATATTATGGAACAACCCGATAACATTGTAGCACACGTAAACCACGTATGGTCTAATATAGGACCCAACTTGCCGATGCTTTATCTGCAATATGGAATTGCCTTGTTCATTATCCTGCTGGTACCCTCGCTCAATCTGTGCGGGCTGAGTAATAGCCGCATGCAACAACGTGTCAGTGAGTTGGGTGTGCGCAAAGCTTTTGGAGCTACGGATGGTACACTTGTCCGTCAGATATTGAATGAAAATCTGGTATTGACATTGATAGGAGGTGTGGTAGGCTTGATATTCAGCTACCTTGCTGTTTACGCCATGCGTACGTGGTTGTTTACCAACAGCGATAACATTGGTACGGCGGGCGATTTCAGTCTGAGTATGGGTGCATTGTTCAGTCCGGCGGTGTTTGTGCTGGCCTTTGTCTTTTGCCTGTTGATAAATCTGCTGAGTGCAGGACTGCCTGCCTGGCTTGCCACTCGCCGCACGATTGTGGACTCATTGAACGATAAATAAGAAAAGGAGATCTTATGAAATTTATATTACATAATTTACACATGATTTGGTCGCGCCTGCGCAGTAATGGATGGGTGTTGGCTGAACTCTTCCTGGTATTCATCGTGATGTGGTTCCTTTGCGATTCTCTGGGCTGTCTCAAGTATACTTTCTACCGCCCTTTGGGCTATAGCATAGACCACGTTTACCAGCTAAACACAATTATAGGAGGTGTCACCAGTGACACCACCTTGACGAATGCCGACAGATACCTGCGTGCATTGCGGAAATTGGAGCAGGAACCCAGCGTTGAGGCGGCTGCCCTGTGTTATTGGAGCCTGCCGATGAGCGGAAACAACAGCGACAACTCACTGGCCGCGCAGGACACCATCGGAGTGAATGCACGCATTATCCTGACTACCGGCGGATATATTGACGTCTTCCGTATGAGTGACGACCCGCAACGCCCCTTTGCCAAGACTCCTGCGGGGGAGAACAACGTGATGCTGAGCCAGGCAGCTGTGGACCGTTTCAAGAAGAGAATGCCGACCTTCTCACTGGATACACCGCTGAGTTACTATGGCGATACCACGTCGGTCGTTACGCAAGGCGGAAAGATAGAAGCCTTCCGCAGCTATCGTTACGGAAGCGATGCCTCGTGGTTTTTCTTTCGTCTGGACGAAAACCTGATTAAAACGCGGTTTGCCGACAATTGGGCGCAAATCGTTTTTCGTGTGAAAGCTGCTGCCGATGGCCCGGATTACCGTGCAAAGTTTGTCCGTGAGATTGCACCTCGACTGGACGTAGACGATTTGTTTGTAGCTGATGCTGTGCCTTATACTGAACAGCAGTTGCAGTTTGAAGTCATGAACGGAGATACGGACAAGGTGAACAGTCAGGCAATTGTAGTGCTTTTCCTGTTGGTAAATGTATTCCTGGGATTGATCGGAACGTTTTGGTTCCGTACCCGTCGCCGCCGTGGTGAGATAGCTTTGCGCTTGGCTATGGGTAGCACAAAGAATCAGGTATTCCGCCTCCTGACAGGCGAGGGACTGTTGCTGCTTGCACTGGTGACGTTGCCCGCAATGATTATTTGCTATAATATAGGTATAGCGGAGTTTACCGTCGGACGGTCGGAACTGATTTCCACATGGCCTGTAGAGTGGAGTTTTCTGCGCTTTCTGCTCGGTTCTTTGGGAGCTTGGCTGCTGATAGCATTGATGGTAATGGTGGGCATTTGGTTTCCGGCCCGGCAAGCGATGAAGATACAGCCGGCTGAAGCGCTGCATGAAGAATAAAAAGTGTTTGTATAAAGAACGGGAAATTGTAGATTTGTCAGTCTTATTTACTATAGCTGCCTCGTTTTGTAATTACTTGATAATCAGTGGTGATAAGGTGTGCTATAATCAGTATACGACTGAATCCTATTCAGTATACGAGTGAACCCTATTCAGTGTCGGACTGAATTAGGTTCAATGACGGCCTGAATCGGAATCTTATTTTATTGTAATGAATAAATATCAAATATTAATAGAAACGAAATTAAAGGAGAAAATTCTATGAAAGCTTTATTTATAACCCTGAGTTTATTATTTGCCGCAGTAGCCGGCACAGTATATGCAGCTAACGAAAAAGACCCGCAGGTTAGCGAAATTCGTAAAGTTGAGGCTTTCTCCTCCGTTGAGGTGACGTCCGTAGCGACAGTGTACTTCACGCAGAGCAACAACTACTCTCTGAAAATAGAAGGCAGGGAAGAATATGTGACTACCACGACTACCGAAGTGAAGAACGACCGTCTCATCATCGGCTTCAAGAATAAGAAGGATGGCAACAACAACCGCAACAAAGGTGTGACTATCTACTTGACCGCTCCCGACCTGAAGAACGTGGAATTCAGTGGTGTCGGCTCATTCAATTGCAATGAAGCGTTGAAACTGAGCGATGTGAAGTTTGAAATAGAAGGCGTGGGCAAGGTAAATGTGGAAGACCTGACGTGCAATTCATTGGTAGTGAAGATGGAAGGCGTGGGCAAGGCGGATATCCATGTGAATTGTGACCGTTTGCGTGCCAGTATGGAAGGTGTAGGTAGCGTTACGCTGAGCGGACGTGCGGGGCAAGCCGACATTTCAAAAGGAGGCATTGGTGGTGTGAATACACGTAACCTGAAAGTAGGAGAGTGACTATTGTCATTATAAACCGTAAGTAAATGATATGATTAAACAATATTTTACGCAAGCGTGGGCGCAACTACGCCAACAGCCGATAATCAGTGCTGTCAGCATAGCAGGTACGGCACTTGCCATCTTCCTCATTATGTTGGTGGTGATGATGCAGCAAGTAAAAGTGGCGCCTTTTGCTCCCGAAAGTAATCGTGACCGCTTTCTGCATGCGCACTATATGAGTATTACAAATCAAAATTGGGGTGGCGGAAGCAGTAACGGCCCTATGAGCGCAAAGACTGCACGAGAGTGTTTCCAGACGCTGAAGACACCTGAGGCAGTGACTATTTATACTTGTATGGTAATCTCCACTCCGGTCAACCTTCCGGGACAACCTTCCATAGGTATCGACCTGTTGCAGACGGATGATATTTTCTGGCGTGTGTTCGATTTCTCGTTTATCGGCGGGAAGCCTTATGATAAGGCAACGTTCGATGCTGGGCTACCGGTGGCGGTTATTACGGAAAGTGTGGCAAAGAAACTGTTTCAAAGTACGGATGTTGAAGGACGTGAGTTCCTGCTAAATCATGCACCTTATAAGGTGGTGGGAATAGTGCAAGATGTTTCTACGTTGGCCACATCTGCGTATGGACAAGTATGGGTGCCTTATACTTCAACAGAGATAACAAAGGATACATGGAGTGATGACCACATGGGCATGATGAGTTGTACCATCCTAGCACACGACCGCGATGACTTCGATGCGATCCGTGAGGAAGCCGAGAGGCGCAGACAGGAGTATAATGTGTTGATTGGTGCCGATGGCTACGAGTTGATTTACCGTAACCGCCCGTACGATCAGGAGAAAAATGCAATAGCCTTTGCTGCCAATCTGGAACCGGACGTGGACCAGGCACGCAGGCAGAGACTGATAATCTTTGTTATCCTGCTGATAGTGCCCGCCATCAATCTGAGTAGTATGACACAGAGCCGTCTTCGTCAGCGTGTGGCCGAAATAGGTGTGCGACGTGCATTTGGCAGTACGCGGCTGGAACTGATGGGACAAATCATTGCCGAGAATCTTGTAGTGACCCTGATGGCTGGTGTACTGGGACTATTGCTCAGTGTGGCATTTGCTTATTTAGGTAATACATTATTGTTTGCGCAGGAGTTCAGTCAGACTCTAAGCCCTCCGGCAGTGGATACCAGCATATTGCTGCATGCCTCCACCTTTGGCTGGGCATTGTTGTTCTGTTTTATACTGAACTTATTGAGTTCCGGTATTCCGGCATGGCGTGCATCGAGAGTAGGAATTGTAAATGCATTGGGCGGACGCCTGCATTAATCACTCATCACTAAACATTAATCACTGAAAGAAATGACTAAGAAACTTCTTACACAGATAAAGAATGAATGGCTCTCAAACCTATGGTTGGCGTTGGAGCTGCTGGTGGTGAGCGTAGTGATGTGGTATGTGGTGGACTACCTTTATACCCGCGCTGCCACTTACCTGGAACCGCGAGGCTTCAACATAGAGCACTGCTATCTCATTGAATTGGGAGAACTGACACCCAAGAGTCCTGATTATACGCCTAATAAGACCAGGGATGATACTCATGCGGATATTGCTGAATTGGTAGAGCGCTTACGTCGCCGTCCGGAGGTGGAGGCTGTCAGCCTTTCGCAAAATTCGTATCCTTATAATGGAAGCAATAGTAGCGGGGAGGTGCGTTATGATACGCTTCAGTCACCCGAATGGACTATCCGTAGAATGGTTACTCCGGACTTTGTGCGTGTCTTCCGCTATCAGGGTACACGGGGGGAAACGCCCGAACAATTGGCGGAGATGCTGGAACGCGGTGAATTTCTGGCTTCTGATAATCTTTATAGAAAGTACGACCATAAGTTGACGGAGTTTGTAGGCAAACGTTTCCAACTTTTCGGTGACACGACCAAGACGTATCAACTGGGAGCAGCCTTGCAGAATGTACGCTATCATGACTACGACCAGGCTCGTTCTTCGTATTGTTTCCTGGCCAAACAATCTTTCTATTATGTAGGTCTGGAACTCTGTGTCCGCGTCCGTGAAGGGCAGGATAATAATTTTATTACAAAATTGAAGGAGGACAGTGAAAGCCAGTTCCGTATAGGCAACCTCTTTATCTCGGAGATTCGCTCGTTCCACGATATACGCCGCAACTTCCAGCAGGCATGGACCAATGATATCCGTAACTATGTGATGGGTATGGGATTTCTGCTGCTGAATATCTTCCTTGGACTGCTTGGAACATTCTGGTTCCGTACGCAGCAACGCCGTTCGGAGATTGCATTGCATAAAGCACATGGGGCAACAGACGGTGCTATTTTCCGCCGATTACTCAGTGAAGGCTTGTTGCTGCTGGCGGTTGTTACACCTATTGCACTGGTCATTGACTGGAACCTGGCGCATCTGGAACTGAATTCATGGCGTAACGGTACGACGCTGGAATGGGACAGATTATTACTCTGTGCGGGTATTAGTTTTGTATTGATGGCGTTGATGATTGCCATTGGTATCGGTATTCCGGCACGTAAGGCAATGAAGGTGCAGCCGGCTGAAGCCTTGCATGACGAATAAGTTTTTAAGATAAAACGAAATATTATGATACGACTCTACTTTCTTCAGGCATTTTACCATTTGCGCGAGAACCCAATCATTACCTGGGTGTCCATATTAGGTACGGCAATGGCAATCTGCATGATTATGGTGCTTGTTATTACTTTCCAAGTGCGACTCGTGGATTGTGAACCTGAAGTGAATCGCTCGCGTACACTTTATGTCCCTTATATGTCTGTAAAGCAAAAAGGCAAATCAGACAATGAGTCCGCCAATGCTTCCATGTCCGTGCGTACTGGGAGAGAGTGTTTCCGTGCATTGAGTATGCCCGAAGCTGTAACTTTAGCCAGTGGTGTCTATAGAGTTCGTGCTTCTGTTCCTTCCAGATCGAAAGCGACGGCGGATATGGTGCAAACCGACGAAGCATTCTGGACAATTTTCAGTTTTCATTTTCTGAGTGGCGCGGCATTTACCAAGGCTGACTGTGATGCCGGATTAACGCGTGCGGTGCTGGATGCTACTACAGCCCGCAGGCTGTTTGGCACTACGGATGCTGTGGGACGTACAGTGCAACTGGATTATGTTGATTATACCGTTGCCGGAGTGGTTGCTGATGTCTCTATGCTTGCTACGGCTGCTTATGCACAGATATGGGTGCCTTATACTGCTGCGGGCGCAGAAGCTATGTCCTGGCAGAATGACACGATGGGGCCTATGCATGCTATTATCCTTGCACGCTCGTCTGCGGACTTCGATGCCATTCGTGAGGAAACTGAGCTGCTGCGCAAAAAGTATAATGACGGGTTGCAGGATATAGAAGTCTTTTATCGCGGTCAGCCCGATACGCAACTGGCTTATCTTTATCGCCGCTGGTATGCAGAACCTGATGTCCCGGGAGTGATGTTGCGCTATGCTATTGTTGTCATCATATTACTTCTTGTTCCGGCGGTTAACCTGTCCGGCATGACCCTTTCGCGTATGCGTCGCCGTATGGCTGAAATTGGGGTACGCAAGGCTTTCGGTGCTACGGGCGGTGAATTGATGCGGCAAGTCTTTTTCGAGAATCTGGTGTTGACGTTGCTGGCAGGTATCGTTGGTTTGGCTTTAAGCTACGTTGCTATTTTTGCGCTGAACGGTTTTCTTTTCAGCAATTCGATGAATGCTTCTCTGAGTGGTGAGACTGCATTGACACCGGGGATGTTGCTGTCACCGTGGGCATTTATTGCAGCATTTGCATTCTGTCTCCTGATGAACATACTTTCCGCAGGTATTCCTGCATGGCGTGCTTCACGGATGAATATTACTGATGCTATTAATCAAAGATAGATATGAAGAACCTGCTAACACAAATAAAGAATGAATGGCGGAGCAACCTTTTCCTGCTCGTGGAGTTATTGTTGGTTTTCGCTGTGTTGTGGTATATCGTTGACTGGGTTACGGTTACTGCACGTGTTTATCATACTCCGATGGGGTTCGATACAGAGCATTGCTACAATTTGTCTTTTAATAGCCTGACTCCCAAATCTGCATTATATAATCCGGCTTTTACAGCCGAAGACGATGTGGATGCCCTGCTTGAGATTGCTGAACGTTTACGTCACCGTCCCGGCGTGGAGGGTGTTACTGTTTCACAGAATTGTTACCCATATAATGAGGGGAGTAGTGGAGCATTTTTTTATTTACAGGATACTATCTGTGTCACTGCTCATCAGATTTGGTCCGATCCGGATTTCTATCGCGTTTTTCGTTACCACACTGTTGATGGTGGTGGTCCGGATAAACTCGCTGCTGCTATTTCCGACCAAACTTTAGTTGTTACTTCCAATGTCACCGACAGGTATCCCCAACTGAATATGTCCGATGCCCGTTCTTTGCTGAACAAGGAAGTTTCTTTGACTTATCCCGACCGTGGTTATCACCGGCGTATTGCCGCCATTGCCGCCCCTGTGCGCAGTTCTCATTTTGAAACATCAAATGAGTGGGGTGGAGCATTTATCGGTCATAATCTAAATAGGGATGCCCTTATCAATGATTTGGGCAATGTGCGTTATGCCCAGGTCAGCCTGCGCGTTTCACCCGATGCGGACCATGACTTTGTAGATGCGCTTATGGAGGATGTGGACCGTCTTTATCGGGTAGGCAATGTTTACTTGCTTGATGCGCTTCCTTTCAGTGACATTCGCTACGTCCGGGAACTTGAAGATGTGAATGAGGTGAAGACACAACTTTGCATCCTCTTCTTCCTGATGCTGAATATATTTCTGGGGGTTATCGGTACTTTCTGGTTTCGTACACAGCACCGGTGCCGTGAAGTGGCGTTGCGTATGGCAATGGGATCCAGTCGTCGAGGTGTGTTCTTACGCCTGATGGGTGAGGGGTTGTTGCTATTATCGGTCGCTGCCGTTCCTGCTCTGCTGATTGCTTTCAATGTGGGTATTGCCGAGTTGGTAGACATCAGCAAGATACAGTTTACATTTGAGCGCTTCTTGATTGCGGCTGTGTTTACGTGGTTGCTTATGGCATTGATGATTGTTGTCGGCATTTGGTATCCGGCTTACAAGGCCATGCGGTTACAACCTGCTGAGGCACTTCATGACGAATAGTATTGTTTTATCAGAAAAAATAGAACTATGATAATCAGACAGGCATTTACACTTTTGCGACAAAATCCGTTTTTCAGCGTCGTTTCCATTATCGGTACGGCGGTAAGTATTGCTTTTGCTATGGTAGTCTACATGGTTTATGACATTCAGACTGCCAATATTCGTCCCGAATCGCATCGTGATCGGATGGTTTATTCTTCTTATGGCTATAGTTATCGTAAGGCAGATCATAGTAATGCGAACACGGGTATGTCTTATCAGGCTGCCAGCCGTGTTTTTGAAAATTTGCCTGGTGCGGAACTTGTTACTTATACCAGTTATTTCACCATGGAGTATTGTGGGGTTTCACCGGAGAAAGGTAGTCGCCGCCAGAAGCGTCGTGTCGATCTGAACTTCTGGCGTCTTTATGATATTCGTTTCGTAGCAGGTCGTTCGTTCGATCAACAAGAGTTTGATGCTTGTGCAGATGTTGTAGTCATTGCCGAGCGGTTGGCACGCGAAGCTTTCGGTTCGGCTGAAGAAGCTATTGGCAAGAGTTATTTTGTTGATTTTCGTCCCAAACGTGTAGTAGGGGTTACGGAAGATGTAAGTTCTCTTTTCACCTTTGCTTATGGCGAGGTGTGGGTGCCTTACTATACTAAAGACCCTGCATGGGGGAGTGAAGGATTACGTGGTGGTTTTGAAGCGATGGTGTTGTGTAAACCAGATGTCAGTCCCAATGAAATGAAACAACAGATAGAGAGTTCGCTGGATAGTCTGAATGCATCACTTACCGAATATGAATTGGTACTTCCTGATTTGAGCACCTATGCTGAGCGCCAGTTCTTCCGTGATGATTTCCTTAACCCTATGGCTACCTGTATCATTTTGGGGCTTATCCTACTCATTGTGCCGGCAATCAATGTTAGTGGACTTATCTCCTCTCAAATGTCTCGTCGTCTGTCGGAACTTGCGGTGCGTAAAGCTTATGGTGCAAGTCGTCTGACCTTGATGACACAGCTGCTAATTGAGAACTTGCTGATGGCATTCATTGGTGCATTGCTGGGATTTCTGCTTTCATGCCTGCTGTTATGGTTGGGGAAAGATTGGATGCTCGCAGGTGGATATACCGATACGAACTTCGAGGTAAGTATCTGGCTTTTCCTACGACCCACCGTATTTCTGACGGTATTGGGCGTATGCCTGCTTTTTAATTTTCTGTCCGTATTTATTCCGGCATGGAATGCTACTCGCCGTCCGATAGCAGAAGTTATCAGTGGAGAATAATTGTTTAAAAACTAAAGAGAAACCATTATGATAAAGTCTATCCTGACCCAAATCTGGAACCAGCGCCGTTCGAACAGTTGGCTCTTTGCAGAACTTCTGATTGTTTTCGTATTGTTATGGTATTGTCTTGATATGCTCTATGCTTTTGCTTATGCAGAACGTCAGCCTAAAGGGTATGATTTGGAACATGTATATAAAGTCAGTATTTCCACGAACCCCATGCAGTTGGTACTTTGTTCTTCCGAAGATAGTTTGCAAAATTTCTGGTTTAAGCCTATGGAGGAAGTATTCCGCCGGATCAAACAAAATCCGGATGTGGAGAGTGCCAGTATCTGGCTTGGTTCTGATGCTTATACTCGAAACACTGTATTTCAGGGATACACCACAGATAGCATAAGTGTGAAGGATGCTAATATTCGTTATGTATCTCCTGAATACTTTGATGTAATGCGTATTCCAATACAAGAAGGCACAGGAATGTTTTCTGCTGATATGAATGCCTTTGAAAGTACTTCCGGCTCTTCGCTGTCATTTGCTTCAGCCGAGTGGAATCCTGCTGTCACTCCATTGCCAGCTGTCATTACATTAGAGCTGGCTGACAGCCTTTTTCACGCTCATAACGGAGTATTGGGGAAGGAATTTTTCGATTATTATACAGGTAGCAGTCTCCGTTACCGGGTGACTGCCGTATGCGACCATCAGAAGACAGATGATTATGCCCGCTATGAATCTTTCATTTTAACCCCTCTTCCGAATTGGTTTTACAGAATGCAAGCTATTCCTTTTATTTCCATTCGCGTGCGCCCCGAAGCTGATACGAATGATTTTGCTACCCGCTTCTCCCGTGAAATGACTTCACGGTTGCAGGTTGCACCGTTCTATCTGTTTGAAGTCCGTAGCTATGATGAACAGAAAGCGGAGCGTGATGCATCCGAAGGGATTACTCCGTATATTCGCAGTGCACGGCTTATTGCTATATTCTTTAGCTTCAATGTTTTTATCGGGTTGATGGGGACTTTCTGGTTCCGTACCCGCCATCGCCGTAGTGAAATTGCTTTGCGTATGGCGATGGGAAGCAGTCGTTCCAGGATACGTTCCCAATTGTTGGGAGAAGGTTTGTTATTGTTGATACTGGCAGCTATTCCGGCTTTGATTATTTGTGGTAATCTGGTTATGGCGGAAGCTGTAATGACGGAACAGGCTGACGCTACCGGACTTCGCTTTGTGTTAGTCTCATTATTCACTTTCTTTCTTATGACCTTGATGGTAATTGCCGGTATCTGGTTCCCTGCTGCACAGGCGATGCGGGTGAAACCGGCGGATGCCTTACACAACGAATAGTCAGTTTTTCTTCTATATGTGCACCTTTTCTTTTGCATAAGGTAAAAGAAAAGGTGCATTCTATTCTGTATTTCAATATAATCCGTATATTTGCGAGGAAAATTCTTAGCACATTTATTCAAAAACAGAAGAAATCGAGATATGAAGAGACGCATTCTCCTCGTGATGCTGATAGGCCTGTTTCCTTGCATTGTATTTGCCGGACACCTTTATGCTGCAGAACGTACATACAACGTGCTTTTCATCCAGTCATATACTCATCGTACTCCCTGGAATGAACGTTTGACGGAAGGAGTGCGTGATGGTCTGTCACGTGGAGGTATAAAAGCGAAAGTTACAACAGAATATCTGGATGCCGATTACTGGACTTTCGCATCTGAGTGTGTCATTATGCGGCGTATTTGTGAACGGGCACGTCAGAAAAACACGGATATTATTATAACAAGCAGTGACGAGGCTTTCTATACATTGATGCATTGTGGGGATTCTCTGCCTTATAAATTACCGGTTGTAGTATCGGGTATTAAATATCCTAATGAAAAACTGATGTCGAAGTTACCCAATGTCTGTGGGTATACATCTAAGATCGATTTCATACATTTGCTTGAAAATGCACGTCGTGTATTCCCTAATCGTACAGAAGTAGTTTGTGTTTCAGATAGCAGTCTTTTAGGACTTAGAGGAGTTGCTGAATTAGAACGTGCGTGGCCTGATTATCAGCAGCTTCATCCTGAATATAAGTTGAAAGTAATGAATGTGCAGGCACAGGCTCCCAATCCTGTTATTGCTTCCATCTGTTATGATTATAACGCATATAACCGTATTGTCATTGCTCCCAAATGGACTCCTTTTCTCTCTTTTATCGGAAAAAACTCTAAGGCACCGGTTTTTGCCGGACAGAGTCTGGCTTTGACAAATGGAGTATTCTGTGTGCACGATATGGAGCCTTATGAAGGGGCCAGTGCAGCAGGTAAATGTGCTGCGCAAGTTTTGCAAGGTGCCACACCTTCTGTGGTTGGAGTTACGGATCTTCCAGGCAAATTGCTTTACGACTTTAAGCAGTTGGAATATTTCAGAGTAAATGCGGATAAAGTGAGTGATAGTGGTGTTATCATGAATGCACCTTTGATGGAACGTTACCGCATCTGGTTCGTGTTGTTCTACTCTATTGTTGTAGGTGCATTAGTTTTCCTCGTAATCTGGCTTTATCGTTTGAATCGTCATGAATCACGCCGTCGTATGCATGCTCAAACACGTTTACTGATACAGAATCGTTTGGTGGAGCAACGTGATGAATTTGATAATATTTTCTGCTCTATTCGCGACGGGTTGATTACGTATGATACGGATTTCCGTATACATTTTGTTAATCGTGCTTTGATGTTGATGCTCGAACTGGATCCTGATACTCATACGGCACGTTATTACGAAGGTCAGATGGCTGGTTCCATTTTCCATATCTATTCGAATGGGGAGGATATTCTACAGGCTTTACTGAAACAGGTGAGAGCTGAGCGTCGTGTAATACCTATTCCGGAGAAGGCTTTTATGCAGGAAGTTCATAAAGGAACTTATTTCCCTGTTTCTGGTGAGATTGTACCGATTTATTCCAAGAATAAGATGACGGGTATGGCTATTTGTTGCCGCAATATTTCGGAGGAAGAAATGCATAAGCGTTTCTTCAATCTGGCTGTGGATGCAAGTTCCGTATATCCCTGGCAATATGACATACGTACGCATAGTTTCCATTTTTCAGGTGCTTTGCTTGATTACTTCGGTCTTCCCGGCAAGCAGACTATCTTGCGGAAAGAATTGGAGCTTTTTATCCATGCGGATGATTTGGAAGAGGCTCACCGACATTTCACGGCCATTTTCAAAGGTGAGGAAATGGATACCCGTATGAGTTTCCGTATGCGTAGCGGAGAAGGTAAATATGAATGGTGGGAATTCCGTAGTGCCTCTTATAACGGTCTGGATTCTGAGGCGCCTTATATGGTATTGGGTGTTTGTCAAAGTATACAGCGCTATAAAACTACCGAAGAAGAATTGATTGCAGCCCGTGACAAAGCTTTGCAGGCTGATACTCTGAAATCGGCTTTCTTGGCCAATATGAGTCATGAAATTCGTACTCCATTGAATTCTATTGTCGGTTTCTCCGATTTACTGAAAGATATTGATGCATTCAGTCCTGAAGAAGTAAAACAGTTTGTAGATACAATCAATACGAACTGTACTTTATTGTTGGCATTGATTAATGACATTCTTGATCTGTCTCGCATTGAGTCCGGTTCAATGGACTTCCGTTTTGCCGGATACAACCTTATGTTTGTAATGCAGCAGATCTATGATTCTCAGCGTCTGAGTATGCCTCCGGGTGTAGAGCTGGTCATGAAATTGCCCGAAGAAAGTAAATCCATAGTAACGGATTCTATCCGCCTGAAACAGGTAATCAATAACTTCATTAACAATGCCAAGAAGTTCACGACTCAGGGTTCTATCACTTTCGGTTTCCAGACAGAAGACCCAGGCTACACCGTTTTCTTTGTAGAAGATACCGGAAGCGGTATTTCGGAAGAAAACCAGCGACGCATATTTGAGCGTTTCTATAAAGTGGATAGCTTTACGCAGGGTGCTGGTCTGGGACTAAGTATCTGCCAAACCATTGTAGAGCGTTTCAGAGGGGAGATAAACGTATCTTCTGAATTAGGAAAAGGTACACGCTTTACAGTACGTGTACCCGATTTTAATGAATAATGCGAATCAGTAGTTGAAACTGATTCGCATGAATAGTATTATTCAACTCTTTTGCATCCGTTAGCTTGCAGGAATTCATCCAGCAGTATTTCGTAATTCCCCTGTATTAAGATGTGGTGGTTTCCCAATGGATTTTTGAGAAAGTACTCTGCAGGTGTATCCATTTTTATGCGTACTTGTGTGCGGCACATGTTGATGTAGTTAGTGTTTTCGGTTAGTGTACCTGTACTCAGGTAATACTCGTCCAGACATTCTCCGCCACATTTTACCAAAGTTACGTGTCCTGTAGGCAGGATTCCCTGAATACCGATACCCGTCTCTGTTTCAAAGTGGTTGCGGATAATGTATTGTTCGGTTTGTGCAATACCCACGGTGCAGTGTGCAAGTACGATTTCGTTGGTGCGTGCATTGATCATCGAAGGGTTTGCCATGAAAGAAGCTTTGCCAGTCAGCACTTTTACGGCAAGCTGGGTAAAGACAGATTGCAGGTCACCTTCGCAGCCGGCAATGATACCATCATCGTTCAATAGGGAGAGAGCGAGGCATCCGGTGGTTCCGGTTTGTTCTATCAGCTTGAAGCAGCTCAGAGTGAGTGCGCTCAGTTTTTCTTCTTCCACAATCCGCTTTATGGCACGATACAGACGCATTGCCTTTATCAGATCTTCCGGACTTGCTTCTCGGCAGGCAAGTGCTTTACCTGCAAAGGTTGCACAGGCTTCGCCTACTTCATCATCCATTTGATTGTAGTACTTATAAACACGATCCAGTGATATGTCAGTGTATTCAATTCCCCAACGTCGTTTGGAGAGGAGGTAATCTACATTGCTGGAAACGAGCCAGGAAGAAGGAGCACCTATTACGCCGATACGCGATCCTGAGAGTGCTCGTTGAGCTTTGAAGTTGCTGTATAGTACAAAGATACGCTTGATGATTTCGGGTAGCTCTCCGTGCAGAATTTCGCTTTTCATACCCCGGCCACGTAACCAGGACGAAATTTCGAGGGCAGCGGCAAGCGAGTTTTGCATACCATCCGCCAGTAAGATAGCAGGGCGGGGTAGAGACTCGAAGTGTTGGATAACCAACCGTTCTACACCGCCGGTAGCAATGAAAAGCAGGCTGAAATCGTCTTTTGTGAGTTTGTTGATGTTTTGATATTCTACAATATTTACAGTGAAATATTTCTCCAGTTCGTTTAAGATAAGTTCGTGGGAGCCGAGAATGGATGCTTGCTTATGAAGCAAAGATGCAAATGTTATCAGGTTTAATACCATGGCATTGTATATGATTTACGATTTGACACTCAAAGGTACAATTTCTTTTGAATTCATCACTATCTTTTAAGTCATAGCTAGTGTTTTTAAACTTTTTTGCCAATGCTTTCCTGTCATTTCAAATAAAGTGTTACTTTTGCACCTTTGATTGCATATATATGAAAGTGTATCGCCAATCGTTAACATTTATTTGTCAAATTGTAAATACTTAGACATGCCAGCAATATCTATTCGCGGAACGGAGATGCCCGCGTCTCCTATCAGAAAACTGGCTCCTCTGGCTGATGCAGCCAAGCAAAGGGGAGTGCACGTATTCCATCTGAACATCGGACAACCCGACCTGCCCACACCGCAAGTCGCGATTGATGCTATACGCAATATCGACCGGAAAGTTCTGGAATATAGCCCCAGTGCCGGATATCGTAGTTACCGTGAAAAACTGGTGGGCTATTATGATAAGTTCAACATCAAACTGACGGCAGATGATATCATCATTACGTCCGGTGGTTCGGAGGCGGTATTGTTCTCCTTTCTGGCGTGCCTCAATCCGGGTGACGAGATTATTGTTCCCGAACCGGCTTACGCTAACTATATGGCGTTTGCCATTTCTGCCGGTGCTAAGATACGCACCATTGCCACTACGATAGAAGAAGGTTTCTCACTTCCTAAAGTAGAAAAGTTTGAAGAACTGATTAATGAGCGCACCAGAGCTATCCTGATCTGTAATCCTAATAATCCGACTGGTTACCTGTATACCCGTCGCGAAATGAATCAGATACGTGACCTTGTGAAGAAGTATGATTTGTTCCTCTTCTCCGATGAGGTGTATCGTGAATTCATTTATACAGGTTCTCCTTATATTTCTGCCTGCCATCTGGAAGGTATCGAAGATAACGTAGTATTAATAGACTCCGTATCCAAACGTTACTCGGAGTGTGGTATCCGTATCGGAGCTTTGATTACGAAGAATGCGGAAATTCGTAGTGCTGTAATGAAGTTCTGTCAGGCACGTCTCAGTCCTCCGTTGATTGGCCAGATTGCTGCTGAAGCTTCTTTGGATGCTGATGAAGATTACTTGCGTGATACGTATGATGAATATGTAGAGCGCCGTAAATGCCTGATAGACGGACTAAATCGCATTCCCGGTGTGTATTCGCCTATTCCTATGGGGGCATTCTATACAG
>OGXY01001541.1_pt1 | contig 15990 bp, 8 predicted proteins | sample 1576411 | NCBI WGS metagenome assembly OGXY01 (sample SAMEA3541498, study PRJEB24748) | human gut metagenome | biome: human gut; feature: human-associated habitat; material: faeces | place: China | collected 2012 | reverse complement strand
CCGCAGTCCGCCTTTACCATATCCTCTGCCCCGTAAAGCTTTCCATCGGAAATTTCCGCCAGATCAATCCTTCGTTCCATATTGTTCCCTCTTTCTTTTCCTTCCGGACATGTTACGGATCCACCTTAAGCCCTGCAAGCGCCGCGGCAAACGCATTGTTTAATGGTTCCGTTTCTTCTTTTTTCTGCTGGTTTAAGTAGCGGGCCACATCCTTTTTGGATACGCCGGCTCCTTCCTTTTTTCTCCGGTCCTTAAAAGCAGACAGCTTCTCCTTGTGACCGCAGCTGCATACGAAAATCTGTCCCTCTCCCTTTCCCCGCAGCTCCATTTTTTTATGGCATACAGGGCAGCGGGCATTGGAGGTTCGGGAGACAGTCTCTCTGTGACCGCAGGCCCGGTCCTGGCAAACCAGCATCTGGCTGTTTTTTCCCTTTACAGAAAGCATCCGTTTTCCGCAGACCGGACATTTGGTATTGGTCAGGTTATCATGGCGAAACTGCCCTTCTCCTGTTTTAATCTGCCCCAGAAGTTCCTTACAGTAGTCACGGATTTCTTCCATAAATGCATCCCGCTTTAAGTCTCCCTTTGCAATGGCTGAAAGCTTCATCTCCCACTGGGCGGTAAGCTCCGGTTTTTTTAAGTCCTCCGGCACCAGCTCTAAGAGCTGTTTTGCCTTGGAGGTGAGGAAAATATCCTTTCCCCGCTTTTCAAGTAAAAAACTGGAAAAAAGCTTTTCGATGATATCTGCACGGGTCGCTACCGTGCCAAGTCCCCCTGTCTCTCCCAGCGTTTTTGCCATAGCCTTATCCTTTGACTCCATATAAGCAGCCGGATTTTCCATGGCAGACAGAAGGCTGGCCTCATTAAAGGGCGCAGGGGGCTTTGTCTTCCCCTCCGTCATGGCAAGAACTACTCCCTTCAGGACATCTCCTTCCTTCAGGCTCAAAAGTTTCTGGCTGTCTGCGCTGCTTTCTGCTGCCTCCGTGCTCTCATCTTCCTCCCATGAGCCGCTCTGTCCCTCATACGCTGTCTTCCAGCCCGTCTGGGTAACCACATTGGCCCTGGCTGTAAAGCGCTCGCTGCCGATCCGTACCGTTACCTCTGTCTGCTCATACTCGCAGGGCGGATACAGCACCGCCAGAAAGCGGCGGACAACCAGATCGTAGATCCGTCGCTCATCTACGGTCATGTGATCCAGCTGGACAAACTGTTCTGTGGGAATGATGGCATGGTGATCTGAAACCTTTGAGTTATCCACAAAAGCCATCTTCTGGGCAAGAGGACGGTTGATCAGAGTCCCTGCGATCTTTCGGTATGGCCCTACAGAGCAGGCTTTTAAGCGCTCCTTTATCGTTGGGACAATGTCCTGGCTCAAATATCTGGAATCCGTTCTGGGGTACGTCAGTACCTTATGATTCTCATACAGCCGCTGCATGATGTTTAATGTTTCCTTGGCTGTATAATTATACTGTTTATTGGCGTCTCTCTGAAGCTCTGTCAGATCATATAAAAGCGGCGGCTGCTTCTTTTTGGGCGTTCTTTTGATCTGCTCTGCCTGGGCAGACTCATTTTTAAGAGAGGACAAAAGTCCCTCTATCCGCGCCCGGTCAAAGGAACTGCTGCTGGATGCAGCCTTATCCTGCCAGGTAAAGGAAATCCCCTGAACCCTGGCTTTCATTCCATAATAAGGTTTCGGCACAAAGGCTCTGATCCGCTCCTCTCTGGCTGCAATCATGGCTAATGTAGGCGTCTGCACCCGTCCGCAGGATAACTGAGCATTATATTTGCAGGTCAATGCCCTGGTGCTGTTGATCCCAACCAGCCAGTCTGCCTCGGCTCTGCACAATGCGGCGTCCCGGAGGGATTCATACTCTTTTCCGTCTTTTAAGGAGGCAAATCCCTCTTTAATCGCCTTATCCGTAACGGATGAGATCCAAAGCCGTTTAATCGGCAGACGGCTTCCCGCCTTTTTAAGAATCAGCCTCGCTACCAGCTCTCCTTCCCGTCCCGCATCTGTGGCAATGATCACCTGGGAAATATCCTTCCGGTGAAGCTGGGATTTTACTGCCTGATACTGCTTTCCGGTCTGTTTGATCACTTCCAGCTTAAAAGGATCGGGAATCATGGGAAGATCCTCCATCCTCCACTCCTTATAGCGGGCGTCGTAGCTCTCCGGATCCGCCAGTTCCACCAGATGGCCCAGCCCCCAGGTTACTACGTAGCGTTCTCCCTCAATGGCTCCATTTATATTTTTTCCGCATTTCAGCACGCGGGCAATGTCACGGGCCACAGAAGGCTTTTCAGCAATTACCAGCGCTTTCATTCTTCCATTCCTCTTAAACAGGTTTCAATATTATCCAGTACCTTTTTGCTTAAAAGGCCAAAGGCCTGTCTGGTTCTTCCAGCAGAAACTCCTGCGCAGATAACGTTTGGATGATCCTTTAAAATGCCTTCTGTATCTCCAAGGGCTCCTGCGGTGTCGCAGATAAAATAACCGCCCTCATGATCCAGCCATTCTGCCAGCGCCTCCACCTCATGAGCCGGCCCAATGGATGTGTTAAAGAGAAGCTTTCCCTTTCCCAAAGCGTCAAATTCCTCTTTGTGAAGCAGGATCACATTTTTATTCAGACAGGCAAATACCACCTGGCTTTCTGCCAAAAGCTCCTTTAACGGACGGTAGGCAAAGCCTGCTGCCTCCTTTTCCGGCTTGCGGGTACGGCTGAAATAGGAAACCTCCGCTCCCATAAACTGCAGCGCCTCTGCAATCATGGTTCCGGAAACACCAAGGCCGATGATACCAGCCTTTAAACCGGTAATCTCCGTAGGGATGTCATAGAGCATGGGGCGGTCAAACCCGTGAAGGAACCGCACCAGCTCGCTTAAAACAAATTCTACCACGCCCCGGTCTCCGTAATCCCGGATGCCCAGTACACGGATTCCTCTCTCTCTGGCGCAGGCAATATCTACATTGGCGCTCTCCTCTGAATAAAGGCTGCAGCACATACCGATATAACGGATCTGTGGACATGCCTCAATCACATTCCGTCCAATCCTTGTGGTATAGCTTACTAAAACCGCATCTGAATCACCGATGCGCCGGATGATCTCCTCATCATTTTCAGGGATATCTCTGTATAATACAACTTCTTCTGCATAGGTATGAAGCTTTTCCTCCGCCCAGTCCTCCAGGCTGACCGGTTCAATGGCAGTCAGTTTACGAAACATTTCTATCTCCTTTCTTATAATCCATTTTCGGATATTATCATTTTAAATATAAAATCGGTTAAAATACAACAGGTGACAGGATATTTCTCAACACGGCTACGGTGCTCCATCCTGCAATGGCGCTGGTACGGGAATAGATATCTACTACTGCCTCTACCTCATCCGGACCGCCGATCTTTGCCGTAATTTTGTGGTCGTCTCCTGCCATACCGGGAACACTGGTGATATCCACTGTAGTTTCATCCGGGCCTGCTGTAGCAAGAGAGGAAGCGACCGCCACATTTACCTTGGTCGGCAGAAGACCGATAGCCTCCTTCGCGCTGCCGGAAAAAGCAGCCGCTTCTTCTGGATCTGTCATGAAATAATCTTTAAAGACCGGTGTTCCCATCAGGGATGCCGGCCCTTTTCTGGTAGAAATTCCGGCTGTAAGATAACCGTCCAGACTTCCGGCCTCAGAAGCAGACAGCCCCTCTGCCTTCATCTTCTGTGCCAGGGCCATCAAAGATGTGGTGCGAAGCACATCAAAGCCGCCTACCGCTCCGGATGCCAGATAAATCCTGGTGCCGTGCTCCATAGCACAGTTTTTTGCCTGCTCATAAAATTCCTGGTCTGCAAATGCTCCGATGGAAAGAACGACCAGGCTGGCTCCCTGACAGAGAATGTTTTTGGCATAGTCTTTAATGGATTTTACAGACGCAGCTTCTGCCACATAATCCGGCTTGTCCTCCATCAGCTCTTCAATGGTGCTGCAGGCTCTGCAGCCTGCCTTTGCAGCCAGCGCCTCTGTTTTCTCCTTTGTCCGTCCCAGGATGCCGGTAAGTTTATAGTCCTCAAGCAGTCCCATATTATACGCCTCGACTACAATCCCGGACAGATATCCATTTCCCAGTAACGCCAGTTTCTTCTTTGTTTGATCCATCTTAAATTACCCCTTTTTCTTTTATGATTCTCCGCTCACCTGGACTGTGCTTCCCACACCGCCTGTTTTGCGGTTTTTAGTTACAGTAATCCTTCGGCTGATCCTCTCTTTTAATTCAGATACATGGGAAATAATCCCCACCATCCGCTGCCCTTCTGCCAGACTGTAGAGAGCCTTCATAGCCTGGTTTAGAGCTTCCTCATCCAGAGAGCCAAATCCCTCATCCACGAACATAGCGTCCAGGCGGATTCCTCCGGCATTTGACTGTATCTCATCTGCCAGCCCCAAAGCCAGGGACAAAGATGCCTGGAAAGTTTCTCCGCCGGAGAGTGTTTTCACACTGCGTTCACTTCCATTATAATGGTCAATGACATTTAATTCCAGTCCTGCCTTTTCTTTTTTATTTTCTCCTGCCGCCTGACGCTTTAATTCATACTGACCGCTGCTCATAGTCATCAGGCGGAGATTCGCCCTTCGCAGGATACGGTCAAAAAACGCGGTCTGGACATAGGTTTCAAATTCGATTTTCGGCTTTCCGCTTAATGTTCCTCCCGCTGTATCGGCCAGAGCCTTCATCCACACATACTCCTGTTCCGCAGCTGCCATCTTCGCTTCCTTCCCCTGAACTGCATTAAAAATACGGCGGTTATTCTCCATTTCCGCATACAGCTGGCTCCGCTGTGCGGCTTTTTTCTCTTTTTTTTCAGAAAGTACGGCTTTACAGGCCAGAATTTCCGGCTCAGAAAGCAGCTCTGCTTCCTTATTTTGCTCTCTCAGCGTGGAAACGGCAGACTGTAAGGCTGTAAACCTGGTATTACATTCCCGAAATGCTTCGGCTGCCTGCTCATAGGACTTTTCCAGTCCGGACTTTTCCCTGCGCCAGCTTTCAATCTGTACAGAGAGCGTCTCTTCTTTCCAGTCTTCCAGATGCTCGTTCTTCTCTTTTTCCTGCTCCCTCAGAGAATCCATTTTGGCTTTCAGGGAGGCTTCTTCCGCTCTCAGCCGGCTGATCCTTTCCCTGCAGGCTGAAAGCGCCTGTTCCTTCTGCAAAAGGATCTGCCTGAGAGAAATAAATTCCTGAACAAGCGCCTGATTGGAGGCTGTTTTCTCTTTCAGTCCTTTGAGTTCTGCTTCCAGGCTCTGGACAGCCTGTTTCAAAGCCGTAAGAATATAAGCCTCCTCTTCTTCCCGTCCCAGAGCTGTTTGGATATCCTGTAAGGCCTGTTCCTTCTGCGTCCGTATTACCTCCATTCGGCGCAGACGGTTCTGATACTGTTCCTGGCTTTCCTTCCACCTTCTTTGTTCCTGTTCCTGCAGCCTCCCAAGTTTTTTTCGCAGGGCAATTTCCTCTGAAATCTGAGCGATCTGTCCGGAAAGCGCTGCGATACGAAGTTTCAGGATCTGCCCCGCCTGCTCCGGTCTTATATCCGTCTCCTCCGTTCCCAGACCAGACCGGATGCTCTTGCCAAGCTCTGCACATTCCCGGTTCCCATGCTCTGCCTCTGCGCAAAGCGCCCGAACCCGATCCTCAGCCTGGCTCAGCCTGGCTTTTTTCTGCTCCAATTCTGTCTTTTCCGGAACCCGTTCAGGCCTTATAGCAGGCGCCGGATGATGAAGAGAGCCGCAGACCGGACATCTTTCCCCTTCTTTTAAATGATCTGCCAAAATCCCCGCCTGTGCATCCAAAAAGAGCTGCTCAAACTGGTCATACTCCTGTCTGAGACGGGATTTTTCCACACTTGCCAGACGGTACTGCTCCTGAATCTTTAAAAGCGTTTCCTCTTTTTCCTTCCAGCGGCCACAGACCTGATCTAACTGCTTTAATCCTCTTGCTTCCTCTGTTTTTTTCACTAAAAGCACATCCCGATCCATCAGGCTGTCGATTTTTTCCTGTCCCTTTGTAAGAGCTGCTTCCTGTTCCTTTAATGCCTCCTCATCCAGACGGATTGCCTCCCGCTCCTGCTTCCCGGCCTCCAACAGCTGGAAATACCGCTTCCCGCAGCTTACCAGTTCTGTTTTTCTGGCCGTCGTTCGCTCTGTTTCGTAGGCTAACTGCTCCCGCCTTGCTTCTGCTCCCGCAAGCGCTTCCTGCCTGTTTTTCCCTTTTTGGATTTCTTCTTCCAAAAGCTCTTCCTGCTTCCTGCAAAGCCCATACTCTTCCTGGATCTTTTGCAGACTGCTTTCCTTATCCTTAAGTTCCTTCTTCAGACCAGAAAGCGCCGCAAACTGCTCTAACTGCCCCATTCCCTTCCGTATCTTTTCATCAAGCGCTTTGCAGTAAACTGTCCTTTCTTCTGCTTCCTTAAGCTGCACGGCACGTTCCTCCAGAACCGGAGCCAGTTCCCTTTCTTCTGTTTCCTGTACCAGCCTGCGCCTCTGTTCTGCTTTTCCCAGAAGCTGATCCTGTTCCTGGATTTCTTCCTCCAGTCCTCTGATCTCCTTATCCAGCTGAAACAGGCTGTTCTTATCCATCTCCAGAAGCCGGCTCAAAAGTTCCATGCCGCGGACGGCTTTTCCGTCAAAATGTTCTTTTTTCAGAGTCTTAAATTCTGCGTCAATTTCCGGCGCACATCCGCACTGTACTCCGTCCAGATACTGACTGATACTGCGCCGCATCTCATCATAGTCCTTCCAGCGTTCTTTTACTGCATATTTCAAACGATTTTGAAGTTCCTGACAAGGCTCTGTATGAAAAATGCGCCTGAAAATCTCTGACCGCTCTGCGGTTCCGGCTAAGAGAAGCTTTTGAAAATCTCCCTGGGCGATCATGGCAATCTGAGTGAACTGGCGGTAGTCCAGCCCCAAAAGTTCTGTGACAGCCTTTGTGACCTCCTTATTCTTTACGATTGGCGGACGGCCGTCAAAAAAGATCAGTTCCGCATCACTTTTCTGAACAGTAAAGCCGATCCCTCTCCCTTTTGGACGCAGATACTCCGGATTACGTCGGACACGGTATCTCTTTTCCTGAATAGAAAAAGTCAGCTCTGCAAATGTGGGCGTCTGCTCTGATGCATATTTGCTTCGAAACATTCCCGCTTCTCTGATCTCTCCGCTGGCTTCTCCGTACAAGGCAAAGGAAATGGCATCGAAAATCGTCGTTTTCCCGGCCCCCGTATCTCCTGTGATCAAAAACAGGCCCCTGTCTCCCAGCTTTTCAAAATCAATTTCAATTTCCTCCGCATGAGGCCCAAAGGCGCTTATGATCAGCTTTTCCGGTTTCATCCTCTATTCCTTTATCTCTTCCATAATATGTTTGACAAACGCTTCCTGCTCCGAACTCATGGGCTGATTGTTCTGCTGCTCATAAAACCGCGAAAACAACTCCAGCTCCGAGAGCTCTTCCTGCTTTTCCCATTCTCTTATCTCTGCGTCTTTTCTGGTACGGCGGTTATCGTATTCCAGGCGCATAATATTAGGGTAAATGGTACGCAGCTTCTGGAGACCATCCGGTATATCCTCCTCATCTGTAAGAGTCACCTGGATATAATCCTGCTGATCGGTTCCCTCATAAAAAGCCCGATCCGTTACCTCCATATACGTACCGCGTATCTTTCTCATATCACGCAGCGGTATGAGAGGAAGAGTTTTTATCTGCACATTTCCTTTTTCTTCCAATTCAACCACGGTAATGGATTTCTCCTGGGATACTTCAGAAAAGGAATACTTAAGAGGCGTACCGCAGTAGCGCACCTCTTTGCGCCCCACACTCTGAGGGCTGTGGATATGGCCTAAGGCCACATAGTCAAACGCATCAAAGAGGGAGGCGTCCCCATTGTCCAGCCCCCCTACAGTCACTTCTTCTGATTCACAGCTCATAGCCCCTGTGATAAACTGATGAGCTGCAAGCACATTCCGCTCTCCTTCTAGCAGCTCCATATGCTCCACTGCAGTCCTTAAAGCTGTCTGATAATCAACGATCCCTTCCGCCTCCTTGGGAAATGCATGGCGTACCGATAAAGGACGCACAAAGGGCAGAAGGTGGATCCGGATCCTTCCAAAGGAATCCTTAAAGTCAACCGTCTCCACCTTCCCCTCATAAACCGGGGACAGAAAAATGTTTCTGGCATTCATAAGCCTGGCGCCGAATGCCAGCCGCTCTGCCGAATCGTGGTTTCCGCTTACAATACACACCGGACACGCTCTGTCTGCAAGCTCTGTAAGAAACCAGTCAAACAGGCTGACCGCCTCTGCAGACGGTACTGCTTTGTCGTAGATATCACCCGCCAGGATCAGTACATCCGGCTTCTCCTTATGAACCCATTCCAGAATACGGCTCAAAATATACTGCTGATCCTCCAGCATGGAAAACTCATTTACCCGTTTTCCAAGATGAAGATCTGAAAGATGAAACAGTTTCATTCTTCTCTGCTCCTTCTGCCTTTACGTTTCTTTTTCTCTTCATACATCCGTTCATCCGAAATATGCATCAGCACATGGTAATCCGTTCCGTCCTCCGGATAAAACGCATATCCAACGGAAAATTCTACAGTTCCCAAAATATGTTTCATCTCGGGATCCATAAAAACCTCGCCGCGATGAGCCTCAAAGTCCCGGAGAACCTTCTCTGCCTCCTCCTTTGAAGCGTAACCATAAAGAAATGCCGAAAATTCATCGCCTCCCATTCTGGCGCTGATAAAACGTTTCTCTCCCGAAAATTCAATCTGACGGCCAATTTGACGTAAATAAACATCTCCCATATGATGTCCGTACATGTCATTGATCCCCTTTAGTCCATCTGCATCCAGCATGATCATCACTCCGCTTCCAATAGCTCCGGGATCGGCAAACAGAGCCTCCAGCCGTTCCGTAAAGCCCCGGCGGTTATAAAGCAGCGTCAGGCTGTCTCTGCTGCTCTGTTCTCTTAAGCGATTGATCTCATTCCACCACTGGGAAACGTCCGTAACGCACCAGGTCGTACTCTGTTCATCTGTAAATTTTTCAATTCTGGCAAAAACCGTTTCCCCGTTTCTGTCATATTCATAAAGAGATTTTCCTGCATCCACAGGATGGTTCTCCGCTTCTTCCAGCTTTTTCCTTATCCTGTTGCTCAAAGCATCATTATTTTCATCTGCATCAGAAATCCCAAGAATTTTCAGAATACGGTTGTTCATAAAGGTTTTTTTATAAAAATGGTTATATTCAAATACTCCCACCGGAACACGGCTGTTTTCAATCACATGATCCATCTTATCCCAGTTTAAACGGATACTCTTTAAAAGAGCATTGATATACTGAACCAGCTCGTCAAATTCTAAAATTCCCGTGTGGATGGTAAGATTGGTCAGATCTCCCCCTTCTATTTTTTTCAATTCACCTACAATCGCAGTCAGATTCCCTGCAAGTTTTACTTTCATGTACCACATGATAATCCACAGAACGGCCACAGACGCCCCCAGTATATAGAGAAATACAAGCAGAGTAGACTGCACCGCGCTGCGCAGCGGATAAGCTGACACAAAAGAACGCACCAGGAGATATTGACCGTAATATTTTGTATAGACGCAGAATTTCCGGCCGTTATACCGATAGTGGCCGGAAGCAGGAGCTTTTATTTTATCTTCCGTTTTAAGTTCTTCATGAATATCCAGCCCATTCATTCCAGGGACAGTCGAAGCTTCGATCTTCCCTGTGTTTGTATTGATTATATGCAGATATCCCATAAGACCGGAAGGTATCTCAGAAACCACCTTTTTCAGGCTTTTTTCCTCCATCTGCTTTAAAAGGCGTTTGGGTTCCATCCCGATCTGGACAATTCCGCTTTTATCTTCCATCCATACTGCCGCATACTCCATCATCTTTCCTTCTGCAGTATTGGGAGTGATCTCCCGACACAACTCCAGAGAAGTATCTTCCAGCATGGAAAGAAAAAACTGCATCTGTTCTCCATCCCGGAATGTAAAACCATAATACCTGGGATGGGTACCCGCATAAATCTCCCCCTGAGGATCAATAAAATGGATCTCATCTACATCCAGCTTTTCAGCCAGCTCCTTCGTATGCTCCAGATCTGTAATATACCCCGGATTATGTTCCACAAAGTAGGCAGCCATTTTAGCTGACTGAATACATTTTTGAGAAAAGTCCCTTTTCTCCCGCTCCAGATCATATATATTGTTCCGTATAAGCTGTTCCAGCTGCCAGAATATCTCTTCTGAATTCTGCTTCTGGTTCTGATGCTGTATATATAACTGTAATGCCACATTCGTCGGAAGGATCAAAATAATTAAAATCAGTATCATAAACCTTGCCATTCCGGGCAAAGTCTTTTTTATACTGTTACCTGTCATACTCCTCTCTCCACTGCTCAAATTCCCCAACAGGCAGAGGCTTAGAATAGACATAACCCTGAATCAAGTCGCAGCCCATCTTCCTCAGTATTTCCACCTGTTCCTTTGCTTCAATTCCTTCAGCTACCACATCCATATCCAGGCTGTGTGCCAGCTGAATAATGCTTCCTACAATTCTTCTTGATTTGTCATTTTCGTTGACAAAAAAACTGCGATCCATCTTTAGTGTATCAACTGCAAACTCTTTTAACATGGAAAGGGATGAATAAGCAAAGCCAAAATCATCCAATGCAACACGAAGTCCGCAGGACCGGAAACCGTTTAAGACGGCTTTTACAAAAGGAATCTGATTTTCCTCCAAAAGAATAGTTTCCGTAAGTTCCATTTCTATCACGCCCTCAGGAATATCATACCGGTCAAGGATCCGTTTATACTCCTTCCATATCTCGCTGCCAGCCTCTCTTAAGTGGAAGCGTGACACATTGACCGATATGGAAACCAGTGCCTTTTTCTCCTTGATCCAGCGATCGATCAGGCGGCAAACCTCTTCAAACATATAAAGATCCAGGGAGCAGATTTTCCCGTTTTTCTCAAAAATCGGAATAAATTCAGAGGGATAGATCACCCCTTCCTGGGGATGAAACCATCTTACAAGGGCCTCTGCCTGACAGGCTCTGGCTTCTGAAGGAGACACTTTCGGCTGAAGATAAACCTTGAAATCCCTGTTTTTTACAGAATCCTCAAAAAGAGTATTCAGCCGCTCCTCCCTTTCAAGCATATTTGCAATACCTGCATTGTAAAAGCTGCATACATTGTCTGTATCCGACAGCTTGCTGGCATAAATTGCCTTATTCATCGCTGTAGGAACTCCTCCTGCAATATCCAGACGGCAGGCGCCAACCGCAAAATCAATGCTGTACTCGCTGAATTTACAACGGATCCGCTCGTTTACTGCTTCTTTCATTTTGAGGATTCGACGGTTGACCTCCCGATCGTCCTCTTCCTTTAATAACAGGAAGAAATGATCCATGCTGCTCCTGCTCACCAGTTCCTCTTCATTTATAAGTCCGGAAAGCATACGGTAGATAAACTGAAGCATCAGATTCCCATCTTCTTCGCCCCAGCTTTCGTTAATATGTCGGAAATCTTTAATATTCAGATACACAACGATCCATTCGTGAAGCCTGTGTCCTTCCGTATTTTGCGTACCCAGCTTTATAAAGCCTTCGCGGCTCCAGCCTCCGGTAAGAGGCTCTGTAACAGAAAGCCTCTCCCACCTCTGGTTTTCCTTCATCAGATGTCCGATCAATACGCCCAGCAAAACCATGACAGCCACTACTACCGCGGCATAAACATCCATATGACGTTCGATCTGGGCCATCAGAAAATCGGACGGGATCACGGCTGCCTGTACCCAGTCCGTATCCCTTACCTCATACAAGGAAACAAAAACCTCCTGTCCGTTCGGCATCACCGCTTCATAGACCTGCCCGTCTCCTTCCAGCTCCCTTCCTGTCTCTAGAAGAGCATAGAGCTGCTGATCTGTAACTGATAAAGCTGACTTTTCATCTGCGATCAGGATCTCTCCATCTTTTCTGTCAATGAGAAAGCTGGCTCCCTGCTCCTGATAATCTGCCCGGAAGACCAGAGCCTTGATGCTCCAGTAGTTCTGAAGTCCTACTACAACCGCTTCTGTTCCATCCCCATAATGTACAGGAGCAGTAAAGATAAGATTCTGATCTGCTACATAGGAGGTTACCTGTTTTTCCCATATGTCCGGATTTTTCTCAAACCACTGGCTCAGATAATCCGGACAGGCAGATTCGGGAAACACACTGCCGTCTTCAAAAAGAACCATAAGTCCTTCCAGCTCCACGACGGCTGTCTTTCTGGATATAAAATCCTCTGTGAGAAGAAATTGGGGCATTCGGCTCAGGGTATCGGCAAAGTCCGATACAAACTCTCTTCCCATTTTCAGACGGTATGAAATCTGGCTTGCAACCTGCTGATTGTTTTCTGACACATACCGCTCTACCACCTGGTTCATCATCCGTTCAAAGGATACGGTATTTCCAGCACCTACTGCCAGACAGAACATAGCAACCAACACCGCGCAGATGGTAAAAATACGGCTTCTCTTTCTAGTGGTTTCCATGTTCCAAGCGCCCCCCATTTTTTTCATATATTTCATCCTCTGTATGCAATCAATTACCTGCCGTTACTGCAGCTGCTTTTTATAAACAGCAATTACCTGCTTCATTGCCTCAGGCCCGGGAGCACCAATGGTCATGCGCTTCTCGACACAGGTCTTCATACTGATTGCTTCATAAATATCTTCCTCAAATACGGGACTGATCTCCTTATATTCCTCCAGGGAAAGATCATCCAGCGCAATGCCTTTTTCAATACATAAAAGCACCAGCTGTCCTACAATACCATGGGCATCTCGGAAGGGAACGCCGTGATTTACCAGATAATCGGCAGCATCTGTCGCATTTGTAAAGCCTCTCTTTGCGCTGGCTTCCATTACATCTTTTCTGAAGGTCATAGAGGAGATCATCCCTGTAAACAGGGCAAGACAGCCTTTTACCGTATCAATAGCATCAAAGGTAAGCTCCTTATCCTCCTGCATATCTTTATTATAAGCCAGAGGAATTCCCTTCATAGTTGTCAGCATGGACATCAGGGCTCCATAGACACGGCCGCTCTTTCCGCGGATCAGCTCGGCAATATCGGGGTTCTTCTTCTGGGGCATAATGCTGCTTCCGGTGCTGTAGGAATCGTCGATCTCCACAAACCGGTACTCATTTGTATTCCAGATAATAATTTCCTCACAGAAACGGCTTAAATGCATGGAAATAACAGACAGGGCGCTTAAAAGCTCAATAAGATAATCCCGGTCTGATACGGAATCCATGGAATTTAAGGTAGGCCCTGCAAATTCCAGAAGCTCTGCCGTATAAGACCGATCTAGAGGATAGGTCGTGCCTGCCAGGGCGCCGGAGCCTAAAGGACAGTAATTCATCCGTCTGCGGATATCGGCCAGACGGGAGCGGTCTCTTGAAAACATCTCAAAATAAGCTCCCATATGGTGAGCCAGCGTAATGGGCTGTGCCTTCTGCAAATGGGTAAAGCCCGGCATAAAGGTTTCTGTATTTGCCTCCATGATCACAAGGAGTTCCTCTAAGAGCTTCTTTACCAGACCGTCAAGCTCGTCAATTTCATCCCTTGTATACAGCTTCATGTCAAGGGCGACCTGATCGTTGCGGCTGCGGCCTGTATGAAGGCGCTTTCCTGCCTCTCCGATCCTCTCTGTAAGAGTTCCCTCTACAAACGAATGGATATCCTCATAACCGGACCCAGCCGGAATGATCAAAGTGCCCTCGTCCAGATCCTGCCGGATCCCTTCCAGTCCCTTTATAATATCGTCTCTGTCCTTCTCAGAAAGGATTCCCTGCTTTGCCAGCATCTTTACATGAGCAATGCTTCCTCTGATATCCTGACGGTAAAATTTCTGATCAAATGAAAGAGATTCGTTAAAATTCTGTACCAGCTGATCCGTTTCCTTAGTAAAACGTCCGCCCCAAAGCTTCATAATAGTAGTCTCCTTTATATATGATTTATTTTAGAAATTTCTTTTTATTTTTCATCCAGCCACAGACAGCCAGTGCTGCCACAGCGGCCGCACTTACGCCTGTAATAACGGCACCTGTCTTTAGCCCCTGAGGCTCATAGGACAGCCGGATCTTATGCTCGCCGGGTTCCAGATCCACGCCCAGAAATGCATCAAACACCGGACGCCCTGAAACAGCCGTCCCGTCTACCCAGATTTTCCATCCCTTATCATAGGGAATGCTGGTAAACATGGTTCCTCCCTCCGGCGTATTTATGCTTCCTGCAAGGCCGGTATCCGTCCAGCTGGAAAGTTCAAGAGGCGATTTGCTCAGACACTGATAAATCTCCTCCATGGCCTCCGGATCAAAACGCCAGATTTCCGCCTGCATGGCAGGATTTCCATCTGTTTTGGACTGAAGGATTACCTCCTGTCCCTTTGGCAGATAGCCCAGCTCCAGAAAATAGCCCCTGTCAACATTGTCAAAGGAAAGACTTCTCTCCCCTATTTCGGCGGAAACCTCTTCTACCTTTTTATTGGTCACATAGACATAATAATCGCCGGAGGCATCTGCTGTAAAGGTAAGCTTCTTTCCTTCCGATACTCCCTCTGCCGGCACAAGCAGATTGCTTACTCCCAGTACGGAAGAAAGATCATTCTGCACATTTGCCGGATTTCCCGAATCAAGAACCCAGTTGGTTTCCATATCCTGAGGCATCACAAACCCCACCGGAAGGGTATGTTTATTTTCATAAAGCCACATGGAACCCTGACGGCCAATCTGCTCCTTTAAGCCGTCCGCAGGCTGCTGATCCGGATAGATGCCGTAACGGGTAGCGAAAAGAGCGTCAATAAAGGGCGTACTTCCTTTTACACTGTACGCATTGGTGGAGCTCTCGCAGCCTACGCTTTTAAAAAAGTCCGACATAGCAGCGCTGGCTACGGAAGAAAACAGGGAGGCAGAAGGGAAATTCATCCATGCCCCATCATTTTTGGTCCGGCTTTCACCCTTTTCAATCCGGTAAAATACCGAGGAGCGGATGCTGTCTGCCAAAAGCATGGTATCTTCATTATCTTTTACATAGGCTGTACGGCTGGTTGTGGGAATACTCGTTACCGCCATATTGACTGCCGACTCACAAAATACCAGTCCCAGCACTGCTAAAAGAACCCCATCCCGACACCATTTCCGGCTGTGATACAGATAAATACAGCCCGTATACAGAGCCAGAAACAGGATAGCTGCATAAAATACGGCAAAATGGAACTGTTCCTCATTATCTACCAGCTTTTCAGCCAGGATCACAAAGGCTGCAGCTCCCCAAAAGGCCATAACGATATGCTTCCAGGGTGTATTTTTAAGCTCCAAATACGCCTTATAGCACATCACCAGCACCAGCGCGATATAGATGAAGGACTGACGGCAGGGAAGGCTGTTGGGATAATGAAAGCCATGCCAGATAAAATTCAGTACATTAACAGAAAAACTTGCGTAGAAAAAGAGCAGAAGACTGAAATATACTGCTTTTTCCTTTATTTTAATGTTCTTATTCCCAAGATACAGGAGCAGGAGCATCAAAACAGCTACCCCACAGTAAATATTGGGCCAATGATCCAGTCCGATCTCTGTCTGTACGTTCCCAATATGGCGGGCGATCATGTCAAATATGGAAAAATAGGAACTGACTGTCTTTGGAAAGTCAAAATTTCCTGAAGCGGTGGCCTGAAGGGCATAAATTTCCGGCAGCAGGACCACTGCTGCCAGTCCGCCGGCCAAAAGGGAATACAGCGTAAATCTGCCGGCTGTGGCTGCGAACTCCTTTCCCTTCTTCGGAGGATATAAAATCACCAGAACCGCTGCATAGATCACCATAAAAATACAGATCATGATGGAGATATAATAGTTTGACAGGATGGAAAGCCCCAGGGCAATACAGTAAACCATC
>OGXY01001531.1_pt1 | contig 16029 bp, 15 predicted proteins | sample 1576411 | NCBI WGS metagenome assembly OGXY01 (sample SAMEA3541498, study PRJEB24748) | human gut metagenome | biome: human gut; feature: human-associated habitat; material: faeces | place: China | collected 2012 | reverse complement strand
GTCAACCTTCTTGATTGCAGTTTTAACCTTGGATCTGATCGCCTTGTTTCTTGCAGCCTTAGTCTCGTTTACTAAGATTCTCTTCTTTGCAGATTTAATGTTAGCCAATGAAATACACCTCCGTTCGGTTTTCTCTTCTTAATCGTTGTGTTTTCCATCAAAGCCTGGACACGGACAGTTCAATGTAAACATACTATTATATTTTAGCGAATGATTTTGGGAATGTCAAGCGGAATTTGGTGTTTTTTTGAAGTTTTAGGGAATATTTTTTTGAAATGAGTGGAAAATAAGATGGATCGCAGTTTCTCTTTTTGCGCCGTACCCGCAGCTGAGGGTGGATGGCCTTTGGAAATACTGCAAAATGTGGAAATTCAAATGGATCGAAGAAAAAGACAGGAGGCACAGGAATGGGAAGTTCCGAAAATAAGCAGGCTGCAGCCACATTTTCCTTTCAGATACGCACAGATCTGGCTCTGGAAGATAAAGAAAGTTTTGAAGGTGATGGGGGTGAGATCCCAGGGGTTGTATTAAAGGAAAGAACCAGAAAAGAAGGTGCGGTCAGAATGACAGAAGTGAAGATACTGAATGCTCAGGGAGCCAGAGCGATGGGAAAGCCGGAAGGAACGTATCTAACGCTGGAAGCAGATGAGCTGCAGACGCCGGATGAGGATTGTCACAGCAGAGTGGTGGATGAACTGGCCATGCAGTTGAATGAGCTGATGAAACGGGCAGGATGGGAGAAAAAGGAAAATCCGTCCCTGCTGGTGGTCGGCCTTGGAAATCAATCCGTAACCCCGGATTCTTTAGGACCCCGAACCGTGGGAAATCTCAGAGTGACCGGCCATCTTCTTGCGGACAGGACAGAGAAGAAACAGCCCTATCCATGCCTTTGCGCCATTGCTCCAGGCGTTATGGCCCAGACGGGGATGGAAACGGCTCAGATTCTGCATGGGATCATAGGAGAGACATCACCTGATCTGGTGATTGCCATTGACGCATTGGCAGCACGCAGCGTCCGCCGCCTGTGCACAACCATACAGCTTACAGATACGGGAATCCATCCGGGTTCCGGAGTAGGCAATCATCGTCACAGTCTCACAAAAGAGAGCCTGGGAGTACCGGTGATCGCTATTGGAGTGCCGACGGTAGTGGGGGCGGCTGCCATTGTGCAGGATACGATTTCAGCCCTTCTTGCGGTTTTGGAGGAAAATGAATGCGCAAAAGGCACAGGATCGTGGATACGCCAGATGGACACAGAGGGGCAGTATGAACTGATCCGGGAGCTTCTGGAGCCGGAATTTGGGCCTATGTATGTGACGCCGCCGGATATTGACCAGTCTGTTCAGCAGCTAAGTTTTACCATTTCGGAAGGTATTCACCGGGCTGTGTTTGAGCTGTGATTCCGGCGGCAGATGCTGTCATTTTTTCCTTTGTTTTGGCATACCATAGGATACAGCACTTTGGCAAGGTGTAAAAAGGACAGGCGGGACCGGGTATGGGGATGAAAAGGAATGGAAGGAGAGGGCCGGTGAGGATATGTCTCATGGGCCTTGCGGCTGCGGGAACCGTATGGGGAGCCGTCTATATGATAAAAAACAGCAGAGCCGTCCTTACGGCGGTTCCCTGGGAGCAGCAGGTTCGGATGGCCGGGGAAGAACTGGCAGCGCTTCTGTGGCATCAGGCTGCGCCTTATGAGATGACGGGGAAAAATTCCAGGAACATAACGGAGCAGGACGGCAGTAATACGGATCAGGCTGTAAAGATCGCCTGGGAAGATGCAGACCCTGTTTTCAGGAATCATATGCAGGCACGTTTATTTTACAGGGAGCACCAGTATCTTGACCGGTACGGAGATGAAACAACAGGGGAGAAGCAGCATGAAGAAAGAAAAAAGGCCTCGCAGGGGAGCATGGCTCACGGCTTAGAGGAAAGCCCCGCAGAAAGCTTCGGGGAAGCGTTAGAGGAAACCGCAGCCAGTGTTTCAGGCTCTGCCCTTTCCCTGGCAGGAAGCCTTCCTCTGCCGGTAACAGGAACACTTTATCAGCTTCAGCAGCTGGAGGATTTTGACTTTCTCATGAAGCATTTTTACAGCGTACATACCTCTACCACAGCAGGCCGCGATCTGTTTAACGGTCCGGCACTTTTAAGCCATGATGTGACATTAGATAAAGAAGGGGAAGGGCCGCAGATCCTTATTTACCATACCCATTCTCAGGAGGCCTTTAAGGATTCCGGCCCTCAGGGGCGAACCATTGTGGAAGTGGGAGATTATCTGGCAGAACTTTTGACGCAGAAGGGCTACCGGGTTTACCATGACACGTCGGTTTATGATCTGCAAAGTGGCGTTCTGGATCGGAGTAAGGCCTATAATTATGCACTGGAAGGCGTAAACCGTATCCTGCAGCAGAATCCTTCCATTCAGGTAGTTCTGGATCTTCACAGGGATGGCGTTTCGGAAAATCTCCACATGGTTTCCGACATCAATGGAAAGCCCACGGCGCAGATCATGTTTTTTAACGGCCTCAGCCGTACGCCGGAGGGAAAAATTGCCTATCTTTCCAATCCTTATCTGGCAGAAAACCTTGCATTCAGCCTGAAAATGCAGCTGGGAGCACAGGCGTATTTTCCAGGATTTGCCAGAAAGATCTATTTAAAGGGACTGCGCTATAATCTCCACCTGCGGCCTAAGTCTGCTCTTATTGAAGCGGGGGCTCAGACGAATACATTTGAAGAGGTAAAAAACGCCATGGAGCCCCTGGCACAACTTTTGGATATGGTGTTGCAAGGGGAGTGAAAAAAAGGTATAATGGCAGATATATTTTAATTTGAAAGAAGACGAGGATAAAGAATGGCAACGATTGACCAGAGTAAAATACGAAATTTTTGTATCATCGCCCATATTGATCACGGCAAGTCCACCCTGGCTGACCGTATTATTGAAAAAACAGGGCTTTTAACAAGCAGAGAGATGCAGGAGCAGATCCTGGACAACATGGACCTGGAGCGGGAGAGAGGCATTACCATCAAATCTCAGGCAGTGCGTACCGTATATAAGGCAAAGGACGGGGAGGAATATATTTTTAACCTGATCGACACTCCCGGACATGTAGACTTTAATTATGAGGTTTCCCGCAGTCTGGCAGCCTGCGACGGAGCCATCCTGGTAGTGGATGCGTCCCAGGGCATTGAGGCTCAGACGCTGGCAAATGTCTATCTGGCTCTGGATCATGATCTGGACGTATTTCCGGTTATCAATAAAATCGATCTTCCAAGCGCCGACCCGGATCATGTGGAGGCGGAGATAGAGGATGTGATTGGTCTGGAGGCTCACGATGCGCCCCGTATTTCCGCGAAAACAGGACTGAATATCGAAGATGTTCTGGAGGCCATTGTGCACAAGATCCCGTCTCCCAAGGGAGATCCCGATGCTCCCCTTCAGGCGCTGATCTTTGATTCTATTTATGATTCTTACAAAGGTGTAATTATTTTCTGCCGTGTGATGGAAGGCACGGTAAAGAAGGGAACCCGTGTGCGGATGATGGCCACGGGGGCAGAGGAAGAGGTAGTAGAGGTCGGATACTTCGGCGCAGGCCAGTTTATTACCTGCGACGAGCTCAGCGCGGGAATGGTAGGCTATATTACCGCCAGTATCAAAAATGTCCGCGATACCCGTGTGGGCGATACGGTTACAGATGCCGTCCGTCCCTGTGAAAGCCCCCTTCCGGGCTATAAAAAGGTAACGCCTATGGTTTACTGCGGACTTTATCCTGCAGACGGTGCCAAATACAATGACTTAAGAGACGCCCTTGAAAAGCTTCAGTTAAATGATGCTTCGCTTTTCTATGAACCGGAGACCTCTGTGGCTCTTGGCTTTGGCTTCCGCTGCGGTTTTTTAGGCCTGCTTCATCTGGAAATCATTCAGGAGCGCTTAGAGAGGGAATATAACCTGGATCTTGTGACAACGGCTCCGGGCGTAGTATACCGGGTATATAAGACGAATGGTGAGATGATCGAGCTTACCAATCCATCCAATCTGCCGGATCCCAGTGAAATTGAATACATGGAGGAGCCTATTGTAAGCGCGGAGATCATGGTAACGACCGAATATGTGGGCTCCATTATGACTTTGTGCCAGGAGCGCCGGGGCGTATATCTGGGAATGGAATACATTGAAACCACCCGTGCCCTTTTAAAATACGAGCTTCCCTTAAATGAGATCATCTATGACTTCTTCGATGCCTTAAAGTCGCGATCCAGAGGATATGCCTCCTTTGATTATGAGTTAAAGGGCTATGAACGGTCTGAGCTTGTGAAGCTGGATATTCTGGTAAACAGAGAGGAAGTGGACGCTCTTTCCTTTATTGTACATTCTGCCTCGGCCTATGAAAAGGGACGCAGGATGTGCGAAAAATTAAAGGAGGAGATTCCGCGCCACTTGTTTGAAATCCCCATTCAGGCAGCCATCGGTGGAAAGATAATTGCCAGAGAGACGGTAAAGGCAGTCCGTAAGGACGTGCTTGCAAAGTGCTACGGCGGCGATATTTCACGAAAGAGAAAGCTTCTTGAAAAGCAGAAGGAAGGCAAAAAGCGGATGCGCCAGATCGGAAATGTAGAGATTCCGCAGAAGGCGTTTATGAGCGTTCTGAAGCTGGATGAAGAGTAAGAGAAAAAGCGAGACAGTCACCCTATGATAAATGCAAATAAAAATACCATTGAGCTGTATATCCATATCCCGTTTTGCGTGAAAAAGTGTTTTTACTGCGATTTTCTCTCCTTTCGGGCTCTGGCTGCAGACCATGAGGCTTATGTGGATCAGCTGGTAAGAGAAATCCGGGCCAGAGGAGCCTTCTGCAGTGAGCTTACGGTATCCACGGTTTTTATCGGTGGCGGTACCCCTACGGTTATGGAACCGGAACTGATCCGGCGGATCATGGAGGCCGTAAAGGAAAACTTTACATTGGAGCCGGATGCGGAGATTACGATCGAGGCCAATCCGGGTACTCTTTTATACAACAAGCTTCCTGTGTACCATGACTGTGGCATCAACCGCGTAAGCATCGGCCTTCAGTCGGCAGATAATCAGGAGCTTAAAAACCTGGGCCGGGTTCATTCTTTTGAGGAGTTTTTAAAGAGCTATCAGAGCGCAAGAATGTCTGGCTTTACCAATATAAGCGTGGATCTTATGAGCGGGATCCCTGGCCAGACGCTTGAATCGTGGAAAAATACCTTAAAAAAGGTAACGATGCTCAAACCGGAGCATATTTCCGCATACAGCCTGATCATAGAGCAGGGAACGCCCTTCTGGGAACAGTATGGGCCGGGAATGGGCGGCTGCCGGAGAGAAAATGTCCTTCCTCTTCCGGATGAAGATACGGAAAACAGGATTTACCATCTTACAAGGGATTTTCTGGGAGAGATGGGCTATCAGCGCTATGAGATTTCAAACTATGCAAAGCCTGGAAAGGAATGCCGCCACAATATAGGCTACTGGACAGAGGTGTCCTATCTGGGACTGGGCCTGGGGGCATCTTCTTATATGGACGGCTGCCGCTTTTCCAATGAAAAGGATCTGAGGCGTTATCTGGCCCTGGATCTGGAGCATGACTGTGGGGAAGGTCTGAGAGAACTGGCTGGGCCGGTGGAGCAGCTTTCAAGAGAGGCCCGTATGGAAGAATTTATGTTTCTGGGCCTTCGGATGACGAGAGGGGTATCGGAAATGGATTTCGTAAGACTGTTCGGAGTGAAAATGGAAACGGTCTATGGAGCGGTGATCGAACGGCTTATGGCCAATGGTCTGCTGAAAAAAGAAGGAGTATGGCTGTCACTTACAGAATGGGGCATGGATGTGAGCAATTTCGTACTCAGCGAATTTTTGTTGTCTTAGAGAAGGGAGCATATGTATGGGGAAATATATCATGGCTCTGGATGCGGGGACTACCAGCAGCCGCTGTATCCTGTTTGATCAGAACGGGGAGGTCTGCAGCCTTGCTCAGAAGGAATTTACCCAGTATTTTCCAAAACCCGGCTGGGTGGAGCATGACGCCAATGAAATCTGGTCGACTCAGCTGGGAGTGGCAGTGGAAGCTATGTCAAAGATTGGCGCCTCGGCTGGCGATATTGCTGCTATTGGCATCACCAACCAGAGGGAGACAGCCATTGTATGGGATAAGGCTACCGGAGAGCCCATTGGTCCGGCAATCGTGTGGCAGTGCCGTCGGACTGCGGCTTATTGCGACGAATTAAAGGCAAAGGGACTGACAGAACTGATACGCCAAAAGACCGGTCTGGTCATTGATGCCTATTTCTCTGCTACCAAGCTGAAATGGATCCTGGATCATGTGCCCGGAGCCAGAGAGAGGGCCGGGCGGGGAGAACTGCTTTTTGGAACCGTGGAAACCTGGCTTATCTGGAAGCTTACAAAGGGAGCCGTTCATGTGACCGATTACTCCAACGCTTCCAGGACCATGCTGTTTAATATCAATACGCTTACCTGGGATAAAGAAATCCTGGAGCTTTTTGACATACCGGAACAGATGCTCCCAAAGCCAAAGCCCTCCAGCTGTATTTACGGCATGACAGACCGGCAGTTTTTTGGAGATCCGATTCCGATAGGAGGCGCGGCGGGAGATCAGCAGGCCGCTCTTTTCGGCCAGACCTGTTTTGAGCCGGGCGATGCGAAAAATACATACGGCACAGGCTGCTTTCTCCTTATGAATACAGGAGACCGGCCGGTATTTTCAAAGAGCGGCCTTGTGACAACGATCGCGTGGGGGCTGGAGGGAAATGTAACCTATGCGTTGGAGGGGTCTATTTTTGCTGCTGGAGCAGCGATCCAGTGGCTGAGGGATGAGCTGAGGCTGATCGGATCAGCGGCAGATTCAGAATATATGGCCGAAAAGGTAAAGGATACCAATGGCTGTTATGTGGTGCCGGCTTTTACAGGTCTGGGAGCACCGCATTGGGATGCCTATGCCAGAGGCGCCATTCTGGGCCTTACCCGCGGGGTGAATCGGTATCATATTATCCGCGCGACTCTGGATTCCCTCTGTTACCAGACCAATGATGTGCTGGAAGCCATGAAGATGGATTTGGGACAGGAGGTGAAACGGCTGAAGGCAGACGGAGGGGCCAGCGCCAACAACTATCTGCTGCAGACTCAGGCAGATTTAACCGGCGTCCAGGTAGACCGCCCGGCCTGTGTGGAAACAACCGCCATGGGAGCTGCCTATCTGGCGGGTCTTGCAGTGGGATTCTGGAAAAATAAGGAAGAGATCGCCAGAGGATGGAAAGCGGACCGCAGCTTCTTCCCAAAGATTGAAGAGGAAGTCCGGTGCAGGATGCTTAAGGGCTGGCAGAAGGCGGTACGCTGTTCCTATGGCTGGGCAAAAGACGGGATTTAAGAAGTTCAGATAAAAAATTCCAGTAAAAATACAGCTGTGCAGGCTGCAAGGGATACATGAAAAAGACTTTTTCCCTTCCAGGCCAGCAGGACGGCCACGGCCAGAGCTGCGGCTCCTGCCGCAGAGCGGGTGGCATAGAGGATGGCCGGAAAGGTCATGACGGAGAGCGTCACATAGGGAACATAATATAAAAAAGAACGAAGAAAGGTATTTTTGATTTCTTTTCGTATCAGTGTGAGCGGCAGCAGTCGGATCAGATAGGTCACTGCTGCCATTACTGCTATATAGACATAAATATTCCGATTCATTTAAGCTTCCTCCTTTACAGGGCAGATCAGGGCGGCTCCTCCGGCGATAACAAAGGTCAAAAGGATGATCTTAAATCCGGATGAAATGGTATTTAATACCGGGATCAGGGTAAATACAAAGCTGGCTGTCATGGAGAGCAGGACCACAGCCCGAAGGATCCTGTTTTCTCTTGCCGGAGGTACGATGATCGCCAGAAACATTCCATAGAGGGCCACGCCCAGGGCATTTAAAAGCCGTTCCGGAAGCAGACTGCCGGAGAGCGCGCCTAAAAGCGTTCCTAAAGTCCAGCCCGGCACAGCGGCGCTCATCAGCCCGTAGCTGTAAAAGGGGCTTAAGGTTCCAGGATGACAGACCGACACGCCGAAAATTTCATCCGTCACCCCATAGGCCATGAGAAAACGATGGAATAAAGGCATCTTATGATCCAGCTTCTGGGAAAGGGAGCAGGACATAAGGCAGTAGCGCAGGTTGATCACAAGCTGCACCGCGGCCATTTCCAGATAAGAGGAGCCGGCGGTTATGATGCCAAGGCCGGCAAACTGGCCGGCGCTTGTAAGATTGGTAAGGGAGATAAGCACAGACTGGAAAACAGAGAGGCCGGAGCTTACCGCCATGATGCCGAAGGTAAAGGATACAGCCAGATAACCGAGGCCGATAGGGATGCCGTGGATCAATCCGGAATAAAAAGGACGTTTCTGCTGATTCATACTCCTGTTCCCCTCCCTTATATCGATTTCCAGAGGATATCCCGGTTGACGGTCTGATAAAACAGGCGCCGGATTTCCTTTGGATCCTTTGTTTGTCCCAGAATCCACATGGTCTTTGTCACTGCTGCCTCCAGAGTCATGTCATAGGCTTCCAGCAGGCCGAATTCCTGCTTGATATTTTTGCCTACCTCATATACGGACATATTGCTGCCCTCATTTGTGACCTGTGTGGTCATGATTACCGTTTTTCCCAGGCTGGTCCAGCGTCCCACGGCCCGATGGTAATCTCCTCCGTCATAGGAGGGAAGGCCGCCTACGCCGAAGGATTCAATGATAACAGCGTCATAGTGTTCTGCCATATAGTCAAGAAGGGAGGCGTCCATGGAAGGAATCAGCTTTAAAAGCCCCACATTGGGATTTAAATGGCAAAAAAACTGCACCGGCTCTTTTAAAAGCTCCTTGTCATCCAGATAAAAAAGGATATGCTCCTCCTGGATCGTGGCAATATAGGGAAAATTGATACTGGAAAAGGCGTTGTAGCTCTTGGTGCGCTCCTTTTTTCCGCGGGTGCCTGCGATCACCTTGCCGTCGAATACGATATTGACCCCATGTGCGTTTGGGTGAGAGGCGAAGCGGAGGCTGTCCGCAAGATTGGTTCTGGCGTCTGTGTTTTCCATATCGATAGGCTTTTGGGCTCCGGTGATCACAATGGGCTTTGCAGAATTGCGGATCAGATAGGAAAGGGCAGCGGCCGTGTAAGCCATGGTGTCTGTACCGTGGGTGATCACAAAGCCGTCATAATCTTTGTAATGTTCCTCAATGGCCTTTTCAATGGTAAGCCAGTGGGAGGGCTGTATGTTGGTGCTGTCAATATTTAATACCTGGATCGAATCAATGCTGCAGAACGTCCGGCTGTCCGGGACAAAGGAAAGGATTTCTTCTGAGGAAAGAAGGGGCATTAACCCCTGGGACGTACGTTTGCAGGCAATGGTGCCTCCAGTGCCAAGAAGCAGGATGCGTTTCATAAAATATAAATCTCCTTATCAATAACCGGCCGGCCTTTAAAGCCCAAACCGGAGAGTCTGTCTGTATTCTAACGATTCTCTTACGATTTGTCAATTTTTTCATTCCCTTATTTGAATATGACAGTAAATATGATACAATAAAGATATCTTTCCTCAAAAGCGGGTACAGCCGGCTATAATGGGGAATCATATCCGTGCGGAGTGTACAGACAGCTTTCCGGCACGGCTGCAGAAAGGAGGAAAAGCAGATGACCTTATTTTGGATTGCGGCATTTATCGTGCTTACAGCGGCAGAGGCGCTTACCGTTTCCCTTACCTGTATCTGGTTTGCAGGGGGAGCGCTTGCGGGGCTTTTGGTTCAGGTTCTGGGAGGCAGCGTGAAGCTGCAGCTGGCTTTGTTTGCAGCCGTTTCCTTTGCGCTGCTCCTTCTGGTGCGGCCTCTGGCGGCAGGAATCCTAAAGCCGAAGGAGACACGGACCAACACAGACGGGCTCATTGGCAGAAAAGTGGTGGTTAAGGAGACCATCGACAACGTCCGGGGAACAGGAAGCGTATCCTTAGCCGGAGAAACCTGGCTGGCACGTTCGCTCCATGAGGACCGGATCCTTACGCCCGGTATGACCGCGGTGATCCGGGAGATCCGGGGCGCAAAACTATTTGTAGAACAGGAAAATGAATAAGGAGGGATTTTATGTTAGGTATGATAGGAGGTTTTATGGCGTTTATTATTGTTGCAGTTGTAATTCTGGTGATTCTTTCATCCTGTATCCGCATTGTTCCTCAGGCACAGGCCCTGGTAGTGGAACGTCTGGGCGGTTATCTGGGAACCTACGGAGTGGGCGTCCATTTTCTGATCCCCTTTATTGACCGGGTGGCAAAGAAGGTAAACTTGAAAGAGCAGGTGGAGGACTTCCCGCCGCAGCCGGTGATCACAAAGGACAATGTTACCATGCAGATCGATACAGTGGTATTCTTCTACATTACCGATCCGAAAATGTATGCATATGGTGTGGAGCGTCCGATCCTTGCTATTGAGAACCTGACAGCTACTACTTTGAGAAATATTATCGGCGATCTGGAGTTAGATGAAACACTGACTTCCAGAGAAACCATCAATGCCAAGATGCAGGAATCCCTGGATCTGGCGACGGATCCCTGGGGTATCAAGGTTACCCGTGTGGAGCTTAAGAACATCATTCCCCCGGCAGCCATTCAGGAGGCCATGGAGAAGCAGATGAAGGCAGAACGTGAGCGCCGCGAGGCTATCTTAAAGGCAGAGGGCGAGAAGAAGTCCATGATCCTGGTAGCAGAGGGAAATAAGGAGTCTGCCGTTTTAAATGCAGAGGCTGAAAAAGAGGCGGCCATCCTTCGGGCAGAAGCAGAGAAGGAAAAGAAGATTAAAGAGGCTCAGGGACAGGCGGAGGCTATCCGTACCGTACAGAAGGCTACGGCAGAAGGAATCCGCTACATCCGGGAAGCGGGAGCCGATCAGACCGTGCTGCAGCTTAAGAGTCTGGAGGCCTTTGCGGCGGCTGCCAACGGCAGAGCCACCAAGATCATCATTCCTTCTGAAATCCAGGGAATTGCAGGTCTTGTAAAGTCGATTGCAGAGGTAGCAGGAGACGGAACTGCTGAGAAGTAAGCAGATAAAGAGATAAAGTACCCGTCAACGAGGAGATAAACAAATGAGTGCGGAGCAAAAAGTCCAAAAGACAAAAGCAAATGGAATTACAGAGGGAAGTATTTTCGGACAGCTGCTGCTGTTTTTCTTCCCTATTTTATTCGGAACCTTTTTTCAGCAGCTTTATAATACGGCAGATGCTGTGGTAGTAGGCCGCTTTGTGGGAAAACAGGCTCTGGCGGCAGTAGGAGGAACCACCAGTACGCTGATCAATCTGATGGTGGGCTTCTTTGTGGGTCTGTCCAGCGGCGCTACTGTGGTCATCTCGCAGTATTACGGTGCAAAAAAGGCCGACAAGGTTCACTGGGCCGTACATACCTCAGTTGCTTTTTCGGTCATAGGAGGCGTTCTTTTTATGGCAGTAGGACTTGTGGGGGCCAGATGGGCTCTCACAGCCATGCATACACCTGAGGACGTAATGGATCATGCAGTAACCTATATCAGGATCTATTTTCTGGGGATGGTTCCTAATCTTCTGTACAATATGGGAGCCGGCATTCTCCGTGCAGTGGGAGATTCCAGACGGCCGCTGTATTTCCTCATCGGAAGCTGTTTTGTAAACATTATCCTGGATGTGGTTTTGGTGGCAGTGCTCCGGATGGGAGTGGCCGGTGCTGCTCTGGCAACCATTTCTTCCCAGCTTTTTTCAGCGATCCTGGTAATTCTCTGCCTGACCCGCACACAGGATATGTATAAGGTAGAGTGGAGAAAGATCCGTATTGACGGCCGGATGCTCCAGAGGATCATACGCATCGGTATCCCGGCAGGAATGCAGTCTGTGATGTATAACATTTCTAACATTATTATCCAGGCCGGTGTAAATAATCTGGGAACAGACAATGTGACTGCCTGGGCAACCTACGGAAAGGTGGACGGCCTGTACTGGATGATGATCAATGCTCTGGGAATATCCGTTACTACCTTTGTTGGACAGAACTACGGAGCAAGGCGGATGGACCGGGTGAGAAAGGGAGCAGGCGCCTGTATGGTGATCGGCGTGGTGCTTACGGCCATTGTCTCGACAGCGCTGTATTTCTGGGGATACCTGTTTATTGAGCTTTTTACCTCGGATCCTCAGGTACAGCTCATCAGCCAGAGCCTGATCCGTTTTATGGTTCCCACCTTTATTACCTATATCACCATTGAGATCCTTTCCGGTACCTTAAGAGGCGTGGGTGATGCCTGGATGCCTCTCATTATTACCGGTGTAGGCGTGTGTCTGGTGCGTGTGATCTGGATTATTTTTGCACTGCCGCATTTCAATACCATTCTGGCAGCTGCCTTTTGTTATCCTATGACCTGGGCTTTAACCTCAGCAGCTTTTGCGGTGTATTATTACTTTTTCAGCAGCCTAAAGAGGGTAAACTTAAAGAAAATTTTTTTAAGGCATCAGTATAAATAGGAAAATGGCGGAAAAACTTCCTGTATCAGTAAAAAAGCAAAAGCAGGAGGTTGGCTTATGACGTCAGGAGAGGTTATTTTCAATAATGTGGAGGAAATTGTGCACTTTGTGAATCAGGCGGAAAAGATCCGCTGGGATGTGGATGTCTGTCTGGGAAGCTGTATTGTGGATGGAAAATCCCTTTTGGGGGTTATGAGCTTCGGTACAGGCAAAAAACTTAAGATAGTGATCCACAACTAAAGAAGAAAGGGAAGCAGTGCCAATGATACAGGAAATCGGTGAAGGCAGGTTTAATCCTGCCTATATGAGAAAAAATCCGCAGGAGGATGATATCCTGCTTCATTATGAATACAATAAGGTAATGCTTATCAAGGAGGGGGACAGATACCGTCTCCCTGCTTTTAGGGATTTAAAGGGAGAGGAAGATGCTGTGGAAAGCGTTTCATACCTCTTTTCTATTGATTCCAAAGGGTATTATCTGGCAGATACGTTTCAAATGCCGGAATTTGGCGGCTTTGTTATGGAGGGACTGCAGATCTTCCGCGCCTTTGAACCCATGGAGGACGGCTTTGCGGGAATTACGGGGAGCCAGATTTACCGTTGGAGAGAGAGCCGCAGGTTTTGCGGCTGCTGCGGGGGAAAGATGGCTCCGGGAGAGAAAGAGCGTTCCATGGTATGCTCTGCGTGCGGCCATACAGAATATCCCAAGATCAGTCCGGCAGTGATCGTGGCGATCCGGAATGGGGATCGGCTGCTTATGTCCAGGTATGCCAGGGGAGCTTACCGTCATTATGCTCTGATCGCAGGCTATCTGGAAATCGGAGAGACCTTTGAGGACTGTGTGAAGCGGGAAGTAATGGAAGAGGTGGGACTGAAAGTCAAAAATATCCGTTACTATAAGAGTCAGCCATGGGCTTTTTCCGATACGGTGATGATCGGCTTTGTGGCAGATCTGGACGGAGACGATACCATACGGCTCCAGGAAGAGGAACTGTCGGAGGCCGGCTGGTTTACAAGGGAGGAGATCATAGAGTATCCGCCCTATATCAGCGTAGGCCATGAGATGATGAAAGCATTTAAGGATGGAAAAATCTAATGAAAGAAAAAAAGTACATATTATTTGATCTGGATGGCACTCTGACCGATCCGAAGGAAGGAATTACAAAGGCTGTCCAGTATTCTCTGGCACATTATGGCATAGAAGAAACAAATCTGGATATGCTCTGTCCCTTTATAGGTCCGCCTTTAAGGGATAGTTACATCAATTTTTACGGTTTTTCCCAGGAAAAGGCCACAGAGGCCATTTCCGTGTATCGTGAGTATTTCTGCCGGGAGGGCTGGGCGCAGAATAAGGTGTATCCGGGAATACCAGAGCTTTTGGGAGCATTGAAAAATGCGGGAAAGAAGCTGTATGTGGCGACCTCCAAGCCGGAGCCCTTTGCAGTTCAGATCTTAGAGCATTTTGGGCTGGCTGGATTTTTTGACGGCATCGGCGGTGCTGATCTGGAGGAAACCCGCGTGAGAAAAGGTGATGTGATTTCTTATGTAAGAGAGCGCTTTGGTCTTTTAAGGGATGAAACAGGCCGTGATCTGGCGCCAGATATCGTGATGGTGGGAGACAGGGAGCATGACATCATAGGAGCTGGGGAGCAGGGGCTGGAGAGCATTGGCGTGCTCTATGGTTACGGAAGCCGCAGGGAACTGGAAGAGAGTGAGGCGGCACGGATTGCAGAGTCGGTAGAAGCGCTGAGGGCAATTCTCCTTGGTGAAATGTTATAACTTCTGTTCATAATTGCCATTCCTATTATACATTTGACAAATAAAATAATGGTTGCTATGATAAAAACTAATATATGGCACAGGGAATTTTCAGACAAATCCTGCTTCTGGCAGGGATGGGAAATGACCGGCTGATATGGAGGAATAAGATATGATGGATGACAGAATCGTGTTGTCGCTTCTGGTAGACAATACGGCCGGCGTTCTGGCCCGTGTAGCAGGCCTGTTCAGCCGCCGGGGCTACAACATTGAGAGCCTGACCGTAGGCGTCACTGCAGATCCGAGATATTCCAGGATGACCGTTGTTTCTCTGGGAGACCAGACGGTTCTTGAGCAGATCAAGAACCAGCTGGACAAGCTGGAGGACGTAAGAGACATTAAGGAATTAAAGCCGGATCGTTCCGTATACAGAGAACTGATGATGGTTAAGGTAAGGGCAAGCGCTCAGGATCGCCAGGCCATCAGTGCGATTTCCAATATTTTCCGTGCAACCATCGTAGATGTGGGAAGGGATTCCCTGACGGTCATGCTGACAGGAGACCAGTCAAAGCTGGATGCACTTATCAATCTGTTAGAAGATTATGAGATCCTGGAACTGGCCCGTACCGGACTCACCGGACTGGAGCGTGGCAGCGAAGACATCCGTATTTTGCCATAAGGCAAAATGAAAAAAGAGCTTAAGGGGGCAGCCAAAGGCGAACAGAGAGGCGTCGGACTTGCTGTCTTAACATAAATATGCCAGTGAATTTGCTGGTGATAAGTTTTATACTTTTATACGATAGTAGGAGGAAAAAACGCTATGGCAAAGATTTATTATCAGGAAGACTGTAACCTTTCAATGTTAGAGGGAAAGACCATCGCTATTATTGGTTACGGCAGCCAGGGACATGCACATGCATTAAACTTAAAGGAATCCGGATGCAATGTTATCATTGGTCTGTATGAGGGAAGCCGCTCCTGGAAGAGAGCAGAAGAGCAGGGCTTCACTGTATATACTGCAGCAGAGGCTGCAAAGAGAGCAGATATCATCATGATCCTGATCAACGATGAGCTGCAGGCAGATATGTACAAGAAGGACATCGAGCCAAACTTAAAGGATGGCGATATGCTGATGTTCGCACATGGCTTCAATATCCACTTCGGATGCATCAAGCCACCAAAGAATGTAGATGTTACCATGATCGCTCCTAAGGCACCAGGCCACACTGTACGTAGTGAGTACCAGGCTGGCAAGGGAACTCCTTGTCTGGTAGCTGTAGAGCAGGATTATACAGGAAAAGCACTGGAGAAAGCACTGGCTTACGGCCTTGCAATCGGTGGTGCAAGAGCAGGTCTGTTAGAGACCACCTTCCGTACTGAGACAGAAACTGACCTGTTTGGTGAGCAGGCTGTTCTTTGCGGCGGTGTTTGTGCTTTAATGCAGGCTGGTTTCGAGACTCTGGTAGAAGCTGGATATGATCCAAGAAACGCTTACTTCGAGTGTATCCATGAGATGAAGCTGATCGTAGACCTGATCTATCAGTCTGGTTTCGCTGGAATGCGTTACTCTATCTCCAATACCGCTGAGTATGGTGATTATGTAACCGGACCTAAGATCGTTACCGCTGAGACTAAGAAGGCTATGAAGAAGATCCTGTCCGATATCCAGGATGGTACCTTCGCTAAGGAATTCTTACTTGATATGTCCCCAGCTGGCCGTCAGGTACACTTCAAGGCTATGAGAAAG
>OGXY01001525.1_pt1 | contig 16081 bp, 16 predicted proteins | sample 1576411 | NCBI WGS metagenome assembly OGXY01 (sample SAMEA3541498, study PRJEB24748) | human gut metagenome | biome: human gut; feature: human-associated habitat; material: faeces | place: China | collected 2012 | reverse complement strand
GGGCGAAAAGGTTTTCGACTAAAGGCAAAAGGTCTATGAGCAGGCTGTTTGACAATAGAAGCATGCCAATTGTCACTTAAATTAGCAGATTTAAACCATAACTTACTTCAATTCCCGAATCTTGATATTGCGGAACCAGATCGGATAACCATGATCCTGCAAGCCGATATACCCTTCATGGGAAATGCCTTCCTGGAAACCTTGGAAATCTTTGAATTTGCTATTGGCAACCATATCATCCCATTCTTTGCTCCACAAGGTATACTGAACGACCTTCTTTCCATTCTGGGTATGCGTCACTTTGCCATCCTTCACCTTGATCACGATCGTGTTCCATTCGCCGGCAGGTTTTACCGTTTTCGGATCGGCAGGGAGCATATCATACAAAGAACCGGCAAGGTGGTTTGCCAGCTTGTTGTCGGTTGCATCCACATTATCCAGAACCTGTACTTCGGGAGCTGCATAATAGATCGGTTTGCCCGGAACTTCGCGTACATAATAGAAGATACCTGAATTTCCCATTTTACTGGTTTTCCAATCTACAGACAGCTCAAAGTTCTTGAACTTCTTTTCCTTATACAGGATATCGCCTCCTGCACCGTGTCCAGGTTTTTTGCCCGGAGCGGTAAAGACTTTCATCGCCTCGTCTTCGATTACCCAGTTCGATGCCATACCGGTACTGTTACATTGTCTCCAACCGGTAAAATCTTTCCCGTTGAACAGCAAAGTCCAACCTTGTTTCTTTTCTTTTTCAGTCAACGTGTTATTCGCTTTTTGCGCAAAAGAAGGGACAGCAGCCATAACTGCTAAAAGAACCACAAACGATTTAAATAAGTTTTTCATGTTACATTTCATTTTTAGATTAGACATTGAGAATATAAAACTCAACAAAGATAAATAAAAAAAGAGCTGCTCCATAAAGAACAACTCTTTCTTTTCTGTCGGATAATCCTATTTTATTTGATGATGCCCAATTTCGAAGCACTGATGAAGTCGATGATATGCTGGATTTCGTCGCTCATCGGCACCTGGTCCTTAATCATCAGCAAGGCATCGAATATACTGGTGTTACCTTGATAGATGATACGGTAAGCATGGCTGATATGTTTTACGATCTTTTCGCTCATGCCTTCGTGCATCAGGATTACGGAGTTTACCCCGTAATAGGTCGTCGGCTCCAATGCAGCCACGATATAAGGAGGCACATCCTTGCGGAAGCGGCAACCGGTCTGCGTCATCGACCAGGTTCCGACACGACATCCCTGGCTCACCAGCACGTTACCTCCGAAAATCACATAATCTTCAATCATGCAGTTGCCGGAAATCTTGCTCCCGTATCCGAACACACTGTGATTGCCGATATGCGTGTCGTGGGAAACATGCACGCCTTCATGCAGGAAATTGCCATTACCGATAACCGTCTTCCCGCCAGAATTGGTCGCACGGTTGATCACTACGTTTTCACGGATCACATTGTCATCTCCGATTTCGACGATCGTATCATCTCCCTTATAGTTAAAATCCTGCGGTTCGGCAGCAATGACAGCACCATTGAAGATGCGGTTCCTCTTTCCCATACGGGTTCCACTCATGATACTGACATGAGGCATGATCTCGCAGTCATCACCGATTTCTACATTCTTATCGATGTATGCAAACGGATGGACGGTTACGTTCGCTCCTAACTTCGCGCTTGCATCTACATAAGCTAACGGACTAATCATAATAATCACCTTTTAAATTGTCAATTGCTTTTTACTCTCTTCCGCCACCGACGGCACTATATAAATTGATAACAGCCTGCATACGCTGGACATTGTCGGAGACTTCCGTCAACTGCGCACTGAGCAGACTCTGCTGGGCAGAAAGAATTTCCAGATAAGTGGACTGTCCGGATTGGAACAAAGCATTAGTATAGGTTACCGCCTTTTCCAACTCTTCTATCTGAGCCTTGTCCTGGATAAGTTTTCTATTGGTAGCATCATAAAGATGCAAAGCGTCACTCACTTCCTTTCCCGCTTCCAGAATCGTCTGCTGGTAGTTCATCTTGGCAATCTGTTCTTCCGCTTTTGAGATTTTCAGGTTGGCCACCAGCTTACCATTGTTAAAGATAGGCTGTGCCAACGAAGCCAACGCCTGAAACATAAACTGTCCCGGATTGGAAACCGTAACACCCGAACCATTCGTCCAACCGGCTGTCGCCGTAATATTGATTCCCGGATAAAAAGCGGCACGGGCCTTATTAGTCGTATAATAAGCGCTGGCCAATGTCATCTCGGCCACCTTCACATCCGGACGGTTTTCCAACAACTGCAAAGGAACACCAGCCATCAGCTCTTCAGGCATCACCTGGTCTTCAAGCGTACTGCGGTCGATAGGCTGCGGTGCTTTCGCTAGCAATACAGATAAGGAGTTCTCCACTTCACGCACCTGACGCTTCAGTTCGATCAACGAACCGGATACCTGATGGTACACGGCACGCATCTGGACGACTGCGGCTTCTGTTGTCATGCCGGCAACCTTCATCGCCTCCATAGCCCGCACATTTTCTTTGTAGATATCTACCGTCTTGGAAGTAATCTCCACCTGGCGGTCCAACATCAACAGAGTGAAGTAGGCATTGGCGATTCCGCCGATCAGCTGCGAACGTATCGCTTGCTGCGTGTACTGGCTCTGCAAGTAAGCGGCTTTCTGCCCGCGGCTCGCATTCAATAGTTTACCAAACAAATCGACTTCCCAGCTAGCTGCCGCCGGCAAGGTATAGGCTTTCACATACCCCGTATTTTCCATTTTGGTTATGGTTCCTTGCGGAGCCAGATTCAAAGAAGGGAGGAAAGACAGGCGAGCGGAAGTCAGCAACAATTTGGCCTCCTCTACCCTCAGGATAGCGGCTTGCATATCCACATTGTTTGCCAATCCCTCTTCGATCAAGGCCTGCAATTTAGGATCACGAAAAACTTCCTTCCAGGGCAAGTTTCCCATATTGGCCGTATCTGTTGCTGCCAACGTGTCGGTGGCAGAGACCGGATCACGGTAGATACCGGAAGTTTCGATCGTATCCGGACGGTCATATGCCTTATAGATATGGCAACTGCTCAAAAGAGCGGTTGCACATACCATATATATAATCTGTTTCTTCATTGTCATCTCTTATTTTGTTTTTGCGTACTGTTCTATTTCCGTATTCATATCGCTGTTATCCAAATCTTCCCATTCGATAGGTTTGAATTTCTCCTGCAAGTACTGGAATACCACAAACAAAACCGGAACAATAAAAATCTGGAAGATCATACCGATGAACATACCTCCGATGGCGGCAGTACCCAAAGTACGGTTACCGTGAGCACCTACACCGAACGCGAACATCATAGGCAACAGACCGACTACCATAGCCAACGATGTCATCAGGATAGGACGTAGACGAGCGGCAGCACCTAAAACGGCAGCCCACGTGATACTCATACCCATACGGCGACGGTCGAGGGCAAACTCTACGATCAGGATGGCGTTCTTCGCCAACAAACCGACCAACATGATCAAGGCGATCTGCATATATATATTGTTGGACATCGTACCTAAGATCATCTTCAAAGCCGGGATATTACCCAAAGCAGCCCACCCCTGCACGAACAGGAAGCTACCCATCAAACCGAACGGAATGGAAAGCAATACTGCCAACGGCAGAATATAACTTTCATACTGGGCGCTCAGCAGCAAATAAACGAAGACGAAACAGAGCAGGAAGATCAAACCGGTCGTGCTGCCGCTGGTTTCAGCCTCTTCACGTGCCATACCACCCAACTCGTATCCGAAACCGGTCGGAAGCGTCGTACCGGCAACCTCCTCGATTGCTTTCAATGCCTGGCCACTGGTGTATCCATCCGCCGGCGCAACCATCACTTTGATAGAGGTATACATATTGAAACGGCTGATGATATCCGGTCCATACACTTTCTTGATAGACACGAACTGCGAGATTGGAGCCATTTCGTTTCCATTGCGGACTTTGATATTCTTCAACGATTCCAAATTGGTACGCAAAGCCGGATCAGCCTGGACCATCACACGGTACATCTTTCCGAAACGGTTGAAGTTGGAGGCATACAAACCACCATAATATCCCTGCATGGTTGCCAGAATATCACTCGGACTGATACCCACTTTCTTGCAGGCAGCCGCATCGATGTCGATCATATACTGCGGGAAGTTAGGGTTGAAGGTACTCTGTGCCGACTTGATTTCAGGACGGGCAGTCAAAGCTGCCGTATATTGCTTCGTCACATCGAAGAATTTTTCCAGATCGCCACCGGTCTTATCCTGCATGTTCAACTCGATATCGCTGGATGCGGAATACCCTGGGATCATAGGCGGAGTAAAGAACAGCACCTGTGCATCCTTCACTATCTTTTGCGCACGCATGAACAAACTACCATACACGATATCCGAACTCTGCATCATGGAACGCTCCTCCCAGTCTTTCAACTTGATAATGAACGAACCGTATGAAGGCCCCTGGCCACCGATAAAGCTGAAACCAATAATGGCCGTACGCGATTTGACTGCCGGGTCGGCAGCGATCAGGCTATCCACCTTGTTCATCACCTCTATCGTACGTTCCTGGGATGTTCCCGGAGGCAGCGTCACTGCGCCCATGATCGTACCGGTATCTTCATTCGGAACCATACCTGTCGGAGTCGCATTCATCAAAACAACAAGCAAGACGATACATCCGGCAACGATACCGAACGAAAGCCATTTCTTTTGGATAAAGAATACGACACGTTTTTTATAGCTGTTCAGCAAAGAGTCGTATGCGGCATTGAAAGAAGAGTGGAAACGGGAGACGAAGGTCGATTTCTTCTCATGCCCTTCTTCGTGCGGCTTCAAGAACATCGCGCACAGAGCCGGACTCAACGTCAAGGCGTTCAATGCAGACAAACCGATCGAGATAGCCATCGTCAAACCGAACTGGCGATAGAATGTACCGGCCGTACCGCTCATGAAACTTACCGGAATAAACACGGACATCATGACCAACGTAATGGAGACGATAGCACCGCCCAGCTCGTTCATGGCATCGATAGAAGCCAGTTTCGCTGATTTGTATCCCTAGTCCAACTTGGCATGGACACCCTCGACGACCACAATCGCATCATCGACCACGATCGCAATGGCGAGCACCATGGCACAAAGAGTCAGCAAGTTCAAGCTAAAGCCGATCAGCGACAGCATGAAGAACGTACCGATCAACGCAACCGGGATCGCGATAGCCGGAATCAAAGTCGAACGTAAATCCTGCAAGAAGATATACACAACGATAAATACCAGGATGAAGGCTTCGATCAACGTCTTGAGCACCTCATGGATAGAAGCGTACAAGAAGTCGTTGGCATTCATACCGATGTCGATCTTCAAGCCCGGAGGCAATATCTTTTCTGTTTCTTCCAGTAGGTTCTGGATATTATTGATGGTTTCCGTCGCATTGGTTCCTGCCATCTGATAAACGATACAAGTTACGGCACTATGACCGTTTACTTTATTGACAAAGTTATAAGTCAGACGTCCCAATTCGATATCGGCGATATCTTTCATACGGAGCACTTCACCATCCGGCAAAGCTTTCACAACCATGTTCTCAAATTCGTTCACTTCCTGCAAACGTCCCTTATAACGGATCGTATACTGGAAACTCTGGTTACCCTGTTCACCAAACGAACCCGGAGCGGCTTCCACGTTCTGCTCAGCCAAGACGCCTGCAACGTCATTCGGAACCAGTTTATACTGTGCCATCACATCCGGCTTCAGCCAGATACGCATGGAATAGTCTGTTCCTAACACGTTTGCATCACCCACACCAGGTACACGCTGTACTTCCGGAATCAGGTTGATCTTGGCATAGTTTTCGATAAATCGCTGGTCGTAACGGTCCTCGGCATCATAAACAGAGAACACGATCAACATGGAGTTCTGACGTTTCTGAGTCGTCACACCGATCTGAGTTACTTCGGCCGGCAGCAAACCTTGTGCCATGGAAACACGATTCTGCACATTGACGGCAGCCATGTCAGGATCGGTACCCTGTTTAAAATAAATGGAGATTTCGGCCGATCCGTTATTCGAAGCCGATGAAGTCATGTACATCATGTTCTCCACACCATTGATCTGGTCTTCCAGCGGCGCAATCACACTATTCAATACCGTCTGTGCGTTTGCCCCCGTATAAGTAGCTCTCACCGAAACGGTTGGAGGGGCAATATCCGGATATTGGGTAATAGGCAAGGACAGCAAGCCTAATATACCCAGTATGACAATCAAGATGGAGATCACCGTTGAGAGCACCGGGCGGTTTATAAATCTATCTAATTTCATATCTTCTGTTTTTAACGAACAAATGGAAGTTATTAATTAAAAGCGGTCTTCAGATTACCTTCGTTCTGGTCTTTCAAGGCCTGATCATATTTCGCTTTCTGCTGTTCCGGCGTGATCGGCTCGATAGCCTGGCCGTCATGGAGGTTCTGTACGCCTTCAATCACGATTTTATCACCGGATTTCAAACCATTTGTCACCAGGTAATTCTTACCGTCATCCAGATTAGAGATCTGAATCTCCGTATTCTTCACGGAATTGTCCGCCTGCAAGACGAAAACAAACTTTTTGTCCTGGATTTCGACAGTAGCGGACTGAGGGATAATAATAATCCCATCCATCGTGTATGGGAATATGATGTTGCCGGTACCGCCGCTTCTCAATATATTTTTATCATTCGGGAAAACAGCACGCATGCTGACAGACCCGGTTGACTGGTCGATTACACCGCTAACGGCATCGATCTTGCCTTCCGACTGATAAGTTGTGCCGTCAGACAGCTGCAAGCGGACAGCCGGCATCTTTTCCAGCTGTTCTTTCAAAGTGCCCCCGGCTCTTGTCAGACGCAGCAGCTCTTTCTCCGTCATAGAAAAATAAACATACACGTCGTTGATTTCGGATACGGTTGTCAACGGCTGCGAAACAGAAGGGCTGACCAGCCTTCCGATACGGTACGGAAATGTACCGACAACGCCATTCGACGGGCTTGTCACCGTACAGAAAGATAAATTCTGATTTGCGCTTACCAAAGATGCTTCTGCCTGAGCCAGGCTTGCCTTGGCAGACATAAGCTGGTTGACCGCTGTCTGATACTCAAAATCACTGATAATCTTCTGATCGAACAAAGCCTTTTTATTCTTTTCGGTCAGGGTCAAAGTAGCGACATTGGCTTTAGCCATCTCGACAGCCGCTTTTGCCTGTCCGACCGCAGCAGCATACTGGGTCGGATCGATCTGGAACAAAGCCTGCCCTTTACGAACTGTTGCTCCTTCATCCACACATAACTTAACGATAAAACCCGAAACCTGGGGGCGTACCTCAATATCCTGCGTTCCTCTGATCGTCGCCGGATAGGATGTTGTCTGGTCGCTCGTTGTCGAATTGACAGCAAGGACAGCAAATTCATTATCCCCTAACTTCATACCGCTTTGATTGTTCCCGCAAGCGGTTAATAAAGATACCCCTACTGCAAACAATGCAATTTGCCTTAATTGGGTAATAGTAGTTCTCAACATTTGTTTATCCATATTCATTATTATATATCTTCTATACTATTCTTGTTTTTAGTCATTAGAAGGCCATCAAAAAGCCATCGCAACGGGTGAGATCCGCTGCATCCATAGTAAAAAAAATTCCACAACGATGCTGTCCTAAACTTATGGGTTCATAGCCTATTCCTCATAAAAAGCGTACAAATGTAGAATCTTTTTGTTGTACTTTTTCCGTTTATACAATCTTTTATACTAAAAAATTGCTTATTTTATATTTCTGTATCAGAGATATATTGAGAATTTGACCAATCGAAAATATATTCGTTTAAATTGATACATAATTTTAACACAGAATTTGTTTATTCAATAATTTATCCTAATTTTACGGCTTATATAACCTAAATAATCAATTCATATGGAACCAAAGTTTATGATATCGGAAGTGTTCGGCACTTCATGGAAGTACACTAAATCTCAGATCTGGGTACTGGTAGGGCTGTTTATCGGATATTTTATCCTGTCATCAATCATTAGTCTGTTCGGTATGCCAGCGCAAGGTTCGATGGTCGGTAAGATCATCGTGAATCTGATCAGTGCCGTCATATCCAGTGCTTTCATGTTGGGCTACATAAAAAATCTGTTCCAGACAATGGATGGAGAAGAACCACAGTTTTCCGCATACGGGCAGCAATCCCGTAAAATCTTCACTTATCTTATTGCCAGTATCATTATGGGGATCGCAGTGGCTATCGGAATATTCTTACTGATTGTTCCGGGTATCTATCTGGCTATCCGCCTGCAATTTTATTCTGCCTATATCGTAGAGGAAGACTGCGGAATTATAGAATCACTGCAAAAAAGCTGGGACTTGACTAAAGGACAGGGGATGCCGTTGTTTTTATTACTGTTGGCCATGATCGGCACTGCGATCGTCGGTTGCATCTTGTTCTTCGTCGGACTCTTTGTCGCCGTTCCTCTTATCTATATGATGCAGTGCTACACATTCAGAAAATTAAATACGATTTCAACAGAAGAAGAAGTACAACAACTATAATATCAAATCATAAATAGACAACAGCCCGCAAAAATAAACATTCTGCGGGCTGTATAGCTTTCCGATCTATGGGTAAGACATATAGAATCAAAGACATTGCAGAGATGTCCGGAGTTTCGACCGGAACCGTCGACCGCATATTGCACAACCGAGGCAAAGTATCCGAAGAGGCACAGAAAAAAGTAGAAAAAGTTTTAAAAGAAATAGACTATCACCCGAACCTGATAGCCCGTTCCCTTGCACTAAAAAAGAACTACCATTTTATCACACTGACTCCTTCTTTTGCAAAAGGCGAATATTGGGATAAACTTTGCGAAGGAATAGATAAAGCAGAGCAGGAACTTTTCAGCTACAACGTAGAAGTCGAACGTATGTGCTTCAATCAATACGACAAAAGCAGTTTCGACGAGCTCATTCCCCGGATCGAAAAAGCCGACTGTCAGGGAGTCGTGATTGCAACACAGTTCCATGACAGTGTCGTCAAGTTGGCATCCCGGCTGGATCAGTTACAAATACCTTACATACTGATAGACGCATTCATTGAAAACACCAATTGCGTGGCCTATTACGGAACCAACTCGTATGATTCCGGATACATTGCCGGCCGTTTGCTATACGAACAAATCAACCCGACCGAAAATATCGCAATCTTCCGCTTTATCCGCAAAGGAGAAATGCAGGTAACCCAGGTCATGAAACGCGAGGAAGGCTTCAGGACTTATCTGGCAGAAAAGAACTATAACGGACGTATCTATTCTGTACAATTACATGCCGACGAACCGGAAAAGAACATAAGCATACTGAATACTTTCTTAGAAGAGCATAAGGAGGTGAACGCAGGTATCATATTCAATTCCCGTGCCCACTTACTGGGAAAATACTTCCGTGATAAAGGAGAGAATTTCAGATTGATCGGCTATGATGTGATAGACCCGAATATCACTTGCCTAAATGACGGTTCCATCACGCACCTGATCGCCCAACGGCCGGAAGTGCAGGGATTCAATTGCATACGGGCACTATTCCGCCATTTAGTCCTCAAAGAAAAAGTGGAACAGATCAATTATATGCCGATTGATATCCTGATGAAAGAGAATATCAAATACTATAACAATTATATTTGAAAACATAAAAAGGTATTTTTTATCCGTTTTCTTTTTGTTTGATAAATAAATACTATACTTTTGTGCCCAATGTGTGCGCGAGCACAATAAGATAGTAACAATGAAATTATCACAATCATAAACAATAAAAATATGGCTAATTTATTTTGCGTTAAAGACAAAGTTGTCATTATTACCGGTGGAGCCGGGATCTTAGGCAGAGGTATTGCTGGTCATCTTGCTGAAGAAGGTGCTAAAATCGTTATTCTTGACCGTGCAGCCGAAGTTGGTGAACAAATTGTAGCCGACATCAAAGCTAAAGGAGGAGAAGCAAGCTTCTTCCTGACCGACGTATTAAACAAAGAAATTCTGGAACAGAACAAAAAAGATATCCTGGCCAAATATGGTCGCATCGATGCATTGCTGAATGCAGCCGGCGGTAATATGGCTGGCGCGACCATCGGACCGGACAGCACGATTTTCGACCTAAACATCGACGCTTTCCGTAAGGTGGTAGACCTGAATCTGTTCGGAACAGTTCTCCCGACAATGGTATTTGCCGATGTAATGGCTAACCAAAGAGAAGGTGCTATCGTTAACTTCTCTTCCGAATCCGCCTTGCGCCCGCTTACCCGCGTCGTGGGTTATGGTGCTGCCAAAGCCGCCATTTCCAACCTGACTAAATACCTGGCCGGTGAACTGGCGATCAAATTCGGAGAAGGTTTGCGTGTAAATGCAATTGCTCCGGGATTCTTCCTGACGGAGCAGAACCGTACTTTGATGACAAATCCGGACGGATCTTACACTCCACGTGCTGAATCTGTCATTGCACATACTCCGTTCAGACGTCTGGGTACACCGGATGAATTATTTGGTACAATCCAATACTTGATCAGCGACGCTTCCAAATTCGTAACTGGAACAATCGCTATCGTAGACGGTGGTTTTGATGCATTCTCTATTTAATCTCACAATTAAAAACAAGACATTATGTATTTATGTGAACAAACATGGCGCTGGTACGGACCGAACGATCCTGTTAGTCTTTCCGATATCCGCCAGGCCGGCGCTACCGGAATTGTAAATGCCTTGCATCATATCCCGAACGGAGAAGTATGGACTGTCGAAGAAATACAGAAACGCAAGGATATGATCGAAGCAGCCGGCTTACGCTGGAGCGTAGTGGAAAGTGTTCCCGTACACGAACATATCAAAACACAAAGTGGAGACTTCCAGAAATATATCGACAACTATAAGGAAAGTATCCGTAACTTGGCTGCATGTGACATCCGTGTGATTACTTACAATTTTATGCCGGTTCTGGACTGGACCCGTACAAACTTGGCTTACACCATGCCTGACGGCTCTAAAGCATTACGTTTCGAACGTGCAGCTTTTATGGCTTTCGATCTCTACATCCTGAAACGCCCTGCTGCAGAACAGGAATATACAGACAAAGAAAAAGCAATCGCAAAAGCCCGTTTCGACGAGATGAGCGAAGATGACAAAGCACTGCTAGTACGCAATATGATCGCTGGCCTGCCCGGCTCCGAGGAAAGTTTCACATTGGATCAATTCCGGGCCGAACTGGATCGTTACAAAGACATCGATGCGGAAAGACTCCGCGCCAACTTGATTTATTTCCTGAAAGAGATTACTCCGGTTGCTGACGAAGTAGGCGCACGTATGGTTATCCATCCGGATGATCCTCCCTACTCGATCTTAGGCTTGCCCCGTATCTTGAGCACTGAAGAGGATTTCCGCAAGTTGATCGAAGCCGTACCAAACAAAAGCAACGGTTTATGCCTCTGTACCGGCTCATTCGGTGTTCGTGGGGATAATGACCTAGCCGGTATGATGAAACGGTTCGGTGACCGTATCGACTTCGTCCATATACGTAGTACCAAACGCGATGAAGCCGGAAACTTCTTCGAAGCAAACCTGCTGGAAGGAGACGTAAACGTTTATGAAGTAATGAAAGCCCTTCTTGAAATCGAGCAGGAACGCGGTTGCTCAATCGCAATGCGTCCGGATCACGGGCATCAGATGATCGATGACTTACACAAGAAGACTAATCCAGGTTATTCCTGTATCGGTCGTTTGCGTAGTTTGGCTGAATTGCGTGGTTTAGAACTGGGTATTGCCTGTTCTTTATTCAAATAATGAGTGACGAGTAATCACAAATAGTTTGGCATTGAAAGGCGTCTGATTCTTTTTCGGACGCCTTTTTCATTTTACCTCTCTCCCGTTTCACTTTTTTTCCTATTTTTGTAGTGTCAATAATTTTACAAAATGTCTAAAACACACTACAGCATATTGTCAGTCATATTATTACTAGTGTTAAGCGCATGCCATTCTTTGTGGACGGCTCAGACGCAGCCTGCCCTGCAGCAGGAATCAATCCTGGTCCTGCCAACAACGGATATTCCTCTTCCAAACACAGATTTTGCTTTTCTGTTTCCGGAAGAACCGAAACTGTACGAACAAACATCTCCCCGCAAAAATATAACAATAAACTTCTCCAACAGAGAAAAAAATGATATTGCCGTAACGGATCCGCTCCTGATGGCAGATGAGAATTCGATGCTTATCGATTTAAGCCTGATACAGAAAGAAGACTATGCTTTCCCTTTACCCGGCGCAAAAGTAATCTCTCCATATGCCGGACGTAGAAAACACCATTCGGGTGTAGATTTGAAAACTTGCGCCAATGATACGATCATATCAGCATTCGACGGAATCGTCCGTCTAGCTAAGCCTTATTATGCATACGGAAACGTAATTGTTGTACGCCATTACAACGGATTGGAAACAGTCTATAGCCATAACTCCAAAAATCTGGTCAAGCCGGGAGACTATGTAAAAGCCGGACAACCGATTGCACTGACCGGACGCACAGGAAGAGCTACGACGGAACACCTTCATTTTGAAGTACGGGTAAACGGGCAACACTTCAATCCGAATCTGGTATTCGACCTGCAAGAACGGAAACTTAACAATCAATGCCTGGTATTCACCCAAAAAGGTGGCAAAATTGCAGTGAAGCCCGTCGAACTAATGCCTCATCAGTTTGCAGGCGACTACAGTTACTCACCTGCCTCCTGTAAAAACAAGGAACAGATAGAAAGCAAAAAGGAAACTCTGTAACCCCCTTTTCAATGCCCCTGCAAAGCTTCTATCAGAAGATTGATATTAACGGTAAACAAGCGGACTGATATCGCCAACAAAATAATACCGAAAAACTTCCGGATAATATAGATTCCGCCTTTTCCGAAAAAGCGTTCGATACGGGCTGTCATGCGAACGACAAAATAGACCCATATCATATTCAGTATTAAGGCTATCACAATATTGACACTAGCATACTCCGCCCTCAAAGATAATAATGTGGTAAACGAACCGGCACCCGCCAGTAAAGGAAAGACCAACGGAACCAGTGTCGCCTCCTTTATCGGTCCCTGATTTTTAAAGATTTCTATATCGAGTATCATTTCCAGTGATAACAGGAAAATAACAAACGAACCTGCCACTGCAAACGATTCGATATCCACATGGAAAAGCCGTAGCAGGACATCGCCTGCGTAGAAGAACCCGATCATCAACAAAAAAGAGATAACCGTTGCCTTCATAGCATTCACGTCCTTACCCTTTTCTTTCAAATTGATAATAATTGGAATGGAACCAATAATATCAATCACAGCAAATAACACAATGAATGCACTGATCATTTGCTGAAAATCAAAACTTTCAAACATAAGATACCCTTTTAATTGCTCTAAAGGTACAAAATCTTTTCCAAGAGTCGACTGACAAATAGTAACAATCGCTTCGATAGATAACGTTTTTTCATACTAAATCAGAATCTCTTCACGAAAAAATAGCGACCTTTGCGTACACTTATATTGCTCCAAGCAAGAAAGTAATTAAATGTTGTCGGGAGATATGGATATAAAAACGATTTTAAAAAAGTATTTGGTATTTGTCTTTGGATTATATTTTTTAGCTGCAGGAATTGTCCTGATTATACATTCCGCTTTAGGAACGACTCCTATTTCAAGTGTAAATTATGTGTTAAGCCTCAACAGCCCTCTTTCTTTAGGGACCTGTACCTTTATCGTAAACGTATTGCTGATACTAGGACAGTTCTGGTTAATCCGAGGGACGAAAAGTCGTCAAGACCAAATATCTATCCTGTTGCAAATTCCATTTTCGTTCATATTTTCAACATTCATAGATTTCAATATGTCACTCGCTGAAGACCTGCATCCATCCAATTATATAACGTCGATTGCGCTGTTACTGTTGGGTTGTCTCATCCAGTCTATTGGTGTCGTATTAGAAATCAAACCCCAGGTTGCGATGATGAGTGCAGAAGGATTCGTCAACTACGCCGCCCGCCGTTACAATAAAGAGTTCGGAAAATTCAAGGTCATTTTTGATTTCACTTTAGTAACGGTCGCCATCATTTTATCACTGATCTTCACTCAACGGATCGAAGGAGTCAGAGAAGGCTCTCTGATAGCAGCCTGCATCACAGGCTATATCGTGAGTTTCCTGAACAATAAAATCATGACTCGAAAAATGCTTTCCAGGGTTTCTTCCATACTATCAAACCTCGCTTTCAATACGAATATTAATTGCATTCATTCCCCTCAGACCGCGTTCAAGTTCAAAAGTAACGATGTCGGTTTCCGAAATATCGGTCAGTGTATTATTACTAACATGAAAAAAATACTTCTCGTCGCTACCAAGGTCTTTGATAAAACCATATCCTTTTGATTCATTAAAATAATCAACCCTCCCTTTCAGCACGGTAGGTGTCTCTATATCTTCTTTTTTTGGGGTAGAGATAAGAATATCTTCTTGCTTAATTTCTTCTTTATTAGGATTCAATTCGGGAGGAGTCGATGTAATCACGCCGTTTTCATCCACATAAGCGATCATATCATCAAAACTATTCGCTTTGCCAAGCAATTTTCTGTCTTCTTTCTTTTTTTGTTTTTCGGCCCTTCGGGCTTGTTTCTTTTTTTCGTTTTCTCGTTTATTGTATGTTACGGATTTTGCCATTTATCTATATTTATTTATATTAATAATCAATCTATTTTGTAAGAATTCAGAGTAGAATGCCAAGATATTTCCGGTATATGGAAATGCAGGATATAAAAAAACCAAATCCTCTGGATCTTCCTGTTTCTCTATCCATGATAACTTTTGCAGATGTAATTTCTCCATACTCTGCAAATAAATCATTCAAATCAGCATCATTAATGCTATAATTTAAGCCTGTAATGTAAATGTTCATTTAAAATTTTATTTTTAATAAATACTAATTAGGGTATGAGGAGGAAAATTAATGGAGAGGCCTACTTAATAATAAAGAAGAACTATACGCTAATAATACGTAACTCAAACTCTGACCCAAAGATAACACTATTAATCGAACCAACAACTATTACAACCTATAAATTCTCGTTTTTCTTGTTAAGACTGTCAAAACATAATTTCTATCCGGATCAGAGCTCCGTTTCACAGAGGTTGTTATCATCTCAAAAACTCCTAAACCGGACAATCAGCAAGAGTCTTTTTCCGACAAAGACACCCTACCAAATGATCATTTACAAACCCTGTAGCCTGCATATGAGCATAACAGATCGTAGAGCCAAAAAACTTAAACCCTCGTTTCTTCATATCTTTGCTCATCGCATCAGATTCTGGGGTTGTAACCGGAATCTCCTTCAACGATTTGAAATTATTTACAATCGGTTTCTGTTCAGGGAAAAACGATAACGTATAATTATAGAAACTGCCAAATTCCTTTTGAATCGCGATGAAACATCTGGCATTCGTGATCGTGGATGCAATCTTCAGCCGATTCCTGACAATCCCATCGAAAAGCATCAGCCGGTCAATATCATCCGAGGTCATCGCAGCTACTTTCTCAACATCAAAATTATAAAATGCTTTTTTATACCCTTCACGCTTACGAAGAATAGTAATCCAAGCCAATCCAGCCTGGGCACTTTCCAGAACAAGAAATTCGAATAAGATTTTATCAGCGGTAACCAATTTACCCCATTCCTCATCGTGATATTTCACATATAAATCGTCCGTACCAGCCCATCCACAGCGTCTATTTACAAGATCTTCCATCTTTCATAATTTATGATCTTCAAAGATATTTATTAAAGATGAATATACAAGAAAGGTTGTCTAAAAACTTATAGGCAAATACATTGAACATCACATTTGTTAATACAAAAAAATCCCGAAACTTTTGAATTTCGGGATTTTTCTTTAATTTACTATTTGCTTTCGCGGTGCGTACGGGACTCGAACCCGTGACCCCA
>OGXY01001518.1_pt1 | contig 16140 bp, 9 predicted proteins | sample 1576411 | NCBI WGS metagenome assembly OGXY01 (sample SAMEA3541498, study PRJEB24748) | human gut metagenome | biome: human gut; feature: human-associated habitat; material: faeces | place: China | collected 2012 | reverse complement strand
TCTTTGTAGAGACTTTCTTGATTGTAATAGCCATATCTCGTATTTATGATTGAGGGGCAAAGATACGTGATAATCTTTAAATTACAACGCTACGGGTGGGAAAAACTGTACAGGGGGAGGCCCGATTCCGGAAAATAAAAAGGTAGTGAATCGTTGCTTGGACTGATATTTGGAGTACCTTTGTCAGAAATAACTATAACACAAATGGAACTGCAGATTATTCAGAATAAAATATATGAGATCAGAGGGCAGAAGGTGATGCTCGATTTCGATTTGGCGGAATTGTATGCAACAGAAACCCGCTTGTTAAAGCGTGCCGTAAGACGTAACATTGACCGTTTTCCTATTGACTTTATGTTTGAACTCTCGACAGAAGAGGCTAACTCTTTGTTATCCAGTAGGGTATCCCAAAATGGGACACCCCAGTATAACTTCAGTGCTTACAAGCCGTTTGCTTTTACCGAACAGGGTGTAGCCATGCTTTCAAGTGTCCTGCATTCGGAAGTAGCCATTAGGGTAAATATCAATATTATGCGTGCTTTTGTCAGTATCCGCCAATATGTATTGGCTAGTGAAGCCAAGAATGAAGAAATAGAAGAGCTGAAACAGCGCATACAAGAGTTGGAGAATCAAGGTTGCAAAGCTTTCGCAATGATCAATCAGATAGGTGAGGAAACATTGGAGGCAATCAACGACCTTAGCGAAGATACCCGCAAAGAATTGGACGGCATCTATTTAGCTTTATCGCAATTGGCTGATAAACAGAAACAAGTACCCCAGCATAAGAAACGTAAACCGATTGGTTTCGTTCATTATGATAAGGAAGAGTGAGAGGCCGGCAAATTTAGTTAGATGCAAAGCAGTAAACATTGCCGGCAAAGTCACAAACTATCATTCTGTTTCCCGATACGGCTATCGTTGAGAAAACTGGTGCTCCGAAGTACAACTTGTCTTTGATAATCCCTGTTGACTGGTCGATGGCGTATAAATACCCGTCGGAAGCTCCGATATAGACTATTCCTTGTGAAGATACAGGGCTTGTTTCTACTCCCGCCTGCGGCGTAGAAGAATAAGGAGCAGTGTATACAAGAGAAGGTAAAGTCTCGGCTCTCCATTTGATGAAAAGAGTCGGTTTGTCGAGAGCGAAGATTCCACGGTCTGCGCTGCCGAAGATAATCTCATGTTCGGTGACAAGCGGGGTAGATGTCACGTCCAGGTTGGCGGACAGTTCCTTTTGCTGGAGTACTTTACCGGTTTGAGGTTCTATCAGGAAAAAGCTTTTGGAGGAGATGATCCATAATTTTCCGTCTTTGTAGACCGGAGAGGCACCTCGGTTGCCGAGTCCGTTGTCCGAGAGTTTCCAGAGTTGTTTGCCAGTGCGGATGTCGTTGCCATACAGTCCTCCCCATTGGGTACCACTGATTAGTACGTCTCCGGCGATGGTTAACGTGGTGGTCGAGCCTTCCCGTTGTTTCCAGTCCGTGTTGGTCCATATCACTTTTCCTGTTTTCAGGTCGTAGGCTGAAAGTCCGGCGCCGATTCCGGCATAAACGATTCCTTTGTCAATTGTCAGTCCTTCGGTCAGATAGGGATAGTTCTTTAAGTTGATGTATTGTTGCCACAGTGGTTTTCCGGATGCTGCGTCGAGGGCGTACAGATTGCAGGAGGCATCCTGGGCTACAACGATTCCATTTTCGCAGGCAATGGTATTCTTTACCGAGTTTTCCGTGCGGAACTTCCATAGTTGTTTGCCGGAATGGAAGTCGAATGCACAAATATAGGTGTTGAGCGATGTATTATCATCGGTGGTAGCAATGAATACTTTTTGTCTGGCGATGAGGGGGGAGGTCATGAAGATGTTACTTCCTGTGTTCGCTGTCCATTGTAGTTGCAGGGGGAGTTTGATCTGGGAGTCATTTATTCCGCCGGAGTGACTTGCGTTCTGAAGTAGGGTATTCCAGTCCTTCCCTGCGATAGCGGTCGATTTGAAATCTTTCTGATAAAGGAACTGGCTGGTGGCAGTCGCTTCCTTTCCGTCGTTGAAGGATGAAGTCACTGTCAGGTTCAGTTTCTTTCCGTTTTCGTTAGCGGGTATTTGAATATTTCCGCTCCAGTTCCAGTCGGTGAGGGGCGACAGGTTGCCTTTGGCTATTTCCCGGTTGTCTTCCGGATTGCTCAGCACATAAGAAACAGACGATGTTTTTGCCTGTGAGTTATAGGTGTTGACCGAGACCGGAAGCTGATAGCCGGTTTCCGGATGTATGGGGGCTGCTTGATTCTTCATCGGAGAAACAATAGCGATTTGCGGTTCGATGAAAGTATAACGCAGTTGCGTTGTGAGGTGATCGTTGGCATCTATCTTTATGTCTCTGAATGAAGAAGGGGAGTGATCGATGCCTCCTTTGTCCAGTGTGCCGGTGCAGATGGTATAAATGCCTTTCTGATTGCGGACGTAGTTGTAGTGCATATGTCCGTAAATTTGTGCTTTCGTGTTGAAGGTACGAAAGTCGAGGATATCCTTTTTGTCTGCCTTGAATACGAAGTTATCGCCGGGAGTAAACAGGTCGTGGTTAAAAAGAACAAGCGCCTGATCTTTCTTCATCAGGGCGAGGTCATTCTTCAGCCAGTTGTATACATCCCTTTGCGTGTAATCGGTCGGGTTGTCTCCGTGGTCGATGGGAGTAACGACATAATGCACGTTGCCGACATCGAACGAATACCATGTCGGGCCATAAATCGATTCATAAAGTTCTTCGCCGTAGTTGCCTTTCACCAGGTCGTGGTTGCCTATGCAGTAATAGACAGGGCAGTCCATTGTTTGTGCATTCACAATTTGATTGTGCACTGTGAGTCCCGGTTCGTAGCAGATGTCTCCGGTATGAATCAGAAAAGCCGGTTGTTCGTTCTTTATGTATTGTTGTAAGTCGGTGACCCAACGCCCCACTCCTCCGGTCACTTCCGTGTCGGTGATATGGATAAAGGAGTGTTCTCTGGTCTTGGTCCGTTCGCTTTCGGTCACTATAAAATCATAGCTTTTTCTGTCCTCCTTGACAGGGAGGTAGAATTGTTGTGTCTCGAATCCGGCAGGTGTAGTAATGCTGATAAATCGGGTTTTCTTGAATCCCGATAGTGAGAACCGGCCTTTTTTATCTGTTTTTACTACGTTCATTCCGTCTGTTACCATCACTCCTGCCAGCGGTTTGTCTCCTTTGTCGAATGTGCCCGATTGATTGGTGTCGACATAGACGGTTCCTTTAAATTGTGCGCACAGCGGAAGATATAGTAAAAATGACAAGAGTATTACGGATAGTCTTTTCATGGTCGGTTCTCTGTTTTATTAGGCACGGATGACACGGGTTAACGTGGTTTTTAATTGACCGATCTTTTAAATCCGTGAAATCCGTGTCATCCGTGCCTAAATTTATGATATAAATTAATTATGCTGATACTTATCGTATTTGTTTCATCTCTTCGTTGTATCTCGCTTCCTCCTTACACAAAGGCTTGTACCAGGTCTTTCTTAATATCAGCGTGGTAATCAGAAGCAAGGCGATAGAACTCCAGAGTCCTAATTGTTCGCGGACAACGAGGTACATCGGGATGATGGTAAGCGTACATTGCCAGATGATTCCTATCGCCACATTGAAGGCATCTCTTTTGAAGTTTTTATTCGCCTGAATATGCGGGTAGCGGGCGATTGCTTTCTCCTGAATCGGTTTCCACCATCCCCACGGGCGTACATTGACATAGAAGTTGATCAGAGTCTCTTCATCTGTAGCCGGAGCGCTGTAAGTCCCGATGATACATCCGATCAGAGAGACGCCGAACAGTACGGGGAAGAAATAAAGTACCCATGCATCCGGAACGGTAAATTTCATTACAATAGCTGCCACTACTCCGGCAGTCATTCCCCAGAAGTAACCTTCACCGTTGAAACGCCACCAATGCCATTTCAGTACGTTGGCTGCGATGTATCCTCCGAACAGTGCACCTACAATCCACTGGAAGATTTCATTGATATCTTTCAGGAAGAATCCGATGACAGTGCTCACCACCACTACTGCCACAGAGATGACATAACTGCTGCGTATCTGAGTTTTCACGCTTGCTTTCGGATTGATGTATTTCAGATAAATATCATTTACGATATATGCGGGGGCTGCATTGACGGTAGAGGCAAAGGTCGACATGAAAGCTGCCAGTAGACCTGCCAATAATAATCCTGCAAGTCCTGCCGGAACATATCGTGTGATCAGATGGGGAAGAATCGTCTCAAAGTCTGTGCGGGTCACTTCCATCTGTGTCAGTCCGCCGTCTTCCTTGAAGAAATAGATGGCAAGTAATGCAAATCCCATAATCATCAGATAGCGTGGAATCAACAGCACTACGGATACGGAACCGCTCATCATCGCCGCTTCTTTGGGAGACTTGCAGGACAGAATTTTCTGCATATCATAGTTGGGCGCAGGCCCTGCCATACTCATGAAGATGCCTTTGAGCAACGCCATCATGACAAAGATGCCTATCAGACTGTAAGGTTCGTTCGCCATTCGTTCGGTCAGCAAACTCATCCGGCTGCTCCAGTCAATATCGAGCGTCCATCCGAAGAAAGGGGAATCCCATCCGGCAGGTACAAAGGAGTGTATCATATCCGGCGCCACCATCTGCATACCGATCACTACGATAACGATGCCTGCCACCGTCATGATAAGGAACTGTACGACATCTGTCCATACGATGCTCAGCATTCCCCCCAACATGACGTAGAAGGTGGCGATAGCTGTGAAGAAGATGCCATATACATGCGGAACATACTCCGGTGATACAGTGAAAGGAATGTAGGGTGAGATGACTTCCCAGGGAATAAAGATTTCCATGAACTTGCCTATTCCTATGAATCCGTAACTCAGAAATCCGAGTACGCTTAATAACGCAAATACGACAACGATGGTATGAGAGAGTGTCGCTCCCTTGCCTTTACCGAAGCGGGTTTTGATCCATTCGGCTCCGGTGAGCACATTGGAACGCCGCAACCACACCGACAGATAAACCATGAGGAATATCTGATTGAATACCGGCCACAGCCAGGGAATCCAGAGACTTTTGAATCCGTAGGCAAATGCCCAGTAAACCATTAGCATCGTACCGGTGATGTCGAACATTCCGGATGCATTGGACAGGCCAAGCATATAGAAGGGCAGTGATTTGCCTCCCAGGAAATAGGAGTCCATATTTTGTGCGGCCCGTTTTTTCAGTATGAGTCCGATGACAATCATGGCAATGAGGTAGGCGCAGATGATCAGAAGATCGGATGTGTGTAATTTCATGTTGCTATTTTGATTAGGTTTTGTACATTAATAATCTATCAGGTACAAAAGTAGGTCGAATGTGGGGAAGAAACAAATATTATTTTAACTCATACTGATACTATTTATCTGACTTCTCAGGCTTTAATAGCTGACACGTCAGGTGTTAATACTTGACGTGTCAGCTGTTAATACCCTGCAACTCAGTTGTTAATATCCATCATGCAGAATGGAACATCCTGAGAGACAGATGATAATACTGCTTCCGGAACTATAATATAACGGCATTTTCCGACATCACGAGCTTATTGGCTTCTATGATATCGTATATGCTTTTCACGGAAGTCGTGGAACGGAGTCTGTCTTCCGGTGTATGCCGGCAGTAATCGATTAGCCGTTCGATCGTAGAAGTCGCTACGTGCATCCGTGTGTCGGAGGAAGCATAGTAGATGTATACCGTTCCGTCTTCATCCGCGATCCATCCGTTGGAAAACAAGACGTTGGATACATCTCCGGTTCTTTCTTCTCCCACGGGTGCCATGAAGTAACCTCCCGGCTGGGCTATCACTTTACTGGGGTCATCTAAAGACGTCATATACAGATATAGGACATATCTGAGTCCGGCAGCACAGGCACGGACTCCGTGTGCCAGATGTAGCCATCCTTCGGGAGTCTTGATGGGATGAGGCCCTTCACCGTTTTTCACTTCTTTGATCGTGTGATAATGGCGCTGTTCTATAACGATTTCCTTCTTGACCACTGCATGAGTGATATCGTCTATCAATGCCCATGAAATACCGCCTCCGCTGCCTGCATCGATGAATCCGTCCTGCGGACGGGTGTACAATGCATATTTGCCGTCTACGAATTCGGGGTGCAGCACCACATTCCGTTGCTGGCTTTGGGAGACGAGGTTGGGCAGGCGTTCCCAGTTTTTAAGGTCCCTGCTGCGTATGATTCCTGCTGCTGCAATGGCCGATGTGAGGTCTCCTGCGGGTGCGTCCGGATCTTTGCTTTCCGAGCAGAAGATACCGTATATCCATCCGTCCTCGTGTTTTGTCAGACGCATATCGTAGACGTTCGTTTCTTCCGGATATAGGTCCGGCAGTTGTACCGGATATTCCCAGAAGCGGAAGTTGTCGATACCATTGGGACTTTCTGCGATGGCAAAGAATGATTTGCGGTCATGCCCTTCTACTCGTGCCATAATAAGATATTTCCCGTTGAATTTGATAGCGCCTGCATTGAATACGGCGTTAATGCCGAAACGTTCCATCAGATAGGGATTTGTTTCCGGATTGAAGTCGTATCTCCACTCCAGCGGGGGGTGGTCTGCTGTCAGAATGGGGTATTTGTATCGTTCAAAAACACCATTGCCGGGCAGTATCTTTTCATTTTCACGTGAGATGAGCTCATCATATTCTTTCGTGAGAATATGTAGTCTGTTATCATATCTATTCATATTAATTCTCAAATTATAAAGAGTCTATATGCGATTCTTTTGCATTGCTTGACAAGATAAAAAGAGATTGGTTACAATACAGACAATACAAAGGATATACTGCGTTGCAAGAACAATCTCTTTTTATATTCGTCACTTTAAAAGCATGGGGGTACTTTCAAAAGATATGTGTCAAGTTTACAAATTATTGTTTGGTAATGAAATAAGAACGAACGGTATAGCCCGGTTCTATGAAGCTGACCCAATACCAGCCATCTTCTATTTTATCAATTCGGCAATCTTCTATAGGGTACTCTGTGCTTTTGTCTACTTTACCTTTTGCCACTTTGTAGAGCATAGGTTTCGTTTTGGTACCGACACTCAGATCACCTGTGAATTCTACTGCGAAGCCAGTCGCTGAAGTGGTCGTTGCACTCTTTATAATCAACTGAGAAATGTTGAGTTCAGAAGAATAAATCGCTTCACCGGCTTTTGATGTAGAAGGGTACAGATAAGCATAAGAACCAGCTATCAGATAACGATACGAAGGATTCACCAAATAAGGATCGTCAATGGTATTAACATAAATATCAATAGATTGTCCCTCTTTATCACTGATAGTTATCGTTTTGTTATAGCGGTATCTTTTCAGTCCTTCAACAATAACTTCTGTCCCGTTTTCAGCCATTGAGCATTTCAGATAGGTGGCAGAACCATTACCTTTACAAGTATATTCGCCATTACCATCCAGAATCTTAATAGTGACAGGTTCATCAATTACCAGATAAGTAATATCTGCGCTATTGTCTACAACAAGTTTCCTGATCACTTTTACCGAGATATCAGCCGTTTTGTTATGTTTGTCTTTTACAGAAAGCGTGGTAGTACCCGGAGTGATAGAAGTAATATCTATTTTACCGTCTTCGCTGATTTTGGCGGTTGCAACAGACTCGTCGGAAGAAGTAATACTATATCCACCGTTTCCGGTATATACTTCGAGAGTTTTGGATTCTCCAAAGAACATAGTAGTAGAACTTGTTTTTATTACCAGTTCCTGTTCTTGGTCTACAATGATTTTCACATTTGCTGATTTCTTTGTCCAGTCGGTAACGGTTAATGTCGCAGTGCCATATTCCAGGCCTGTCACAATTACTTCATTGCCCGAAATGACTGCTGTTGCTACTGTTGCGTCTGAACTGTTCACTTTGTAGCCGCCATTACCTTCGACGATACTGAAACTTCCTTCGGTTGTTTCATCCAGATTAATCGTTAAAGTCTCTGCATTTACAGTCAGATTTGCATAACTAGGTAGGTCTTCGTCACAGCCGGAGAATAGTCCGATGGCACAAAGTGCGATTCCTGCTAAGTATATTATATTTCTTTTCATGGTATTCTCTAATTTATAATTCATTATTCAGCTTCGTGGCCTTTTATTTTACCGGTCACAGTTACTACACTGTATTTAGGAACAGTAATGGCACGCAAACCGCTTGAAGACGGATTGATCTTTTTTTGTTGCCATTTCACATTTTCACTGGAGGTATAAGTTCTCATATTTTGAAATTCTACTCCCTCGATCTCCACTAAAGTAGAGAAGGACTCCTTTTCAGAAGCGTTGACCAGCACGATGGTATAAGTATCGTCTTTTATATAAGCAGAAACCAATAACTCTTCCGGAAGCTTGTCGGCCTCTGAAGAAACAGCTTCTACATCCACACGTACAGCATCAGGTTCGATGTACTTAGTGTACTGTCCGAAAGTATAGTAGCGGGGTACTCTATAGTAGGTTGTACTAGGCAATGCTTCTTCCAACTGTATCAGGTTTTCGCCCGTTGAGCTGCAAGGACGTGCACCTGCCCACCATACAAAGCCGCTTACATTGCCATTTGCCATATAACTGTGGAAGGTTTTTGCCCACTTCATTGCATCCGGCCATGTTTCCTTACGGTCCTTATCATCACTGATCTCTGTCTGCCAGATATGGAGATTATGCTTTTCCGCTTGTTCAAAAGGTGCGATGCTTGCATCTGTTGTGGAATAGCCGTGACCAGCAACAATCAAATTCGGGTCTGCCAATTCAGGATACTTTTCAAGGCTTGAATTAATATGTTTAGTAGCCCATGACCACCAGGCATTCTCGCCATATACCAGTTTCATATCGCTATGTCCTCTCTTGTTCATCTCCGGACGAAGGTTTTCGAGTACGAACTTAGCCATTTGGTCTACGCTCCAAGAGCAGCTGGCCCATCCTCCCATGCTGGATAGAACATCCGGTTCATTCCATCCGGACATCGCAAAGATATCAATGCCCAGTCCTTTTTCATAAGCATCTACAAAGTCCATCAGGTAATTTGCATAATCTTCGTAGTAATCCGTTTTCAGGCTTCCGCCATTAAGTTTACCATTGCTTTTCCATACAACAGGGGGACACCAAACAGAAAAGAAGAACTTGACATCTTTATATTTTTTGTTGATATGGTCAACCAGCCACATTTGTCCCAGTTGCGTCTGTTCTCCGCACTCTTCACCGTTGTAGTTACGCCAATAGTTATTGATCATAGAAGGATCATCGGGGCGTAACATGAAATTGCGGTCCATTTTGAATTCAATATCACCCGTTTCCGGATTACAATAAGAAGGGAATACTTCGCCACGGAAAATATTCAGGGCTAAACCTGATTTACCAAACAAGTCTTCCATCACCGCATCACGTTGCATGGTATTCCAAATACGGTGTGACCATCCACAGAACGCACAGCCGAAACCGTCAATCACTTGGTGTTTGTTCTCTTCTCCAATCTTCATCTTTATGACAGCGGTAGTGGTTGGTTCCGGCGCAATTCCGTCATCTTCAAAGTTTTCTTCTACAGGGTCCGGAATGTATACATCGCTGTGATCTAAACTTCCATCATCGCAAGAGTATCCTAAAAAGAGGAAAAGCGCTATAAATAATAATGAATATATCTTTTTCATAATTTTCTAATATAAATGGGTTTAAAGGTATTATCTCCACAGTTCAGTTTGTTCCATGGCATTGTTATTGTTTAACTCACCGGAAGGAATCGGATAATATCTGTATTTCTCCTGGAAATTATCTGCTCCCTGCTTTTCATTTGCGTTGAAGATTGTCTTGATCTCTTGAGTGGTATACCAACGTTTCAAGTCGTCAAAACGGTGTCCTTCACCGAAGAACTCAAGTAAGCACTGATGTTCGATTTCTGCCATTAAATCAGCTTGGGCAAAAGTCTTGTCTGCCAATCCGGCTCTCTTGCGAATGATCTTCAACGCTGTATTTGCACCGTTGGCATCGTTTGTCATAGCACAGGCTTCGGCATACATCAACAGTACTTCTGAAAAACGCATAGCACGCAGATTGTTTGCTTTACCTTCCTTATGCCCCATATTATCGGCATTAGTCGCATTCACAAAATATGCAGTGTACTTTTTCAGCAGAAACTTACCGTCTCCCTGGCTAAATGAGGGAGCACCCCCAGTCATTTTACCACTGTTGCCATCCCAGAGATCTTCCATCGAACGGTTGCCGCCATACCATTTTTCATTCTTAACAACGTCATTCATAGATTCCGGATTAAAGAATAAACTTGCGTACATACGTTTGTCAAACTTCGTATCCGATCCGGCAGGACGTTCTTCTTTCACAAACTGGCCGACAGCGAAACTGGAAGGCATCAATTTAGCCCAACCACCGCCGGCAACCGGACCCACAAACTGAGGAAGAGAGTTACCGAGGCTGATGCCACTTTCGTTACCCCATGTCAATTCACCATCACTACTATATTGCAATTCGAATACAGATTCTTCATTGTTCTCTTTTGCTGTAGTAAAGTTTTCAGCGAAGTTCTCTATCAGGTTGTAACGTCCCGGATAGTAAGGAGCGTTCATCAATAATTGCAGTTGTGCTTTTGCTTCGGGATACTTGTGCTGGTACAGGTATACTTTGGCAAGCATAGCGATGGCGGCCCCTTTCTCAATGCGACCTTTTTCATCACCGGAACGGGTCACAGGAAGGTTACAGCTGATAGCATCTTTCAAATCATCTTCTGCCTGTTTCCAAAGCTGTTCTTCCTTGGCGGCGGGTTTGTTGCTTTCGTCTTCGTTGGATGGAACCACACGCAGAGGAACTTCTTTATAGTTGTGTACTAACAGGAAGTATTGGAAGCCTCTCAGAAAGAGAGCTTCTCCTTTAATGGTGGAACGGTCTTCCTCACTAATCCCTGTTGCCGGAACCAAATCAATATTCTTCAGTACCAGATTAGCACGCTGAATACCTGCATAGAGTGCTCCGTATGGATCATTTCCTGTTGTACTGGAGTTCTGGAATGTAGCGATGGCCCACATGGAAGCCTCTTCGTTCAGAATCGTAAAGATATCGTCGCCGCGGCTGTTCAGATTCAACCATCCGTCGAATGCACCGTAATAACCGTTCATTTGATATTTAATCGGTGAGTAGGCGGCAGCGAGACCGCTCTCTGCATCAGCTTTATTCTTCCAGAAATTATTTTCTGTGAAGTGATTGGGATCTGACAGATCCAAAAAGTTGGATTCGTTGCACGAGGTCAATGCTCCGGAAAGGAGAGTCGCCACGCATATGTATGATAACCAGTTCTTTTTCATGTTATAAATTCAATTAGTGTGTATTATCTTCGTATTATAAGCTAACCTGAATACCGAAAGAGATAGTACGTGGTATCGGATAACGTCCTTGGTCGATTCCTCTTGAGAATACGCTGTAAGATGCGCCGATATCTACACTGCCGCTTTCTCCGAGGTCGGGAGAATAGCCCGAATATTTACTCAATGTGAAGAGATTCTCCATTGATGTGTAAATTCTTACATTTTCCAGTTTTACTTTCTTCAGCAAGTTCTTCGGGAGTGAATAGCCGATATCCAGTGTTTTCAGACGGAAGTAAGAGCCGTCTTCCAGCCATCTGTCGGTATATGCCAATCCATTATCTGTACCGTCTGTTTTAGAGAAACGAGGAATGTCGGTGTTCTGATTATCCGGTCTCCATGAGTTAGCCAGCTTAGTGCTGTAGTTACCGTTGAACTTACCCGATTCAAGGCAGTAACGCTGATAGTTATATATTTTGTTACCTGTCATGCCGTCAAAGAACAGACCGAAGTCGAATCCTTTCCATTCACCGCCTAAGCGCAGGCCGAATGTAAAATCAGGGAACGGATTGCCTACATCATGTTGGTCATTCTCATCAATAATACCGTCACCATTCCAGTCTTTGTAACGTACGTCACCCGGTTGTGCGCCCGGCTGAATTTGTTTGCCGTCCTTATTCTTGTAGTTATCAATCTCTTCCTGTGTGCGGAAAATACCGTCAGTTTCAATCAGGTTGAAGTATGACATAGGGTGTCCTTCTTCAAATCTGTTAATACCGCGTCCGCCGGCACCGTGAGCTGAGTAACCGGAAATAGCCATGTTGTTACCACCGGCAGTAATCTTCGTTACTTCATTCTTTTCAGTAGTAGCATTTGCACCGATATAGTAGCTGAAGTCATCACCGATAGTACTGCGCCAATTGATGGATAATTCGAATCCTTTGTTACGTACCTGGCCGGCGTTCTGGATAGACAGACCGCTGATACCGGTAGAAGCAGCATAAGGGACAGGAAGTAATACATCATTTGTATTTTTTACATAAGCATCGGCTGTCAATGTTAATTTGCCGTTCAACAGACTCAGGTCCAGACCTGCATTGAAAGTTTCTGTACTTTCCCAAGTCAGATCGGTGGGAGATACTGCGGTTACATTAGGCAACTGACCGAACCAAATGTTATTGCCTTGCAGGTAATTCATGCCATCGGATACTACGCTGATGGTAGGATAGTATTTATCCATCTGCTGATTACCTAGTTTACCGTAGCTGAGGCGAAGTTTGAATTGGTCAAATACATTTTCCAATGGTTTGAAGAATTTCTCACGGTTGATGTTCCATCCGATAGATGCTGAAGGGAAGCTGCCGAACTGGTGTCCTTTCTTGAAACGTGAGGAACCATCGCGGCGGATAGATGCAGAAAGCAGATAACGGTCATCGTAAGAATACATGATACGTCCGAAGAGCGAAACCAAAGCCAATTCGTTTATTGAGCTGGAGGCTGTCATTGATTTAACGTTACCCGTCATTGTCTCAATGAACTCAGGGATATCTGTATTGCTGCCGTTCAGACCGTAGCTCTTGTCTTTTTGTGCAGAATAGCCGACCAGTGCGGAAAGATTATGTTTGCCAAATATCTTATCATAGTTCAATGTATTCTCCAATACCCATGATTCGTAATCAGCAGAGCCTTCACTCAGGTCAGGGGCATCGTTTTTACCATAAGTTCCCAGGTCGTAGGCACCCGTATATGTACGGCTTTTGGTGTGGTCCTTTCTAAGTCCTAAGTTCAGTTTATATTTCAATCCTTTAATAACTTCAGCTTGTAAATAAGCGTTTAAGAAGATCTGAGTTTTTTCATTGTTTTTGTTCACCGTACTATAATATGCATACGGATTCGGAAGATTGATGTCTGCGGAAGTTCCCCAACCGGTCGGGTTTGTCGGATCAAAGACTGGAACTACTGAAGGGAAACGCAAAATTTCACCCATAGTATCCTGATTAATGTTACCTTCACCTTTAGAGAGGCGGACTATCATCGATTCACCGATAATCAGGCGATTATCCAGAAAAGAGTAATCGCTTTTCAAACGGATATTATATGATTCGTGACTGGTGTTGCGAAGAATACCTTCTTTGTTCAAATAGCTTGCGGACGCACTGTATGAAGCAGTTTTAGAACCGCCGCTAATATTGGCGTTGGCTTTGTAAGTCATTGCAGTACGAAGCATAATGTCTTGCCAGTCTGTGCCTGCACCTACAAAAGGAACAGAACCAACTTCTGTGCCATAACCGTCTGCTGCCAAATTATAATAACGTGCGAAACGGCTGTATTCTTCACCATTAAAGACATTCAACGTTTTTGGAGTCTGGCTGAAACCTGTGAAGAAGTTTATATCAAGTTTGGTAGGCATATCTTTGCGCCCGCTCTTCGTAGTCACCAATACTACACCACCGGCAGCACGAGAACCATAGATGGCGGCAGCGGCAGCGTCTTTCAACACTTCGATAGAAGCGATATCCGACGGGTCTACCATGCTGAGGTCTCCGAAGGAACCATCGATGACATAGAGTGGATCATTATTTGAAAGAGAGCTGATACCACGTACGTTGATAGTCATCCCTTCGTTCGGGTCACCACTTGTACTTGCTACGGATACACCGGCAATTTTTCCTTGAAGAGCTGTGCCCACATTTGTTGCGACAGCGCCGTTCAACTCTTTTGTACCTACTGAACTGACTGCTCCGGAGAGATGGCTTTTCTTTACTGTACCATAACCGATGACTACAACCTGTTCAAGAGCTACGTTGTCTTCTTCCAGACTGACATTAATTGGAGCGTTTGAAGTTATTGTACGCTCTATACTTTTCATACCTACTGTTGAGAATACAAGAATATCGCCTTTATTGACGTTAACGGCATATTTACCATCTATGCTTGTAATTGTACCAGTGTCTTTCCCTTTTACTTTTACTGTAACTCCTGGTAAGGGGTCGTTTGTCGTTGCTTCTGTTACTATCCCTTTTACTTCAATGTTCTGTGCTGTTAGTGGAATACTAACCAAGCAGAGAAAAAGGAATAGTAGAAATTGAATTTTTCTTCTCATAATTTATTGTATTAGATTATAAACTCTGTTCAACTGCTGATTGCTCCATGGAAACCTCAATCAGTAATTGGATGATGCAAAAGTAGGCGATAATGTAATGGCAGACAAGTATTATTTTATCCCATTCTAATACTTTTCTATAATGTGGCATTACAAATATATTAATGTTTTTCTTAAGCGGAGGAATTACTTATAAGAAATAAAATCGTTATAATCGCCAAATCCGTTACTTATAAGAAATAAAAATGCTATATTTGCTAAATCTGTTACTTATAAGAAATAAAGATGAGAAAGCCGGAATATTATAAAAGAGAGTTGTATGTACAACGTATAAAGCCTTTTGTCGATACACAGATGATAAAGGTGATTGTTGGGCAAAGGCGTGTGGGGAAGAGCTATCTGTTGTTTCAACTGATGGATGACATTCGTGACGGTTCTCCGGAAGCAGATATCATCTATATTAATAAGGAGTTATTTGAGTTTGATCAAATTAAAACTTATGCCGACTTGATAAATTATGTGTCTGCGACAAGAAAGGGCGCGGAAGATAAGTGTTATCTGTTTATTGATGAGATACAAGATATTGAAGGTTTTGAGAAGGCCCTGAGGCATTTCTTTGCGGAAAACACTTATGACATCTATTGTACGGGAAGTAATGCCACCATGCTTTCGGGTGAACTGGCTACTTTCCTGAGTGGTAGATATATTGAATTTAAAGTATACGGTCTGACCTATACCGAATTTTTGGAGTTTCATAAACTGGAGGATTCCGTTGAAGCGTTTAGCCGTTTTTACCGGTTCGGCGGGCTTCCTTATCTTGCCAGTTTGCCTTTTGAAGAGCACCTTATAATGGAGTATCTGAGAAATATCTATAATACAATTATATTGAAAGATGTGGTGAATAGATATAGTATCAGGAATGTACGGCAATTGCAGGATCTGACGGTTTATTTGGCTGACACGATTGGGAATCTGTTTTCAGCAAATAAAATAAGTGAGTATCTGAAATCACAGAGGGTAGATATGTTGCCCAAAACAATATTGGAATATCTTACTTATTTGAATAGTGCTTATTTTGTAAGAAGAATCCGTCCGATGGATATTCAGGGAAAGAAACAATTCCAGATCGGAGAGAAATATTATTTTGAAGATTTAGGAATACGTAATGCGATTCGTCCTTTCCGGGCGACTGATATCGGACAGGTGCTGGAGAATGTGGTGTGCCATCATTTGCTGGTATGCGGATATGCGCTGTATATAGGCAGAGATGGCGATAAGGAAGTTGATTTTGTAGCCGAACGTAATGGGGAAAAGCTGTATGTTCAAGTTGCATATTCAGTTATAGACCCCAAAACGCATGAACGGGAGTTTGGCAATCTGTTGGCGATTCAGGATAACTATCCCAAGATAGTTGTCACCATGGATGAAGTGGAAGGAGTTTCCTATCAAGGCATCGAGCAGGTGCCCGTTCGTAAGTTTTTGCTTCGTTGGAAGTAAGGGTGGGTGCAGTATTTATGCAGTCTGTATCATAAGTCTTAAAAGATAAATTACAAAGGAGAAGCTAAAACAACTAGCTTCTCCTTTTCCCTTCCTATTGATAATTCTAAATGATTATTTGAAAACAATCTCCATGGGTCTACCTATCCAAACTTGTGGTT
>OGXY01001490.1_pt1 | contig 16357 bp, 14 predicted proteins | sample 1576411 | NCBI WGS metagenome assembly OGXY01 (sample SAMEA3541498, study PRJEB24748) | human gut metagenome | biome: human gut; feature: human-associated habitat; material: faeces | place: China | collected 2012 | reverse complement strand
TTGAGACCCGGGTGTACCCATCATAGAGACCCGGGTGCGGGAGAGGTGCAGACCCGGGTCTGCGCGAAGCCGTTCCGGGAATGCAGAGAAGTTTATCCGCTATACCAGGGGCACTTTTATGCCCAGTTTTTGCATCTTATCCAGCGAAAAGAGGCATTTTTATGACAAAAACGCCCCCGTTTTGTCAATGGCTATTCTGCTTATGTAAACATAAACAGTGCATTATCATCCATATAAATAAACATTCAAGTAAAAAGCATGATGGTAGGATGGAACCTTCCGGCACGATTACTCTGAATTTTTTATTTTCACAACCATATATTTGAAAAAAATTTACATACTTTTGTGAAGCCATTTCAATATTATAATATTCTATAGCCATGAATACAAAATTTTTACTGTCTTCCGATAATAACAACCGCAATGAACTTCTGAAAAAGAAGATCATCCATTACTATATTGCCAATGGCGATGCGACCATTGCCGATCTGGGCCGTGAAATGGACCTGAGTATTCCGACCGTCACCAAACTGGTCGCCGAGCTTCAGGACGACGGCTATATCCTGGACTTCGGAAAGCAGGAAACCAACGGAGGACGCAAACCGAACATCTATGGCCTCAATCCGGCATCCGGATATTTCGTGGGAGTCGATATGCTGAAAGACAAGTTGAATATTGCAGCGATCGACTTCAAAGGCGACAAAGTACAACTCGAAGAAAATATCCCATACCAACTTGAAAATACACCAGCCTCGCTGGAGCAATTCTGCAAGATTATTGACGATTTCATCGTTTCATTGCCTGTCGAACGGAATAAGATATTAGCGATTGGAGTCAATATCACCGGCCGCGTGAACCCAGCATCGGGCTATAGTTACAGCATTTTCTATTTCGAAGAGAAACCCCTCGCTCAGATTCTTGAAGAACGGTTGCAGACGAAAGTTTTCATTGAAAACGACAGCCGGGCCATGACCTACGGCGAATATATGAAAGGAGTCGTACAGGGAGAAAAGAACATTCTGTTCGTCAATATGGCGTGGGGACTAGGTCTAGGTATCATCATCGACGGCAATTTATACTACGGGAAATCCGGCTTCTCCGGGGAGTTTGGACATTTTTGCATGTTCGAAAACGAAGTGCTATGCCATTGCGGCAAGAAAGGCTGTCTCGAAACAGAGGCTTCCGGATCGGCTTTCCACCGTATCCTGATAGAACGTTACCGGGAAGGCAGCAACACCATACTCGCCGGGAAACTGGACAGCGGAGAGGAAATCTCGCTCGGCGACCTGCTCGAAGCAGTGCGGAAAGAGGATGTACTTTGCATCGACATCCTCGAAAAAATGGGCGTAAATTTAGGAAAAGGTATTGCCGGACTGATGAATATTTTCAATCCGGAACTGGTCATACTGGGCGGAACGCTTTCACTAGCAGGTGAGTATATCAGCCTGCCGGTCAAAAGTGCTATCCGTAAATATTCGCTCAACCTGGTCAACCAAGACACGGAAATCAAAATATCCAAATTAGGAGAAAGAGCAGGCGCATTCGGAGCATGTCTCTTATCAAGAAGTAAGCTACTCGGTATGATACATTATTAATAAAACATTCTTTTCTTTAGACCATTATCTATAATAATATTTTAATCAAGGCTATATTATTAAAATATTTTATTTACATTTGCCGGGTATTTAAAAAAATACCAGACAATAAAACACATTAAATCGCTCAGATAATGGAAAAGATTAAAGGCTTAATTGATGCACCTTTCACACCGTTCTACGAAAACGGAGAAGTAAATTACGAACCGATAGAAGCATATGCCAAGCTTCTGGTCAAAAACGGTTTAAAGGGAGTGTTTATCAACGGATCTTCGGGAGAGGGCTATATGCTGACCGACGAAGAGCGCATGAAACTGGCTGAAAGATGGGTAGAAGTGGCGCCTTCCGGATTCAAGGTCATCGTACACGTAGGCAGCACCTGCGTAAAAGCGAGCCATAAGCTGGCTGCTCATGCCCAAAAGATCGGAGCCTGGGGAATCGGAGCCATGGCCTCTCCTTTCCCGAAAGTGAATCGGATAGAAGAACTGGTGAAATACTGCGAAGAAATCGCTTCCGGAGCACCTGAACTTCCTTTCTATTACTATCACATCCCGGCTTTCAACGGCGCTTTCCTACCGATGGTCGAACTGCTGAAAGCGGTAGACGGGCGTATCCCGAACTTCGCCGGCATCAAATATACATATGAAAGCCTTTACGAATACAACCAATGCCGCTTATATAAAGACGGCAAATTCGATATGCTTCACGGACAGGACGAAACAATCCTTCCATGCCTGGCAATGGGCGGTGCACAAGGCGGCATCGGCGGGACAACCAACTACAACGGCAAAGAACTGACCGGGATACTCGAAGCCTGGGCTGCCGGAGACCTCGAAACAGCACGCGAACGCCAGAACTTCTCACAGGAAGTGATCAACGTGATCTGTCGTTATCGCGGCAATATCGTGGGTGGCAAGCGGATCATGAAGCTGATCGGGCTCGATTTAGGTAAAAACCGGACACCGTTCCAGAATATGACAGATGAGGAAGAGACCGCTATGAAAGCCGAACTGGAAGCGATTCATTTTTTCGACAGATGCAATAAATTCTAAATCCATAAACGCCATGAACGACACAACAAAACCGTCCGAATACCTCGGATATTGGGGAGAAAAATACAAAAATGATTTACTGACCGACATTCTGCCTTTCTGGCTGAAATACGGTATCGATCATGAGAACGGAGGCTACTTCACTTGTTTGGACCGGGACGGTTCGCTGCTGGACACGAACAAATCGGTCTGGTTCCAGGGACGGTTCGCCTTTATTCTCGCTTATGCTTACAACAACCTCGAAAAACAGGCCGAATGGCTGGAAGCCTGTAAAAACGGGATCGACTTTATCGAGAAATATTGTTTCGATACAGACGGCCGCATGTTTTACGAGGTGACTAAAACAGGAACTCCCGTACGAAAACGCCGATATGTATTTTCCGAAACGTTTGCCGCAATCGCCATGGCTCAATATTCGATCGCTTCGGGTGACAAGAGCTATGCTGAAAAAGCAGTCAAGCTGTTCAAACAGATTCTCTATTACAAAAACACACCGGGCGCATTAGAGCCCAAATTCAGAGAAGGATTCGTTGCAAAAGGGCATTCCTTTTGCATGATCCTGATCGATACTGCCGCCCGCATCCGGGAGGCAGTAGACGATCCTGTCCTGACACGTCAGATCGACGAGTCGATAGCCGAACTACGTCGTGATTTCATGAAGCCGGAATTTAAGGCCATCCTCGAAACGGTCGGGCCGAACGGCGAATTTATCGATTCGATTCCCGGCCGGACCATCAATCCGGGCCATTCCATCGAAACGGCATGGTTTATCCTCGAAGAGGCCAAGCACCGGAACTGGGACCCGCAGCTGAAGCAGATAGGGCTCACGATCCTGGACTGGTCCTGGGAATGGGGTTGGGACAAAACACACGGTGGAATCACCTATTTTAGGGATTGCAAGAACCGCCCGCAGCAGGAATACTGGCATGACATGAAGTTCTGGTGGCCACAGTGCGAAGCCATCATCGCCACGTTGTATGCCTATGAAGCCACAGGCGATCCCAAATACCTGGAAATGCACAAGCAGATAAACGAATACACGTATGCCCGTTTTCCAGACAAGGAATACGGCGAATGGTTCGGCTATTTCCATTACGACGGGACGCTCTCGCAGCCGGCAAAGGGAAACATGTACAAAGGTCCGTTCCATATTCCCCGGATGCTTTTGAAATGTCATCTTTTATGTAAAGAAATTCAGGGCTATGACAAACAATAAGAAATACTATCCCTGGATCGTTGTCGCTCTGCTTTGGGGCGTGGCTTTGTTAAACTACATGGACAGACAGATGCTTTCAACCATGAAGTCTGCCATGATGATCGATATTACCGAACTGGAATCTGCCACGAACTTCGGACGCCTGATGGCGGTATTCTTGTGGATATACGGCTTGATGAGCCCGGTCGCCGGCATGATCGCCGACCGGATCAACCGGAAATGGCTGATCGTCGGCAGTCTCTTCGTCTGGTCGTTCGTCACGCTGATGATGGGATATTCGACTGATTTCAACCAAATTTATATTCTCCGCGCCATTATGGGAGTCAGCGAAGCCTTGTACATCCCTGCCGGACTTTCGCTGATCACGGACTATCATCAGGAAAAAACGCGATCATTAGCTGTCGGAATCCACATGACCGGGCTCTACACCGGACAGGCATTGGGTGGCTTCGGAGCAACGATCGCAGGAGCATACAGCTGGGAAACGACTTTCCACTGGTTCGGGATTATCGGAATCGCGTATAGTCTGGTATTGATTCTTTTCCTGAAAGAGAAAAAAGATCATACGGTCGCCAAGCTTGACTCGGAACCCGGCCCGAAAGAGAGTCCGGTAAAAGCGGCTATAAAAGGAATGGGGATGTTGTTCGTCAACATTTCATTCTGGATCATCCTGCTCTATTTCGCCACTTCGAGTTTGCCGGGTTGGGCTACTAAAAACTGGCTGCCGACTTTGTTTTCGGAGAATTTGTCCATCGATATGTCGGAAGCCGGGCCATTGTCCACCTTCACGATCGCGATCTCTTCCTTCATCGGAGTGATTGCGGGCGGTATCTTGTCCGACAAATGGATTCAGCGGAATGTACGGGGACGCATTTATACCGGTTCCATCGGGCTTGCCTTGACCATTCCGGCACTCCTGCTGTTAGGATTCGGCGACAGTTTCGCCATGATTGTAGGCGGCGGACTCTGTTTCGGTATCGGTTTCGGTATTTTCGACGCCAACAACATGCCGATCCTCTGCCAGTTCGTATCGCCACGCTACCGGGCGACCGCCTACGGCATTATGAACATGACCGGGGTATTTGCCGGAGCGATCATCACAAAACTGTTGGGCGAGTCGACGGATGCCGGTAACTTAGGGCATGATTTCGCAATGATGGCCAGCTTGGTATTCGTAGCCTTAGTGGTGGAAGTCATCTTCTTACGTCCGAGAACGGTCAACATGACCGACAAGTAAAACCTGTAAGGTTTCCAAAGGTATTGACTTTTCCTGCAAATGTCATTATCTTTGGAAATCCTATTTTATAATAACCCAATCAACAAAAAACATCATGAGAAAAATCTTTCTTTACTTCAGCCTCCTTCTCTTCATGCAAACAGCCTTTGCCGCCGACAGCTTGTTTGTCAGAAAGCCGCAGATCCCGATACTGATTGACCGGACAGACAATATCCTGGTGGAAATGCGTGTACAGGCACACAAAGGGGATGTACTCAACAAGCTTTCCCTGCAATTCAAAGAAGGAATCGACTTAAACGACATAAAGGCTCTACGCTTTTTCTATAGCGGAACGGAAGCGACCTCCCGGCAGGGAAAGCATTACCGTCCGGTTTCCTACATTTCCAGTCACGCAGAAGGCAAGACAAAGGCTGCTAATCCCGCCTACTCCATCAAGCAGAGCGAAGTAACTGATATCACCAATGTCGTGACCTTCACCAGTAACCAGCCGATGGTGGAAGGAGTCAACTACTATTGGATCAGTATCGAGATGAAACCGGAGGCTTCCCTGTTAACGACCTTTACTGTCCAGATGCCGATGGCTGAAATCAATAATATGCCGGCGACAATTGTCTGGGACGGCAAATCAGATGTCCGCCGCATGGGAATCGGTGTCCGCCACGCCGGTGACGACGGGGCTTCGGCCTACCGTATTCCGGGGCTGGTAACGACCAACAACGGGACGCTTCTGGGCGTGTACGATATCCGCTACAACAGCAGTGTGGACCTGCAGGAAATGGTCGATATAGGGGTAAGCCGCAGCACCGACAAAGGACAGACCTGGGAACCGATGCGTGTTGCGATGACGTTCGGCGAAACGGGCGGCCTGCCTCACGCACAGAACGGTGTGGGAGACCCGTCTATCCTGGTGGATGAAAAGACAAATACGATCTGGATCGTTGCTGCCTGGACACATGGCATGGGGAACGGACGCGCCTGGTGGAATTCCATGCCGGGTATGTCGGCCGACAGCACCGCCCAGCTGATGCTCGTCAAAAGCGAAGACGACGGCAAGACCTGGAGCCAGCCGATCAACATCACCCCGCAGGTGAAAGATCCTTCCTGGTACTTCCTGTTGCAAGGACCGGGCCGGGGCATCACGATGAAAGACGGGACGTTGGTTTTCCCGATCCAGTTCATCGACTCCACCCGTATACCGAACGCCGGTATCATGTACAGCAAAGACCGGGGAACCACCTGGCATCTGCATAATCTGGCACGTACGAACACGACCGAGGCGCAGGTAGCCGAGATCGAACCGGGTGTCCTGATGCTGAACATGCGTGACAACCGGGGAGGCAGCCGCGCCGTGGCCACCACCCGCGATTTGGGCAAGACCTGGTATGAACATCCGTCCAGCCGCAGTGCCCTGCAGGAACCGGTTTGTATGGCAAGCCTCATCCACGTGGACGCTAAAGACAACATCACGGGGAAAGACCTGCTGATCTTCTCCAACCCGAACACGACGAAGGGACGTAACCATATTACCATAAAAGTAAGTACCGACGGAGGCATGACCTGGCCGCTTTCCAACCAAGTGACACTGGACGAAGACGAAAGCTGGGGTTATTCTTGCTTGTCCATGATCGACAAGGAGACAGTCGGCATCTTCTACGAATCGAGCGTCGCCCATATGACTTTTCAAGCTGTCAAACTGACCGATCTGGTCAAGTAGTCCTGCATGAAACGCATACTCTTCATATTGATAAGTTTATATATAGGGATATTGGCTGCCTGTGCTGCCAATATCCCTCATTTGCTTCCATGGCCGCAGAAAGTGGCATGGAACGGGAAAAAGTTTCAATATAGGGGAACTTTTGTTTCCCTTACGGAAAACTTTTGTTCCATAGGCATGGAACAACCGGCAGGCAATAAGATAACGGGCAATCCGTCAAGCCATCCGGCACTATCGGTCAAATGGGTGGAGGATTTCCCCGATATCCCTCTCAATCGCAACGAAGCCTATAAACTGCGTGTCACATCAAAAGGAGTGGAGATCGAAGCCATCACCGAAACGGGCGTTTACAGGGCAATCCAGACATTACGCCAATTGACGGAAAAGAAAGGCAACGGCATTGCAATCACCGGATGCGAGATCACCGACTGGCCCGCCTTTCGCATCCGCGGCTTCATGCAGGATGTAGGACGCACCTATATCTCGACGGACGAATTGAAACGGGAAATAGCGATCCTGGCACGTTACAAGATAAACGTCTTTCACTGGCACCTGACGGAAAATCAGGCATGGCGCCTGCAAAGCAAGGTGTTCCCAATGCTGAACGACAGCGTCAACACGACCCGCCAGCCGGGGAAATACTACACGCTGGAAGAGGCACGGGAATTGGCCGCTTTCTGCAAGCAACATCATGTCCTGCTGATCCCGGAGATCGACATGCCGGGACACAGTGCCGCTTTCGTCCGTACTTTCCGCCATGACATGCAAAGCCCGGAAGGGATGAAGATACTGAAACTCCTGATCGACGAGGTTTGCGAAACGTTCGATGTCCCTTACCTGCATATCGGGACAGACGAGGTGCAGTTCACCAATCCGGATTTCGTACCCGAAATGGTCGCTTATGTCCGCTCCAAGGGGAAAAAGGTGATCTCCTGGAATCCGGGATGGCACTACAAGCCGGGAGAGATCGACATGACGCATCTGTGGAGCTACCGAGGAAAAGCCCAGAAAGGGATTCCGGCGATCGACTCCCGTTTCCACTATCTGAACCATTTCGACACGTTTGCCGACCTCTTCGCCCTCTACAACAGCCGCATCTACAACGAGCTGCAGGGCAGCGATGATCTGGCAGGCACGATCCTGGCAATCTGGAACGACCGGATGATCCAGCCGGAAGCCGATATCGTCAAACAGAATAATTTCTACCCGAATATGCTCGCCATGGCCGAACGTGCGTGGAGAGGGGGTGGAACTGAATATTTCGACAAGCAAGGAACGGTTTTACCATCGGAAGACAGCGAGTCGTTCAAGTCTTTCGCTGATTTCGAGAACCGCCTGCTCTGGCATAAGGAACATTGTTTCGGGGGATATCCGTTCGCTTACGTCAAACAAACGAACGTCAAGTGGCGTATTACGGACGCATTCCCGAACCAAGGCGACCTGACGGCATCATTCCCGCCCGAAAAGGAGTTGAAATCCCACTATACATACAAAAACAAGACGTATGAGACACAGGATGCGACCGGCGCAGGCATCTACCTCCGCCATGTCTGGGGGACGCTTGTTCCAGGGATCTACAAAGAGCCGCAAGAGAACCACACGGCGTATGCCTGGACCTGGGTCTACTCGCCTAAAGCACAGGATGTAGGCGCCTGGATAGAGTTTCAGAACTACAGCCGTTCGGAAATGGACTTGCCGCCACTTCCGGGAAAATGGGATTACCGGGAAAGCCGAGTGTGGGTCAACGACCGGGAAATCCTGCCTCCGGTATGGACGGCAACGCACCGGACCAAATCCAACGAGGTGCTGCTCGGCAACGAGAATTGTGTCGTGCGTCCTCCCATGCCTGTCCATCTGCAGAAAGGATGGAACAAGGTATTCATGAAACTTCCGGTCGGAAAGTTCACCGCGCCGGAAATCCGCTTGCCGAAGTGGATGTTCACATTCGTATTTGTCACACCGGATGGTGAAAAGGCTGTGGACGGCCTGGTCTATTCACCCGATAAGAAACGATAAGCAAATGAAAAATATCCTGCTCTGTTTATTCATCGTATTTAGTGCCACGATCCAGGCGCAAAAGATCAAGGTGGCCTGTGTAGGCAACAGCGTAACGTATGGTCACGGAATTGAGAACCGCGAAAAGAACAGTTATCCCGCCCAGCTCCAACGGATGTTGGGCAACGAATACGAAGTCGCCAACTTCGGAAAAAGCGGGGCGACGCTATTGCGAAAGGGACACCGTCCTTACAACGAGCAGGAGGAATGCAAGGCCGCCCTCGACTTTGCCGCCGACCGGGTCGTCATCCACCTCGGACTGAACGACACCGATCCGCGCGACTGGCCGAATTACCGGGATGACTTCACGAAGGATTATCTGACCCTGATCGATGCTTTCCGACAAGCGAACCCGAAGTGTGAAATCTGGATCTGCCGCCTGACGCCGATCTCCCACCGCCATACGCGCTTCAAATCGGGCACACGCAACTGGTACTGGCAGATACAACAAAACATTGAAGATATCGCAGTACTCGCCCACACCGGACTGATTGACCTGCATACAGAACTTTATGACCGCCCTGACCTCTTGCCCGACGCCTTGCATCCCACAGCCGAAGGAGCCGGAATCATCGCACGGACGGTCTACCGGGCATTGACCGGAAATTACGGTGGTCTCCAAATGCCCGTGATCTATTCGGACAATATGGTACTCCAACGGGAGAAACCGCTCCGGATAGCCGGAACAGCCAATGCCGGAGAAAAAGTGACGGTCAGCATCGCCGGACAGAAAGGTGAAGCGATAACGACCTCGGACGGGAAATGGTCGGTCATCCTGCCACCGATGAAGGCAGGAGGCCCGTACACGTTGAGTATCTCCGCCGAATCAGGGAAACTGGATTATACGAATATCCTGATCGGCGAAGTATGGCTTTGCTCCGGACAGTCGAATATGGCATTTCAGGTGAGCAGTGCCGTTGACAGCCAACGAAAGGCTTTTCTGGAATTTGCCGCAAGGAAACCGCAAATCCGTCTTTTCGATATGAAACCACGTTGGCTGACAAATGCGGTGGAATGGGACATTTCGACACTGGACTCCCTCAACAGGCTCCAATATTACCGGGATACTGAATGGAAGGAATGCAACGAGGAAACGACGAACCGTTTCTCCGCCGTAGCCTTTGCCTTCGGACAGATGTTGTCAGACAGCTTGCAGGTCCCGGTCGGACTTATCCTGAACGCTATAGGCGGTTCACCGGCGGAAGCCTGGATAGACCGCAAAACGCTGGAATTCGAATTCCCCGACATCCTCTACGACTGGAAGCAGAATAATTTTATCCAGGACTGGGCGCGGGAACGCGCCGCCCTCAATATCCGTAAATCGACGAACAAACAGCAACGGCATCCTTACGAGCCTTGTTACTTGTACGAATCCGGTATCCAGCCGCTCGAAAAGTTCCCGATACGGGGTATCATCTGGTATCAGGGAGAATCGAACGCTCACAATATGGAAGCACATGAGAAGTTGTTCCATCTTTTGACAAATAAACTGGCGGGAGAACTGGGCGGAAGAATTGCCTTTCTATTATGTGCAACTATCCAGCATCGATCGTCCCAGCTGGCCTTGGTTCCGGGACAGCCAGCGCCGGATGCTCCAATCGATCCCCAACAGCGGCATGGCGGTCAGCAGCGACCATGGCGACTCCCTGGATGTCCACCCGCGCCACAAACGGGAGATAGGGGAACGCCTCGCTCACTGGGCACTCAACAAGACATACGGGCACGAGATCCTTCCTTCCGGTCCACTCTACCGATCGGTGATATTCAAGGACAGCACTGCCTATGTCACATTCGATTACGGAAAAGGCATGCACAGTTCCGACGGCGACAAACTACGTACTTTCGAGATAGCCGAACACGATGGTTTATTCGTCCCCGCGGAGGCACAAATCATCGATGGAAAGACAGTAAAAGTATGGAGCGGCCAAATCCGGAATCCGAAATTCGTCCGTTACGGCTGGCAACCTTTCACCCGTGCCAATTTAGTGAACGAAGCGGGGTTGCCGGCTTCGACATTCCGTTCGGAAGCGGCTCCGGTCAGCTGGTTTCGGCTGCCTGACCTACCCGGCACTGAAAAAAGCCCGTCATTAGGCGTATCTGCTCCGTTTACCGGTGTCAGTGGCGGGCAGTTGTTCGTGGCCGGCGGATGCAACTTCCCCGGCAAACCAGCGGCCGAAGGGGGAACAAAAGAATACTACTGCAATATATATGCATTAGATATAACCGCCCGATCTCATGCCGGATGGAAAAGGATCGGCAAACTGCCAATACCGCTTGCTTACGGGGCATCGGTCACAACCCCCGAAGGGCTCGTTTGGATCGGAGGAAATAACAATAAAAAGGTCTCCCGACAGGTCTTCTTCGTCAACTGGGACGGGGAAAAACAACAATTGCATATCACCGAACTGCCGCCACTTCCCATGCCGTTGGATAATCTCTCGGCCACATACGCCGATGGTTGCCTGTATGTCGCCGGGGGTAAGGGCAAGCCGCAAACGGTCCCAATAGGTCAGGACGGTTCGCAAACCGCCCCTACGAACCCACTCTTTTCATTACAGCTAACACCGTCGCTTCAAAAGGAATGGGTCCGGCTTCCGGATTTCCCCGGACCTGCCCGAATACAGCCTGTCCTCACGGCACAGCAATCCGAGGATGGCATACGACTTTATCTGGCAGGCGGTTTCCAGCCGGCATCCGCCCATCAGGAAGCCATTGTTTGCACAGATATGCTTTCTTATCATCCGAAGACAAAACAGTGGAGAAATGAAGGATTCCTGCCTTCTTTAGCAGGCGGTTCCCACCGTACCGTTACAGGAGGTTGCGCCATCGCATCAGGCGATAGCTCCATCCTGCTGGTAGGAGGCGTGAACTACGACCGTTTCCGCGACGCCCTAAACCACCCCGAGCCGGATTATCTGCTACATCCTGTCGACTGGTATAAATTCAATACCTCCCTGTTACAATACAATACTTTCACAAAACACTGGACCCACTTAGGCAACTACGAAGAACTGGCACGTGCCGGTGCCGGCATCGCAAACAATGCCAACACGGTAATCATAATTGGCGGAGAGTTAAAACCGGGCATCCGCACACCGGAGGTTAATGCGTTTAAACTAACGTGCCATCCCTGATTCACACCAAAGCCAATTTACGAATATTCGCATCCCAAACCGGTTCCGAAAAAATCAGTCCGACAGCTTCGGCCGGGGTAGAGGCGACCGTCCAAAGTGCTGCATGCTGCGGGCGCATGAAATGCTCGTCGACGGCCCGGCGGAACATCTCCAAAAGAGGATCGAAGTAGCCGTTTATATTCAGGATGACAATCGGGTTGAGATACAAGCCTAACTGTTTCCAGGTAATGACTTCCAACAATTCTTCGAGAGTGCCGCATCCGCCCGGAAGAGCGATCACGGCATCCGAAAGATCAGCCATTCGTTGTTTGCGCTCATGCATACTGTCGACTTCGACCAGATCGGTAAGCCCCTTGTGACACCAATCCTGTTCTACCATAAAACGAGGGATCACACCGGTCACAGTCCCGCCGGCAGCCAGCGCAGCATCCGACACGGCACACATCAGGCCTGAATTGCCAGCCCCGTTGATCACTCTCAGGTTCCGTTCGCCCAACAGATGTCCCAACTCGGTCGCAGCCTCCCGATATGCCGAAGCGACCTGCGTGCTGGAGGCACAATACACGCAAACGGAAGTTATCTTATTTCTTTCTCTTTCCATCTTTCTTTTTGCATTATGATTTTAAAACAAAGGGGATTCAACAAGCCATCAACCGAAATCATCAGACTCAGCGCCTTCCAAAACCACTTATTTTCCCTTATTTATATCATATCCGAACAAGGCGAAATCGCCCAGGCAAGGATCATCCGGGAAGATATGCGACAGGGCCTCGGTTATCTCGAGCGCCGTTTTCAGGGTGGCGGTTCGCTGCTGTGTCAAACCAAGTTCCAGTGAAATTTGGTGAACATGCGTGTCCAGCGGAATAATCAATTGGCGGGGATGAAAGACTGTCTGCCAAATCCCGAAATCGACGATTCCATCGGTCCGGACCATCCAGCGAAGGAACATAGCCAGGCGTTTACAGGCAGAAGTGCCGCCCATCACCGGAATACCGTTTATGCCGGAAAAGAGATCCTGCAATTTAAAAACCGGATTCGGGTAAGAGCTTGCAGCCAATGCATCTTCCAATGAATCATACCGCTGATATATCTCTTTCAACCGACCACAGAGGGCACAGAGGTCCGAATGCGTATAAAAGCGATAAAACGTATCGCGTTTGCCGGCTGGGACATCCGAAACCAGTTCCCAGTACCGGCCGGACAATACCCATTCGTAAGGACTTCCACCCATCCGGCTATGTAACCAGTCCGCCTTGCGGAGGATCAGTTCCCTGCGTCCATAAGAGATCCAGGAAGTGATAAAAGCGGATATTTCGATATCCCGTTTCTCCGTAAACCGATGAGGAAACTGAACCGGATCATCGGATATAAAAGACCTCACATTATAGATCCCGGCCCATTCCTTCAATTTCGCTTTCAGTTGTTCGTCCATCCCTTACTTCATCTTTAAGAAATACTGGCGCCGGTCTTCGGGATAATGCTCGATGGCATAGCGAAGAGCCGTACGCGGAAGCTGTGTCGCATAACGTTCCAGAAAGTCGGTGAGGGTATCCCGATCTCTTTTGCCCACCTCGCGGAGCATCCAGCCTACGGCTTTATGCATCAAATCATGTTTATGCGTCATCAACCGTTCGGCCAACGCCAGCGTATCGGTAAAATCCGAACGGCGGATAAACGCCCAAGTACAGACGATCGAAATCCGCTGTTCCCAAAGATTATCGCTGGCAGCCAGTTCATACAGGACGGAACGGTCCCGGTTCACCAAATATTCGCCGACAATATCCCGGCAGGACAAATCCACCAAATCCCAATTATTGCAGCGGCGGGTATTCTTCAAATAGAAACGATACATCTTTTCCCGTTCAGCTTCCGGTGTCTTCTTATCCTGAAAACGGTAGACCAAAACCAACAGGGCGCAAAGACGGGCCTCATGCCAGGGACTATCCAACAAGCGCTGCAATTCATCGAGAGGCATCGCTTTGTTAGCTTTCGCTATACTGCGAGTTTGCGGAACGACAACCCCTAAAAAGCGGTCGCCTTCGCCATATTGCCCCGGTCCGGTCTTGAAAAATCGGCTCAGATGGGCCGCCTTTTCCGGTGAACCGACCGATTGCAGTTCACTCAGCACAAACTCCGCCGTCATGGACGCAGTACCCGTGACACAGGACGGTCGCCTTCCAAGAATCCGATTACATTGTTGCAAACCGTACGCGCCATGATAATACGCGTTTCCAATGTCTGCGTCCCAATATGGGGCGTAAGGACGACATTTTCCATTTCCAGCAACTCCGGCGAGGGATAATCGCCGAACTCGAATACATCCAGACCGGCGCCATGAATCGTCCCGTCTTTCAACGCCTGCACCAAAGCCTTTTCATCGACCAAAGGACCGCGGCCGGTGTTGATCAGAACGGCCGTCGGTTTCATCTGTTTCAATTCGGCTTCACCGATGATATGGTAGGTTTCCGGTGTATAAGGAGCATTCAGAGAGACGAAATCGGATTGGGAGAGGAGCTCCTCCTTGGAAACGTATGTCACGTTCAGCTTTGTCTCTTCTTCGACATACAGTTGGCGACGGTTATGATAGAGGACTTCCATACCACAGGCATTCGCACGTTTGGCAAGGGCCTTTCCGATACGTCCCATACCGATAATACCCAGCGTCTTCCCAGTCACGTTGATACCTAAATTCTCCAAGACGCCGACTTTCATGCCAAGGCCTTCCCGGCGCAGCTTACGGTCGCATTCGGTAATGCGGCGTGCCACATCGAGCATCAGGCCGAGTGCGAGATTAGCGGTAGGGGCCGTCACGGGGTCGGGGGTATTAGCAACCGTGATTCCTTTCTCAAGGCAGTAGGCGACATCGATATTATTGTAACCGACGGCATAGTTTGCCACCATTTTCAGTTTGGGGGCATGGTCGATCAATTCCTTGTTTACCGGGAAATCGAACATCGAGCACAACACGTCATACTCCGGAATCATCTCTAAAACTTCTTCGTACGTGAAATCTCTTCCTTCGGGAAAAGTAACCTCATACTTGCTTTCCAGCTCGGTAAAACCTTCGCGGAACATGTCGTAAGTAACTAATATCTTTGTCATAACTATTCTTTTTAAATTTGCAAAAATATAAAATTATCCGATGTTCACTTCTTTTCATGGTCACGGATAAACCGGACGGCTAAAGGGAAAGCGGCGGCGCACATACTGCCGTGGTCGAAACCGCCCAACTCGTAAAGGGTCACATCAGGATGGCCGAGCAGTTTGAAAAGGCGGTAGAAATAGGCGGACTCTTCGTAACGGCCATACAATTCCTTTTCACGGTCACCGGAAAGGATCAGAATAGGGGCGCAATCATTCCGGACATGGTACAAGGGAGCCGTTTCGTCGATTGTCGGCTGCAAAGGTTTCAACCCTCGCTGGTTGCGGGTTTCGAAATGAGTGATTACCTGGCCGCTGAAAGGGATGATCCCGGCGAGCTTGTCGGCATCTTTCCCATAACGCGCCAACAACTTCTTATCCAATCCGACCATATCGACCAGATATCCGCCTGCAGAATGGCCGGCAATATAGATGGAGGAGGTGTCGCCTCCGTATTTTCCTATATTATCGAATACCCAAGCAACGGCGGCAGCGGCATCATCGACGATCTCCATCGTCTTCACATGCGGAGACAAACGGTATTCGACACCTACGACTACCATGCCGTCCGTTAATAACCCGGAAGGGATTTCACGACTCCCGCCGGTCAAACCGCCGCCATGAAACCAAACCACGACCGGCGCATTTTGTACATCCGGCTGGTAAGCAATATCCAGACGACACATTTTAGAAGCATATTCATCACCTGTATTTCCACGGTACGGGACATTACGATCATAGGAATAATTAGCAACGATAGCCATCACAGCAAACCAGGCAAGCAGAAAGGTTAATCCGATTTTATTCGTCATATTATACACTAAATTTGAATTGATTAAACACAAAAAACATCCTCCAAATGTAATCAGCTTTTTACAACTAAACAAACAATCTGCCATTTCGCACAGGGCAACCGCATCAAAATCATAAAGCGTCCATCCGTTTTCGCCACCGATACGGACTAATCACATGAATGTTTTTGCAAAAGCAACTATCATACTATCATATCCGCATGTGTATCGGTTTAAACCAATATATTATGTTATGATAGTTACCGTTTTGAACTATCATTCATCTGTCATAACCATCATGGTGAAAAACGATAACGTGCTGTGTATTAATTGTACGATAAAAACAGGGACCGTTCGGGAACAGGTACGAAACCTGTTAAAACGGCTTCTTTTTTCATCAAGACAGGCTTTTCTTTTGTCAA
>OGXY01001486.1_pt1 | contig 16370 bp, 18 predicted proteins | sample 1576411 | NCBI WGS metagenome assembly OGXY01 (sample SAMEA3541498, study PRJEB24748) | human gut metagenome | biome: human gut; feature: human-associated habitat; material: faeces | place: China | collected 2012 | reverse complement strand
CCATATGGATGCACGGATTCAAACACTTTTCGGAAGTTCTCCAGGCCGTCAAACTCCAGGTTTTCCATATATGGGCTGAACAGCCCGTTGGATGTCCATCCCAGGTGGCTCACAGACTGGGCTTCCGGGATGGTGTTATGGTTCAGATCCTCCAGATCCTGAAGGTATTCCACCAGGAAGGATGCGTTCTTGTCTGAGACTGAAATGTCCTTATCTGCCAGCTTCTTGATCTCCCTGGAGCTGAAAAGTGTGCTTTTATTGGCGATCACCTCCCGCCAGCCACGGAAATCCCTCCGGAACATGATCCGCAGCCGCACAGTCCCATCATCAATGTTGACAAGCCTTTGTACCGGAAGGATTGGATGCACACAGGCAACATCCATCCCCTGATTGTCATTCCGACGTAAAATCCCCTCATCATTGGCGATCCAGTCCCCGGTCAGTAATTCAATCGGCTGGTCCTTAAAATCTGTCAGGTTATTTACTATGCTGCTAAGGCCGCTCCTGTGTTCTTCATGCTGCTTCATATAAGCTTTGGCCATTGTGCCAAACCGTTTAAAACCTACACGTTCAGCATTTGCATTCAGATCGTTATAAAGCTGCAGATACGCGAATCCATCATCCTTCCTCTCAAACAGCAGGCGGTATGGGGCTTCTGTATTAAATTCTTCCTTTGTGTACTCTTTCCTGATGTCATTCATTAAAACCCCTCATTTCCTCCTGTTCCTGTACCGTTCCAAATGCCAGTATCTCATAATAATAGCGGTTCCTCTCCCTCAGGCTGACTGCTGCCTCCCAGGCCTCCGAATACGGCTCCATCCCAGGGATCAGCTTATCCAGCATCCTAAGGAGCCGGCAGACTTCTCCAAGGCGTCCCCATTTCCAGGCGGTTCTTTTCCGCTCTGCCTCATATTGCTCTTCCCGTTCCCGTTTTATCTGGTTCCTGCGCCTCTGGGATGCAATCCGGCAGCAGGGCTGGTATGTCCCTCCCAAGCTCCGGAATGCTTCTTTAAATGAAATGCCCTCTATTTCCTGGACAAAGGTGAAGATATCCCCGTTTGCCCCGCAGGCATGGCAGTGGTAATCTTTTTCATATATTTTTAAAGACGGGGTCTTGTCACCCTGGTGGAATGGGCAGCTGATAAAGCCCGCCCGGTTCGGATGGAACCCATAACGTTCCACGATCTCGCGCATACTGTATGTGCTTTTAATCTCATCTGCTGTCAACTCACTCACATCCCTGCAGATATTCTTTCAGTTCCCGGTACAGAATGTCACGGATCAGCCTTCCGGATGTTTCCGCCTTGCAGAAATCCAGCTGCATCCCATACCTTGCCCGGAACGCATCTATGCTTGCGATCAGGGCCTGCGGGGTAAGGAGACTGCGGTACTTACCATTATAGGCTTTCTCCCAGTTATCTCCCTCCACAAGCAGGTACACCCTGGTCCCGGCCACTCTGGCACGCTCAAACTCCCTTTCAAACCGTCTGCGCTCCCTTCCAAAGCACATACAAAGTTCATCTTGCGTTCAATGACTGCCCTGGCGGAAAAATCAAGGACTTCTCCATCCGGCAGTGTACATTTGCAGGAATAATCCCCTACATCCAGTTTGGCCCTCTCATAAGGCAGTCCGGCAGCTTCCAGGCGTTCCTTCAGGCGTTCTGTAGGCTGCTCCCTCGTATCTACCAACAGAACCATCGATTCCAGACATTTGTCGATTTCAAAATTCGTGTACGGCATCCCAGGGCTCCTTAATTGAACGGGAGGGCTTCATCGTCCACCCCGTCCGGTATATTCATAAACCCATCGCCCACAGAAGACACATTCGATTCGGAAGGCTGCCCGCTGTTTTTATTCAGCAAAGTATCCGCCGGTATCTCAAACTTACCGGAACGGATCTTTTCCGCTGCCACCAATGAATGGCAGTTTGTAAAGAATCCATGGCGCCCTTCAAAATCATATTCCTTGTTGTTGAACAGGGCTCCAATTATTTTTCCTTTCAGGGTCTGTTCATCCCAGTTCCAGTGGTATCCCTGGTTGGATGCCTCAAAATGCATTACGGTTGTCTTGAACCTCCTCTGTCTGGGTTCATCTTCCTCGCTTCCGTCATCCTTCGGCACCCGGAGCCGATATGTACCTTTCCATTTCTTATCTTCTCCCGTCTGGTTCTTATAATTTCTTTCATAGAATCCTTTCTGTTCCCCTTCATCTATGTCAAAATAAAGGATAACCACATCTCCCCAGTCATTGGACTGGTACTTCACATCCAATATACGGAGGATGTATCCCCCGGCTGGCAGACGCTCGCTGTCTGTATATGCCTGTGCCTTTTCATAGCCATTTAATCGTTTCATATTGCATCTCCTCACATTTCTACCGCGTCAAAATCATCCATAGCATATTCATAGATCCCCTGGCTGATGTAACGGTTATATCTTACATTATTGATTGCCTTCTCTTCTGACACGGCCCATGTCTTTGCTTCGTATTTCCCGCCGCGCATAACAAGGTAACATTTCTTTTTTGCCCTGCTGCCAGCCATGGTCAAAATTCCTCCAGGGCCTGGATTACTTTCACGATGTCATTTTCGATCTCAAAATCTTCAAATGCACCCATGGGGGATTTTGCTGTACTGTTATTGGCCCTCGTTTCAAACAGATACTTCCCATCCACACACTTTGACAGAAGTACGGTTGTAAACTTGCTTTCCAGGACAATCTTATTCAGCTTTTTTCCGGATGTCTGGATACGGGTAAACCGGTACCCGGCATCATCTGTCTCTGTCTGGGTATGGGCCGTGAATACGATCGTCAAGTCATCCCTGTAATCGTAGCATTCCACAATCAGATCCCATACACAGGTTGCCAGATCTACCCATTTGTCATATCCCTTTTCCTTGCTTCGCCGCATCTCATCAGCAACCATAAGCCCGTTTATGGTGTCCACAACAATCGTCCTGATACGCGGGCAGTCCGATGCAAGCTTTTTAATATAAGCCCTGACAATGTTTGCGTCGTCACACTTCAGGTAATTTTTGTTCTTTTCGCAGTACTGGTTCCTCCACCCTTTCCAGGAAAGCCCCTTTTTATCTGCGTCAATATAATATGTACTCTGTGGATCCAGTTTTCTCATGGATGTTGTCTTTCCGGATCCTGATTCTCCGGCTATGCAGATTACTCTTGCCATTTATCCTTCCTCCTCAATCTTAATGATCGTGTCATTGGATGCATATTTAATCATGCTGGATGCCAGTTCCTTTACTGACAGGCTCCCCCTCGCTTCACGAAGCAGGCGCTCCAGGGTATCCGCTGCTTCTGAGCTGATCTTAATGACTGCATCCCCGTGTACATCCCGGTTGATCTTCACACCTTTTGGTTTGCTGACCATAATCACGTTAGGCATTTTCACGCACCTCCACCATTTCCTCCGGCTCCATCGCCAGGGTTGTATGTACGCCGCCTGCATGGCAGTCTACGTTGATATATCTTTCAGCCGGCTTTACTGCATCTACCTGGAAATTAACCCAGTTTTCGTAATCACCGTACTCTACCCGGATCACCTGTCCCGGAACCAGTTCTTTTACCTTTACTTTCATTCTGCTTTTCCTCCCTGTTCATTATCTTTCTTCTCAGCCAGTTCAAAGCCCAGCATTGCCGCCACAGTCTCACATTCGATCATCGTATACCTGCTTGTCTTAATGATTCCGGCCAGCGCATTGACCCGCCCCATAAGCATCAGGGCTTCCTCATACTGGTTGTCTGCGCAAAAAACATCGTTTTTTCGGTTTGCCATCTTGATTTTCCCTCGGTTCTCCCTCATAATAGAGGGTGTTGATTTTTAGTTTCCGGACCTAACACAGTTGCCGCTGTGCAGGTCCTTTTTCAGTTCTTTCAGCTCGCGGAGCATCTGATCCATTTCACCGGGGTAAGTGATGTAAGCATTTAATTCCCTGTCCGGGTCCTCCATCGTTTTCCATCCTCGAGCGTAGATTCTTATAGATACATTAGCAACATGTCCGCTAAAGCCACAGAATGCCGTAGGATGATTCCCTGTATATTCCTGGTCACTTTTCTGTAATCCATTGATCTGCAAACACAGATCCAGCGCCTCACAGATCTGCTGTCTCCTGCGCTTCTCGATCTTACGCTTCAATCTCTGATTCATACATTTCACCTCCTCTCACAGTGCTATTATTCCGGTAGCCACCAACAACAGCACCGTCTCAACCCCCAGCAGGAACGCCATCACCGTAGACATCCTGCCGAACAGCCGCACATCCTTATGGCTCTGATCCAGCTGTTCCCTCATGATCCGGCCCAGCTTCAGGATCTGCTCCTCTTCCTCCTGAGTGACTACAACGCCCTCCACTGGGGGCTGATACTTAATTACTTCTGATTGCATTTTCTTCTCCTCTCCATATGTACCCAGTCCACTCCCATAACTTTTTGGGACTGATATAGTAATTGGTTCTTTTTCCTGATTCCATCTGTTTGAGATCTGTAACCTGCCGCTTGTCCTGAGTTGCTATTCCTATAGGCAGCCATCCAGAAATGATTCCTGCCTGAATCCAAGTAGCATCCTTTCCAAAAACTCTTGCTGCAACGGCTACCGGAACACCTTTCTCTCCGAACTCGGGTACAGAATTCTCACTCATAAGCATACGAGCTATATGTTCTCCTATTTCTTTTGCCTGAGTCAGCTGTATTACACTCTCTGTCATGTTCTCACCTCCCGTCCTCAGTCTCTGCAAAATACTCCACCGGAACATCAAAATACTTGGCGAGGATAAGAAGTTTATCCAGTTTTGGATTACTTCGACCACTCTTCCAATCAGAAAAAGTAGACTTCGTAATTCCAGTATCTATTGATACTCTGTAATCTGTCACATTTCTTTTATCTCGTAATGTAACATATTTTTCATACATATTTTTCTCCTTTCCGAACTTTTCTATTGATTTTAGTTCGGAAATCAGTTATAATACATTTACCAGACATAAAATAACAAACAACACTTGGCTGTTTTGATTTCCGAACTTTGTATTTGTATTATAAGACGGATTTCAGAACTTGTCAATAGTTTTTTGTACGGATTTTCAAACTTTTAAGGAGTTCATTATGTACGAAATTTATTGCAAGTTACGAAATGAAAAAGGTGTTAAAGATTCTGACGTTGTAAAAGCAACCGGAATTACAAAATCTACTTTCTCTGATTGGAAAAGTGGGCGAAGTAAACCTAAAAATGATAAGCTGCAAAAGATAGCTGACTATTTTGGCGTAACATTAGACTATCTAACAACTGGAAATAATGATATGATAAAAGAAAAGCCCCCTATGTTAACCGCCAGAGATGAAAGAGATATAAAAAAGGATCTTGATTCGCTAAGAGAAAAATTACTTAATAAAGATTTAGGGCCTGCTGCGTATGATGGGGAAGATATACCTGATGATGATATCGAACTCTTTTTAGGCCAAGTGGATCTTATGTTACATAGATTAAAAGTAAAGAACAAAGTAAAATATGGCAACAAAAATAAAAAGTAGGTGAATCCAGCCTTGAATAACACGATTAAAAAGAAAGTTGCTTATTACATAAAAAAATATCAGACAAACGATCCTTTTACTTTAGCTGAAGCACTCGGAATTGAAGTTGCAATTGGTGATATCGGCACGCGATCAGGATGCTATATGTATCTAAAGCGTAATAAATGTATCTGGATAAATGAAAATCTTGAAGGAAATGAGCGCTTATTTGTCATGGCGCATGAATTAGGTCATGCAATTCTTCACCCTCGTGAAAACTGCTATTTCATAAAGCATAAAACTCTCTTTCTTAATTCGCGTAAAGAGCAGGAAGCCAACAAATTTGCCGTTGAATTTTTAATTTCCGATGAAGTTCTATATGAATATTTCAGATATCAGGACTATACGATCGAACAGGCAGCACGTGTATTGGGTTATCAAAAAGAATTGATTGAATTGAGATTAAAATAGCCTATGGCGTTTTAATAAATAAAAGCAAAAGAGGTAAGTGGTATGAAAAAAAGAAAGTGGTATCTTCAAACATGGTTTATTTGTATTCTATTTATGTTTTGGCCCTCTATTATTTCTATTATTGTAGGAATAGTATTGCTCACATTACAAATGATCGAAAATAATAAACTGGAAAAAAAATATGGGGATATCGACTCCTTAAATAATAAAATCGCTGGTCTTGAAAAGGAAATTGATAATAAAAAAACAGACTACAATAATCTATGTGATGAAATTAATGTTTTAGAAGGTAATGTTTTATGCCAGCATTATTGTTTTGCCGATTATGATGAGCTTTCATCTGAAGAATGTAAAAATAATTTAGCTGTTTTAAAATTGGAGGAACAAAATTATATCAAAAATTCCAACTTTATAAAGACATATGGAAATTCTCCTAAAAAAATGTTGAATGCCAATACCAAACAGATACTACGCTGTTTTAATACTGAATGCGATAATATTTTGTTAAACTTATCTGTAAAAGCCATTGATTCTGCAAGAAACAAAATAACAAAATCCTTTGAAACTCTCAATAAATTATTTGACATTGATGATGTTCAACTGAATCAGAAACTCTTACAATATAAATTAGATGAGCTTAATCTTGTTTACACATATGAATTAAAAAAAGAGCAAGAACGCGAACAGCAAAAGGCTATCAAAGAGCAAATGATAGAGGAAGAGAAAGTTCGAAGAGAAATAGAACGTCAAAAAGCCAAACTCGAAAAAGACCAAACCCAATGTTCCAATGAAATCAACCGTCTTATAAAATATATGCAAAAAACCCAAGATGATGTGGAAAAGCAATTATACATTGATAAAATCAAAGAATTAAATGATAAGCTAAAACAATTAGAAGCTGACAAGGCAACTGTTCTGGAACGCGAGGCCAATGCTCGCGCAGGTTATGTCTATATTATTTCTAATCTTGGCTCTTTTGGTCAGGATGTATATAAAATAGGAATGACACGTCGCCTAGAGCCTATGGATCGTATAAAAGAACTTGGAAGTGCTTCTGTGCCTTTCGAATTTGATGTACACGCCATGATATTCTCAGACGATGCTCCTGCTCTCGAAACAGCTTTGCATCAAGCTTTTGAAAAACAAAGTGTAAATCGAGTAAATCTAAGAAAAGAATTTTTTAAAGTATCTTTAGATGATATAGAAAAGGTAGTTAAAGAAAATTTTAATAATACAGTCAAATTTACACGAATTCCAGTAGCTAAAGAATATAATGAAACTCTTGAAATTTTAAAACAGGAACAGTCTGCTTAATAACGCAAAAACCGCCCCTGCGCCAACAGGAACGGCTTTCACATAGATTCTCTTGCCGGATGCCCGGAAAGATAATTCAGCTTAGACACCTGAATTATATCATTTCTGGTACATCCTGGCAAGGGGTGTATTTTTTATACCCAAAAGTGTGCGACGTCGCAACAAAATAGGAGGAATAATTATGGCACTGATTCAATGTCCGGAATGTCAGCTGCAAGTCAGTGACAAGGCCCTAGCCTGCCCCCATTGCGGTTATCCGCTGAATCGAACGGCGATTCAGAACAATTATAAAAAACGCGCCAGACGAAAACGGCTGCCTAATGGTTTCGGAAGCATCACAGAAATCAAAGGCAAAAATCTGCGCAACCCCTTTTGGACTCGAGTCTGCGTTGGAAAAACAGAATTCAATAAACCCATACTGAAACCGCTGAAGCCCAAAGCATATTTCCCAACCTACAACGAAGCTTATCAGGCCCTGATAGATTATAACCGCAATCCTTACGATCTTAAAGATGATATTCTCGTTGAAGAACTCTATGAGAAATGGATCGATGCTTACCTGAGCACCTGTGATGAAAGCTATGCTCGTACGATCACATCCGCCTGGGCCTACTGCTCCAGCATCTACCGGATGCGGGCAAAAGATGTACGGGCAAGGCATATAAAGGGAGTTATGGATGAGGGATACCGCATCGAAACACGCGGAAAAAAGAAAGGTGAGAAGATATTTCCCAGCGCCGGTACAAAGGCACGGATAAAATCTCTCTTTAATTTGATGTATGACTATGCACTGGAATATGAAATTGTGACCGTGAACTATGCCAGAACATTTGATATATCAGAAGATATTATGAAAGAAAAAGAAGCGTCGAAGCGAAGCCACATCCCCTTCTCAGACAATGAGCTTAACATCCTATGGGAAAATGTCGGAAAAGTGAAATACATAGACTGGATCCTGATCCAATGTTATATGGGATGGAGGCCTCAGGAGCTTGCCCTGCTCCGTTTGGATGAGATCAATCTCGAAGAATGGTATATGCAGGCCGGAATAAAAACGGATGCCGGTAAGCAGCGTATTGTCCCGATCCATACCAGAATTCGAGACTTGGTAAAACAGAATTATGATATTGCTGTTTCCCTAGGCAGTCCATACCTCTTTAATGATAAGGGCCAAACCCATGCCGGCTCTTATAAAATCACCTATGATAAATACAGCTATCGTTTCAAGGCTGTGATGGCAGCGCTCAATCTCAATCCAGAGCACCGCCCTCATGATCCCCGAAATACCTTCGTCACCAGAGCAAAGAAAGCCGAGGTTGATGAATATGCATTAAAGGAGATGGTAGGCCATAAAATCCAGGACATCACCGAATCTGTTTACACCCTCCGGGATCTGGAATGGCTGCGATCAGATCTTGAAAAAATCAGGTAGGGCCAATTTTCAGCCCTACCTGACGGTAAACAAATACGGTAATCAAATAATAAACAAGTAGTAAACAAGTTATGTGCATTTTCCTACTTTTGTATACTTTTCCGTACTGCTTAAATCCTTGATTTTACTGGATTTCTTAGAACTTGCCTTCCTTAGCAGCTTCCTCGATCGAAACAGCTACAGCTACGGTAGCGCCAACCATTGGGTTATTACCCATACCGATCAGACCCATCATCTCAACGTGAGCCGGAACGGAGGAAGAACCTGCGAACTGCGCATCAGAGTGCATACGTCCCATGGTATCGGTCATACCGTAGGATGCAGGACCTGCTGCCATGTTGTCAGGATGCAGGGTACGGCCTGTGCCGCCGCCGGATGCTACGGAGAAGTACTTCTTGCCCTTCTCTACACACTCCTTCTTGTAGGTGCCTGCTACCGGATGCTGGAATCTGGTTGGGTTGGTGGAGTTACCGGTGATGGAAACGTCAACGCCTTCCTTCCACATGATAGCAACGCCCTCTGTTACGTCGTTAGCGCCGTAGCAGTTAACCTTTGCTCTTAAGCCCTCAGAGTAGGACTTTCTCCACAGCTCCTTAACCTCGCCTGTGTAGTAATCCATCTCTGTCTCAACGTATGTAAAGCCGTTGATTCTGGAGATAACCTGTGCAGCGTCCTTTCCTAAACCGTTTAAGATAACGCGCAGAGGCTTCTGACGAACCTTGTTTGCCTTCTCTGCGATACCGATTGCACCTTCAGCAGCTGCAAAGGACTCATGGCCTGCCAGGAAGCAGAAGCAGTCAGTCTCCTCTTCCAGAAGCATCTTGCCCAGATTTCCGTGGCCTAAACCAACCTTACGCTGGTCAGCTACAGAACCCGGAATACAGAATGCCTGAAGGCCCTCGCCGATGGCAGCAGCAGCGTCAGCAGCTCTTCTGCAGCCCTTCTTGATCGCGATGGCTGCGCCTACAGTATAAGCCCAGCATGCATTCTCGAAGCAGATCGGCTGGATCTTCTTAACCTGAGCATAAACGTCAAGGCCTGCATCTTTTGTAATCTTTTCAGCTTCCTCGATAGAAGCAATGCCATAGCTGTTTAATACGGAATTGATCTTATCAATTCTTCTCTCATATGATTCAAATAATGCCATCTTCTTTATCCTCCTAATTGGTCCTCATCATTCTTTGCGTGGGTCAATGATCTTAACAGCGTCATCTACACGGCCGTACTGTCCCTTTGCTTTCTCCCATGCAGTGTTAGGATCGTCGCCCTTCTTGATGAAGTCGGTCATCTTTCCAAGGTTTACGAACTGGTAACCAATAATCTGATCTTCTGCATCCAGAGCGATGCCTGTTACATAACCCTCAGCCATCTCCAGATAACGCGGACCTTTCTTAAGAGTTCCATACATAGTACCAACCTGAGAACGCAGTCCCTTGCCCAGATCCTCCAGGCCGGCGCCTACAGGAAGTCCATCCTCAGAGAATGCACTCTGTGTTCTTCCGTAAACAATCTGTAAGAACAGCTCTCTCATAGCAGTATTGATCGCATCACATACCAGATCAGTGTTCAGTGCCTCAAGCAGGGTCAGTCCCGGAAGGATTTCAGATGCCATAGCTGCTGAATGTGTCATACCGGAACATCCGATGGTCTCAACCAGAGCCTCCTGAATGATACCCTCTTTTACATTCAGAGTCAGCTTACATGCGCCCTGCTGGGGAGCACACCAGCCCACACCGTGTGTAAGACCGGAAATGTCTGTAATCTGCTTTGACTTTACCCATTTTGCTTCTTCTGGAATTGGAGCAGCGCCATGATGAACGCCCTGTGCAACTGTGCACATTTCTTCTACTTCATGTGAATAAATCATGTGTTAAAACTCCTTTCAAATTGAAATTTGATGTAACAGTTTAGGACGGCGTGATAGCAGAAACAAAAACAGACGTCAAACTTGCTTGTACGCACAATTTTTCCCCTGCCTTCACATCGGATGGACATCCGATTTCTTCAGTCGGACTGAACATCCGGCTGAAGGATGCCGTCCTGCTCCATACAGTTTAATAAGTATCGTGTTCCTTGTTAATTTTATCACGTTATACTCGTGTTTATTTTCTCACAAAATACGACATTTGTCCAGTGATTTATCCCTGTTGCAACTGCCTATTTTTGACTCTTTTTTACAGAAAAATCAGCAATTTTTATAGATTCTCTTCCCTTTTCTGACTCTTCATGGGGAATGATGGCATGCAAAACCAGGCGCTTTCCCCAACCGTGACAGGTAGAAAGGGTCAGAAAATCTTCATTTTCATATTTTTTAATCCCCGTATCATAAAGAGACTGTTGGGACATCGCAGTAAAATAGGCTTCCCGCTCTGTTTTTGTCATCCCTGCCTGATACGGTGAATGATCATTTTCCTGAACCACATGGCAGGAAAAAATAGGGCAGACAATCCATTTTCCCTGCCTGAAAATCCGAATACAGGGCGATTTCCTAAAAAACTCCGAATCCATATAGGCCTTAAGGCCTCCAAACATGGAGCCGTCTTTCATATTATGGCCATAGAGAACCGTGTGGCCGGACGCAAACGGTTCCGTAAACGGATCTGTAAAAATTACTCCCGATACGCTGTCCTTCCCCTCAAAGCTGTGGTTCAGATAAAAGGAAGTGTCTTTTCCCCTGACTACAGGATAATCCATCTCTGTTTCCGGAATATGGAGCCAAAAGGAATACTCTGGATTCATCATCCGCAGCATTTCTTCATCCGGCACTCCCCCATTCTGTTCCCCTTTCTGAGAAATGCCGTTTCCATCTGCCAGAACGATATTTAAATCCCCGTCTTTCTCTGCAAATGCGTTATTCCGGAGAATCTCATAATCCCTCCTGGCCTGATGATAAAGCTTTGATACCGAAAGAAAATGAAAAAGACATACGACGGAAACAACCAGAAACAGTATCGGAACAAAATATCTCCTGCACGGCTGTTTTTTTAGAAAAAATCTCCGCGCACAAAGCCCCAGAAAAAGGGCAACCGCTCCCAAAAGCAGCAAATCCATCAAAAAAATGGACTTTCCTGCTCTGATCCCTTCTGTTATCACACTGTTTTCTGCTAAATTCTGCCCCTGATTTTTAACAGCTGCTCCATTTTGCCCGGCATGTACCAAACCGCCGTACTCCACCCGGCAGTCCCAAACCTTCCTTTTTCCATAAGCAGTCAGCTTCCTGTTTTCATCCCCTGAGCTCGTATCTTCTCTCCGGATCCCCTGAATCTCATAATCTGCCTCTGAAAGTCCGGCTGCCTTAAGGAGCTGTCCGCCCCGGGACAGAAAGCCCTCCGGCTCTCCATCCCAGATTACTTCCTCTTCCAGTACATATCCCTGAACATTTTCTCCTAAAACAGAAAGCTCCAGTTCAAAATCCTCCTGCCAGCGCTCATTGCCATATTCTCTGCGGATCTCCGGAAAAATTCTCTCTTCTGTTTTACCTGTCTGAGGATTTTTCACTGATATACGGGCCGTTTCCGGAAGAATCTCCCTTTTCTCTACCGCTTCATACAGAATCGTCTGGGAAATATTCTCCGTATTTCCCTCACAGACCGTCTCCGCATGGGCGGAAACAGAAAACAGCAGACAGGCCCCCGTCAAAACGCCAATCACTGCCAGCATTTTCATTGTTCCAAAGCGTCCCTTTCTCTTTCCTTCACGCTCAGGCAGAGTAAGGAACATTCCTGCAAAAAACAGCAGTGACAGAACCATCCATTCCCGGTACGCCATGGTATCTCCGGTGCGTATGCTCCCTGAGCCGCTGCCTGAACCATACGTAAAATTGCCAAACCGTTTTTTCGGCTGATACACCGCCCGTATCTGTCCCAAGGTCTTCTTTCTCTTAAAATTATAAACCGTAAGACTTCCCTCTGTACCTCCGTCCTCTTTTATGGTAAATTCACAATAGCTTTCCGTTCTCTCATAGCCGTCAGGCGCCATTGTTTCATAAATACGGTACGTGCCGGGATGGGGCGCATGGAACACAAATGTACCCTTTCCTTCTGGATTTTCTCCTGAAATTCCCTCCTGTACGATATGCTCTGCGCCCGTCTGCCCTTCCACGCTTCGGATTTGCAGAGCGGCTCCATCCAGAGCTTCCTTTGTATCTCCGTCCAGTTTTCTTATAATTACCTTCATTTCCCTGTCTGTTATCTCATAATCCCCCCGGTATATCTCCCCCTGGCTGACTGTAAAGCTGTGAAGTACCGGATCCAGTCCATAGCCCTGAGGCGCTTTTGTTTCCCGGAAGGTATAGGTTCCATCAGAAGGCTTCGGGATGGAAAAATATCCCTTTTCGTCACTTACTGCCCGATCCATCTCATTTCCCCACTGGTCATAAAACGTAAATTCCGCTCCTGGTACAGGCAAATGATTAACATCTGTCTTTTTAAAGGAAATGTACTCCTTTTGAGGCCTGTGGCTGCCTCCACCGCCGGAAGAAGTGATTCTCGTATTCGCAAAGGAAAATGTCTGAATTTCAGCGGATTGATCCTCTATTTCGATTTCCATATCCTCTGCCCTTTCATAGCTCTCAGGCGCATACAGCTCATGGATCCGGTAGCTTCCCGGCTTAAGCCCCACAAAGGTCTTTGGGGTGTGCTCTTCAGAGGTCCACTCCTCTATCACTTCCCCTGTATCCGTTCGGATCAGCTGCAGCCTGGCTCCTGCCAGAAAAGCTCCGGAACTACGATCCGTCTTGGCAATCTGTACAATGACTGTATAATTTTTCATCACCAGCTGCAAAGCCTCTTTCATACCGTCCGCAATGGTAAAATAAACAGGCTCTGCCAAAACATTGCAGCCCTCCGGCGCTTTCTGCTCTGTAAGGCGGTATTCTCCTTCTTTAAGCCCCTTTTCTAAATGAGGCTGATCTCCGCTGATCCACTCTGCCGCTGTTTCCCAGCGGATTTTCCCCGTATGGCCTCCGTCCTCCGCAGATATCTTTCTTTCTAACCGAAGCAGGGCGCCTTTTAACCGTTCTCCCGTATCTCCCAGCTGTTTTTCCACCTTCACCCGATTACTGTCGTTTTCCGGATCATGCTGCACGTTCAGGATCTTCGTCCTTTCATCCTTATATTCAAACTGAAATTCAAAGTCCGGAGCTGAAAGCATATGGCCGGGAGCTGCCTTTATTTCTCTGCACACATAGGTATAGGGGGCAAGGCTTCCGTTAGAGGCCAGATACCCGGCAGGCTGCTTTTCAAACACAGCCCTTCCTCTGAAATCGGTGACTGCCTTCTGACAGGAAATTCCCAGCGTTTTGTTAAAGAGCTCAAATTCTGCTCCTTCCAGTAAAAGTTCATGGTCGTCTCTATCATGCTTGATAACCTGCAGCACCCCATCGGGGATTTCATCCTTCATTTCCAGTTTCTGAATTACTCTGGAATCTATAACGGAAAACGGCAGATCTACGGACTGTAAAAAACCATAGGGCGTCATTTCTTCTCTGAGAATATAATCCCCGTCCGGAATATACTCAATCAAATGCGGCTTTAAATCCCCTTCTTCAAAACCCTCCGGGATGGTTCCCGCCTCTGCCTCTTTCTGTGTATATTTTCCATCATTTCCTGAAATCCACCTTGCTTCTTCCTCACGGCAGCTCCCATCCTTTTCCGGGATATGGAGGATCAGCGCTTCACTGGATATCCTTCCATCTTCTGATACCGGATAAATGGAAAGCTCCGCTCCGGCCACCTCTTTCCCGCCGGAAATCACACGTTTGGACACAGAAAGCTTTAATGGCTCATCCTTCATAGACCACTGTCCTACGGATACCATATGACCCTTATCGGGAATCTCAATCAGGATTGGATCTGCTGTGGCATACCCTTCCGGCGTCTGAGTCTCCGCCAGTACATAGCTTCCCACCGGCAGATATTCCATCCGGATCGATGCATTCTCTGTATAATAATACCTTCCCTGAAAGGTTCCAGGGATATCATTATACTGATAATCATATTTCATAATAGGGTGAAGTCCTGCTGCATCCGTTTCCACCCGTCCGGTAGCTGCCACTTTCTGTCCATCCTCCCATGTAGCTGCCCGGAAGGTAAATACAGCCAGATCCTCCCGAATGGCCGGATGGCCCTCTTCCATCACCGGCCTTCCCTCTGCATCCAGAAGGGCTCTGTAAAGGGTAAGTCCTGTTTCTGTATCACCGCAGAGCACCTCGTCCCGCTTTCCATCCAGTTTCCAAACCTCAATGGCTGTAAAATCGTCCTCCATTTCAAAGCTCTGAACATGGCCTGTTTCCTGTATTTCCACATTGACAGACTCCGACTGTACATAGCCCTGGTCATAAGGACAAAGCGTTTCCTCCAGCACATAAAATCCAACGGGAATGTGGTCGATCCAGTGAGGTTCATCCGTAAGGATGGGATTTCCCTGTGAATCCTTTTTCATCACGCCTTTATCATCATACGCATATCCGCTGATCCAGGCGGCCCAGGGCTCCCCCTTTTTGTAAATACCGGTTTCTTCTGTTTCCGGTCTCCCATTTTTATCCAAAAGAGCTCTGTAAAGGGTCATCTCTGCCCCTTTGATCTCCTTTTGTGTGCGGATATCAATTTTTGCAAAGGCAGCTTTTGTAAATTCATCCTGATGGAAATATTTCTGAGGTCCTTTCCTATCCTCAAGGATCAATCCCTGATACGGAGCCTGGACATATCCCTGCTCAAACGGAACGCCTTCCTCCTGTAAAATGTACGCTCCAAAGGGAAGGCGGGCGATCACATGAGCTTCATCCATCCCTTCTTCCTTTCCATCCGGGCCTGTGCTTTCTCCTGTAACCCAGCGTTCTTCTTTCCATACCGGCTCTCCGTTTTTATAATATACCGGAAGTCCGTTTTCATCATCTGCGCTCTGCTTGTCCTTATAAATAGAAGGCGCTCCTCCGTTTTCTCCCACGCAGATCGAACGCACCGGGATTTTTTCTCCCTTTTCATCTGCCCGATATGCAATGATCCTTCCATAATCATCCCTGACATAGGCCATACCGGAGGCTTTATCTGCAAAGCATATAACATTTCCTCTCTCATCCAGTACCTGCAGTTCTCCTGTGTGGATATCCTCCCGCAGCCGTCCCTGGCTCTTCTCCTTCTCTAAATCGTAAAAATACAGCTCTATGGGTTCATTGGGCTGCTTTTGATCCTCCCAGAGATCCAGCTTGCCCGGCCCCAGATCTGTACCGCTTTTTAACAGCTCCCTGTGGGTACCTGTATGCGTATTTACTATTTTTTCTGTCCTTCCCTCACGGCTCAGGACTGTAACACCCTCATACCCGCCGTTTTTCTTTGGCTCCAGACAGCTTCCTTCATAAAGCACCAGCTCTGCCCCGGAAACCGGCCGGTCAAAACGGATGCCTTTTCCCGTAAATGTACCATCCAGCTCATACAGAAGCTTCACCCGGTCCATAGCCTTTAATTCCTGCTCGGTTCCCTCTATTATGTGTTCGGAATATGAGTCAAAGGCCTTTGTTACATAGCCGGTCCATATTTGCTTTTCCTGATCAAAGGTAATTTCCCTAACATCCCCTCTGGCCTCCAGCTTTTCCTTTCGCCCGCTTACTTTATAGAGGAGAAGATCGCCCCTGTCA
>OGXY01001455.1_pt1 | contig 16673 bp, 17 predicted proteins | sample 1576411 | NCBI WGS metagenome assembly OGXY01 (sample SAMEA3541498, study PRJEB24748) | human gut metagenome | biome: human gut; feature: human-associated habitat; material: faeces | place: China | collected 2012 | reverse complement strand
ATGTATTAAGAACAGGCAAGTTCAACCACCGGCTGCTGTCGGAGCTGATCTGCCACAAGGATTTCCAGCGGTTCATGCTGGACGCTGAGATTTACGTTGACCGGATCGCGGATATGCGGGTCAACGATATGAATGCCGTGCTGGAAGCTGTCCGGCAGATGGCATTGATGAAAAATGGCTGCGAAGAAAATGACCTGCATCTGCGGACATTAGAAGTGGCGCAGATTCGGGAAGATGAATATTTCGGAAGCCTGATTGCGGATGATCTGAAAGGTATCCTTCGTGACATTCGGAGTGAACACCGCCCCGACACCATGACGGCGGATGAAATCTTCCTTGCAGCAACTATGCAGGATCAGTTACAGGATGCGATGAACTTTGAGGGAAGCTCCGAGGAAAAGAAAGCGAAAGCATTGCTTTCCACATTGGGGATTGATTACGATGCCATCACAATGGAACAATTTGTCAACTTGATCGAGGTACTAAAGCTGTCCAAACACCTGAAAACTCCCATCAGCCAGCGTGGGAAAACGACTATGACCCACGGCAAAGGGAAGCGGAAGAAGCGCTGAAACAAAGGCAGCGCTGCGGCGGGACGAAGGCTTTTATATACCTCTGCTTCCTTTTTCGGACAGTCGGATTTTGCTTCTAAAAAATCCTGCGTTTGTGCTGTAGCTCACATCACAAAATCCGCCTGTCCTACTGCCGCGAAAAAGCGTTTGCCGCCACCCTCTGCCGCACCGCAGAGTACACCGTCAACCCCTTTCCCGCGTCAGACGGAAGCAAAGGTATAACACACTAGACTTTCCTACGGAAAATCGTGTGCCAACAGGGATGCTCGCGCCCCTATTGGAAACCCAGCGTCAAAGGGATGTTCCCTTTGAAATCCCTCATTTTCCTCTCCAGTGCATATACAAACTGCGAAATGCAGCTTGATCGCATAGCTTGAAAACAGAAAAACGCTGCAATTCTCATCCTAATGATTGGATGAGAATTGCAGCGTTTTTCATCGCACCTTATGTGCGTTAAAAGCGGGTAGTCCCTTCAATGGTATTGATATGATGCACCCGATCAATACGAACATAGCCATCACCGCCAGATAGTCCAGCAGGAAAGCGATGAGCGGCTCGGAATAATCAAAGAACACGAAATGGCTTTTCAGCAGCAGGTAAAGTCCCACATCCCGGCGAACGAAGGTCGCGACTCCGTAGATGGCGAAAGAATATCCGGCAATTCGGAGCGCCCATGTGCGTATTTTGCTCAGCTGCAAGTGCTTCTGTGCCATGGTCAGAAGCATATTCCAGTGCATTCCCAAATGCAGGCTCATCAGCACAAAGCCCCAAAAGGCGCAGAGAATATGCAGCTTTCCGGCCAATTCATAGCCACCGTGCTTGGGGAGAAACGCAAACACATGGCAGGACAGCACAATGCCGCTGATCATGGAGCCGACCATGCACAGGAAAATCAGCCCTGCCAGTGCCGTCTGCACGATGCGCAGGGGCGTGTAGCGCCCCCGCGGCACAGCTTGAATCCATCGGCGGTTCAAAACATGGTGCACCACGGACAAGGCGAACATTCCCATACCGATCCACTCGTGGGCTGCCTCGCCCACAAGGCCATAGGCCATCAGAAGCAGCATGGACACCGACATGACCGCATCTACGGCGATTTTTATTTTGAGAGTTGGTTTCATGTCCTCATCCTTTGCTGTGAGAGATCACCCAGTTCAAATTGTCCGGGTCGTCAAAGACCACATTGGCTCCGCCGTGGTAGTTATAAATGCCCTTTTCGTTGAAGAAGGCGTTGTCGGGTGTTTCGATACGCAGAACTTTGTCGATGTCGGTATCGCTCCAACCGGCGTTTTCATAGGCTTCGTGGAGATTTTCGTAGGCCGAGCGGGCCTTGGCGCTACCGTAATACTCGTCGCCGTCGGCCATGTAGATATAGATTGCCACACTATTCTCCGCAATGGGTGCATAGCTGCCATCCCACTGAGAAGCACCGTGGAGATAGGCGGCGTACAGGTCGGGCCGCATGGCCACCGCACGGGACATGGTCTCGCCGCCTGCGGAATACCCGGCGGCATAGACCCGGCTGGTATCCACAGCAAAACTATTGATAAAGTATTCCGTTAGTTCAATGGCCTGCCGGGCGGATTTTTCGCCCCAGTCAGTGAGCTGTGCAGAAACCACGACCATCTCGGTGTCCAGCCTTGTCCATGCGGTAAAGCCACTCCAATTCAGATTGCTGCCGGAAGAATCTTCACCGAACCACATCATGTTATAGCCCGGCATAACGACCATCATCGGAAACTTGCGGCTGCCATCGTAACTGTCTGGCAGATAATAGCTGTAATGGATGTCACCGTCCGCGCCGGAGAAGATTTGCTCTGCAAACAGGCCAGTCTGAACCGGCTCCGATGTGACAGCCGATGCTGTGCTTTCCAACGGTTCTTCTGTCAGTTCGGCACTCGGTGCAGGCGTTATCTCCGGCTGGATCGGCGCTGCCGTACCGGCTCCGCACCCCGCGAGAGTCAATATCAACACAAGAGTCACGGCAAGCGAAAGAAATCGATTCACTTCTGCTCGTCCACCGGCGGAACCATTTCAGCGTACTTTTTCAGCATTTCCGGGGTGCTGGTGTAGTAGCGCACATTCTTGTTAAGGGCGGTGATCTGCGCCATTTCGTCATCAGTCAAGGTAAAATCAAAGAGGTCAAAGTTAGACTTGATATGGTCGGGATTCTTGGAGCCGGGGATGACAATGTTGCCACTCTGAATGTGCCAGCGGAGAATGATTTGGGGCGCGGACTTGCCGTACTTCTTGCCAAGCTGAGTAAACAGCGGTTCCTGAAGCAGCGCCTTGTCGCCATGACCCAGTGGATACCACGCCTGCGGCACGATGCCGTTCTCCTTCAGGAAGGCCTTCAGCTCCGGCTCCTGATGGTAGGGGTGCAGCTCTGTCTGCAAGACAGCGGGCTTTACTTCGCAGATAGAGAGGATTTCCTCGATCTGTTCTTTGTTGAAGTTGGACAGACCAATGGCACGCACCTTGCCCTCCTTGTACGCCTTCTCCATCTGACGGTAGCCCGCCACATAATTACCCGCGGGCTGGTGGATCAGCAGCAGGTCGATGTAGGGGGTATCCAGCCGGGCAAGGGTTTTGTCCACCGCATCGGGCTGCTCATAGAAGCTGGGCCACAGCTTGGTTTCCAAGAAAATCTCCTCCCGCTGCAAGCCGGACTTCTTCATGGCGCGGCCAACTGCCTTTTCGTTCACATAGGCGTTGGCGGTGTCAATCAGGCGGTAGCCGTTCTGCAAGGCGCTGACGCAGGAGACCTCTGCCTCATCCGGGGTCAAAAGAAATGTGCCAATACCGGCCATCGGCATTTTTACGCCGTTATTGAGAGTTGTGTATTCCATAAAAGATTCCTCCTTAAATGTTCTTTGCAAGTTTCGTGGCTTCGTTTTTATTGGTTGCCATGCCGCCGTAGGTCATACCGTAGAGACCGGCGAAGCGCTTCATGGTGTACTCGCCCGCATCCAGCATCCACTTCTCCGGAGCTGCGCCCTGAAATACAAAATACAGTTTGCGTCCGGACAGTTCGCCGTCCTCCACCTTGCCGTAGAAACGATCCAGCACGTTGCGCACGCTGCCGCAGATGTTGTGCCAGTAAAGTGGCGAGCCGATGACAATGGTATCCGCCTGCTTCATGGCACCAAAAACAGCATCCAGCCCGTCGCCGGGGAGGTTCTGGCCGTATGCACCGATGGTGTAGTCCGTAAGGTTCAAAGTCTCATATTCGTGACCTTTCAGCAGCTCTGCCGCCAGCTTGGCGGTGTTGCCGTTTTTGTTGGGACTGCCGTTGATAAATAAAATACTCATAGCAATGCTCCTTATTTCAGTTTTTGATATTCTTCTTCACTCACCGGTTCACACCACTGACTGCGGCAGTTTTCGCCGGGCACTTCCACAGCCAGATGGGAAAACCAGCTGTCCGGCGCAGCGCCGTGCCAGTGCTTTACACCGGGCATAATGTTGACCACATCGCCGGGGTGCAGCTCCTGCGGCTCTTTGCCCCATTCCTGATAGTAACCGCGCCCGGCCACGCAGATAAGGATCTGTCCGCCGCCTTTGTCCGCCTCGTGGATGTGCCAGTTGTTACGGCAGCCGGGTTCAAAGGTCACATTGAAGATTTTGACCTGCTCCGTGGAGACCGGCGCAAGATAGCTCTGCCCGCTGAAATACTGTGCGAAACCGTCATTGGGCGCGCCGATGGGGAAGACCATACTGTTCTGGTGCAGCTGCTTTTCATCAGTGTTTTCCGCATCTGCCCAGATGTCTTTTGCCATGCGGAATGCTGCCCATGCTTTCGGCCAACCCGCATAAAATGCGGCGTGTGTCAGGATCTCCGCAATTTCGCTGCGGGTGATCCCATTTTCCTTTGCCATTGCCAGATGATGACCGAAGGAAGTATCCGTCAGCCCCTGCGCCATCAGCGCTGTCACGGTGATGAGGGAACGGTCGCGTGCGGAAAGCTCGCTTTCCCGGCTCCAAACCTCACCGAAAAGAACATCATCATTGAGCTGTGCGAACTTCGGCGCAAATTCACCAAGCACATCTCTGCCTGCTGTAATTTTTCTCATAAAGCAACACCCCTTATCTGTGAAAGTTTGTGAAAATCAGTGGTTCCTTCTGAGGCAAGCCGATCTGCTCCTTACCCAACTGAAAGGACTTCATCATAAACGCCATGTTGCGCCCCAGTGTCCGCATGGTCTGCAAGCCCTCAGCATCCTGCGCTACTTCCTCGGCAGATCCGCCGTAGACCATGTTCCAATACTGGCTGGATGCTACCGGCATCCCGGTCATGGTGAAATACTTGTTCAACACATCGAAGGTGGCGGTGTTGCCGCCCCGGCGGCAGGTGACTACCGCCGCCCCCACCTTCATGGTCTTGTCGATGCCGAGGGTGCTGAAAAACAGCCGGTCCATGAAGGAGATGGCTCCGCCTGCGGGGGAGGCAAAGTATACCGGGCAGCCGATGACAAAGGCATCTGCCTCTGCCAGCTTTGGCGCGACTTCATTGACCACATCGTCAAACACGCATTTGCCTGTCTGGGCACATTTGCGGCAGGCAATACAACCGCGAATGTCCTTGTTGCCCACATGGAGCAGCTCCACTTCGATGCCCTCGGCCTCCAGGGTGTTTTTCAGTTCGGTCAGGGCGGTATATGTGCAGCCCCTTGGATGGGGACTACCGTTTACTAACAGTGCTTTCACCAAAATCACTCCTTATGCAAAAATTGTTTCCAGCCATGCGGCGTAGTCCTTAACCCAACCACCATCGGAGCCGAAGCCGTGAGGCCAGCCGTTCAGCACGATGCGCCCGGTGGAAATGCCCATTCCGGAGATTACATCATATTGCTGCTGGAACTGACGATAGAAGGGATCCTCGGTGCCGTAGACATAGAAGGTCGGCGGCAAATCGCCCTCGGTCAACCAGCTTGCATCCATATTTCCCACGCTGAGGCGGCCATAGAAGGAATAGATCATGCCTGCGGCGGAAGCGTAGGCGAGAACGGCGTCCAGCTCGTCCGGCACATAGGTGCTGTCCAGCGCCGTGCCGGTCACATCTTCGTCATAGTGCATCAGAAATTCACCGGCCTGAATCCCGCCGAAAAGCCCATGACGGCAATGTCATCTGGGTCAATGCCATAGATCTCCGCATTTTTGCGGACAAAACGGACGGCTCTCGCCACATCCAGCGCACCTTCCTCCTGCGTATAAGGAGACAGGCGGTAATCTACGATGAAGGTCTGAAAGCCCAGCTCTCGCAGTGCTGCGGCGGTGGGCAGCGAATCGGTGTAGTTGCCCCGGAACTGATAAGCGCCGCCCGCCATCAGCACCACCGCGCCTTTTGGCTTCACGCCCTCCCGGACGGGGATAGCGGTGACATAGGGGCGGAAGTCCCAATCATCGAAATATCCGGTCATGTCCTGCGTAAACTTTGTCCTGGCGGGGACATTGCCCTCCTCCCAGAGATAGAGCACTTGAATGTTTGCAGGGTCTGCTGCCGTGTTCAGCACGGTGTTATTACCTGCCGGTTCCGGCATCTTTTGCAGCATGGCTGTGCGGGAATAATCGGAAATCTTGCCGCTGCCGAAGTTGTATGCATCAGGAAAATCGCCCGGCGTGGCTACGGTGTCCGTCGAAGATCCGTCGCGCAGATCATCCATGGGGGCGGTGGAAGCGGAACTGCTTTTGTTTGGTTTCGCTGTCATAGCATCCTCAATCGCCGCAACGCCGTTTTCCAGCTCACTGCCGGGAGTCCCGACGGACTCCCGGCCACAGGCGGTCAGCGACACGACCATGAGAACTGCAAGCATTGCGGCGAAAACTCTGTTCCTACGCATTACAGACCCAGTCCATTGACCCAGGACTGCACATCATCACTGGAAACGCCGGAGGAGAACCGCTGGCCTTCCTGCCACTCACCGGTACCGGCCATGTCGGCCAGCAAACTGCCACTCTGACCTATGCCGGAGGAGGAAGAAGTGGCAAAGGGGATGACGGTCTTGCCGGTGAAATCATTGTTTTTTACAAAGGTGTCCACGGGCCACGCTGCGATACCCCACCAGATGGGATAACCGATGAACACGGTATCATAGGAATCCCAATCGGGAACTTCAGTGGTGGTCAGGGGCACATCCCGCAGGGACTCGTCGTCATGCTCCCGGCTGACGCGGCTGTCGGGGTTCGTCCAATCCAGATCATCGCTGGTGTAGACTTCGGTGGGAACAATCTCAAAGAGGTCGGCACCGGCGGCCTCTGCAATATCCTTGGCCACCCGCTCGGTGTTACCGGAAGCGGAGTAGTAGACCACCAGCGTCTTGCCGGTTTCGGGCTGAGTCCCCGGCTCGGATTCTTCGGGAGGTCGAGGAGCTTTCAGACGGTTCCGTGGCGGGCTGTTCGGTCGGCGCAGAGGTTTCGGGCTGCGTGGTGGAAGATGCAGGCTTGCTGGCAGAGCCGCAGGCGGCAAGGCTAAGTACGAGCACGACGCTCAGCAGCAGTGCAGTCAGCTTTTTCATGATAAAATCATCCTTTCAATTCAATTTTAGTTTTATTTACATTCGCAGAGAATGTCATATATTTCATCGTGGGTCAACTTTTTGCAGCAGCCGGGGGTGAAAACGGTAGAATCCGCAATGGCACGAAAGTCGGTGCCGGCGGGAATGCCCAGCTCTGCAAAGGTGGTGGGCAGTCCAATTTCCTTGATGAACGCAGCCAGTGCGTCGATACCGGCAGCAGCTGTCTCCTCAATGCTGCCCTTGGGTGCGACACCCCAGACATTCTGCGCCCAGCGGGCGAAACGGGCTGCACCGGACTTGCAGATGTGGCGGTACAAAACCGGGTGAATGACCGCCAGCCCCGCACCGTGGTTGCAGTTGGTGTAGGCACCCAGCTGATGCTCGATCATGTGGCACTGGAAGTCCGTGATCTTGCCAATTTTCAAAATACCGTTTTCCGCCATGGCAGACGCCCAGGCCAGCTCACTGCGGGCATCGTAATTCTCCGGGTCGGTCAGCAGCACGCGGGTGTTGCGGATGACGCTGCGCATGACGGCTTCGCCCAAGTCATCAGAAAGATTGTTTTCATCCGGCTTGCCGAAGTAGGTTTCCATGGCGTGACTCAGGGTATCAAAGGCACCGGAGATAACCTGCTTCATGGGAACAGTCAGCGTGTAGCTGGGGTCGAGGAAGGCAAAATCCGCCTGTGCACCCCAAAGGGCGCCCTTGATTTTCTTTTCCTCGTGGGTGATGACGGCACCGTTATTCATCTCGCTGCCGGTACCGAACACCGTGACGATGGTGCCGAGGGGGATAAACTCCGTTGGGAATGTGTGCTTGGTGTTCTCCAGTTCCCAAATGTCCTCGTCCAGTTTGGCCTGCGCGGAGATGACCTTGCAGCAATCTGACACGCTGCCGCCGCCCACGGCGAGGATAAGGTCCACATGATTCTCCCGCGCCAGCTTTGCGCCCTCCTGCGCCTTGGCATAGGTGGGGTTGGACATGATGCGGTCGAACTCCACGACGCGCTTGCCGGCGGCGTTCAGAATGCCCATGATCTCATCATACACGCCATTGCGCTTGATGGAGCCGCCGCCATACGCCAGCATGACGGTTTCCCCGTAGTTCACCAGCAGACTGCCGAGGTACTCTTTCACGCCGCCCTTGCCGAAATACACCTTGGTCTTGTTTTCAAAAATAAAGTTGTTCATAAAGACGCATCCTTTCTGAATGTTATTTCTTCATTTGCTGTTCCCAAAAGGCAACGGCATCATTGATCCAGCCTTCGGCGCTGGTTCCAGTCCCAAGTCCAAAGCCGTGACCCAGACCGGAATACACATGAAACTCCGTATCGATACCGGCTTCCTGCATGGCGCCCAGTCGCGCCTGCATGACCCGCCAGTTGGCGATGCCGTCCCTGTCACCGACACAGGCATAGGTGGGCGGATCACTTTCGGAATACTCGCTCAGTCCCGTGTACTGCATGATGACCGCACTGGGACGGGGCAGGTTACCGCCGCCAAAGGCTTCTGCACCGTAAGACCCAAGCCACGCCGCCATTCGCGCTCCTGCCGAGCCGCCCCATAGGGAGTAGCAATCGGTGTCCACTTCCAGTTCGTCAGCATGGTCAAAGATGAAGCGGATGGCTCTTGCCAAGTCCTCGCAGGCGGTCTGCGCGCCGGGGCGATAAATGAGAGCGAAGGCGTTGTAGCCCTTTTGGGAAAGCTCCAGTGCATGAGGGAAGCTGTCCTGCATGGCCCCCACATAGGCAAAGGCACCGCCTGCATTGCAGATGGCGAACTTCTCGCCGGGGACTCCCTTGAAGAAAAACAATCCTGTATCTTCTTTGGCAGGTTCAGCCGCCTTTTCCTCGTCGGTGTAGATGTCATAGAAGATGGTTTGGCCGTCCGCTGCCCGCTCTCGCAGGGTGTTCACGATCTTCACCGTTTCGTCCGGATCGATATGGCTGTAGTAGGTCAGTTGAAGTTCTTCCAGAGTGTCGCCGCTGTAGTAGGCATCCTCTACAGGGAACAGCAACCGTCCGTAAGAGCCGAACATTGGAGCATTCTTCACATCTTTGATTTTGCTTTCCCTTGTAAATGCTGCTGTTTGGGGTGGAGTGGTTTCCGTAGGTTCCTGTGGTTCACGAGCGCCGCAACCGCTCAGCAGAAGTGCCGTACAAAACAGCAGCGCAGAGAAACATCCAAGCTTCATATCATCATCTGCCTTTTCCTGAACTTCTGCCTATAGTATAAAAAAAGCGAGACTTCAAGAGAAGTCTCGCTTCGTTCATCAGTATATACCTTTAGGTTATAATCAGTTGTACAGCTCTTTGCTGATGATTTTGGCTGCATCCAAAAAGCGCTGTACCGTCGGTGTCGGCTCTGGCGAATGGAGAATGCCATAGGGAATGCTGTAATTCCATTCCACTGGGATTACCTTCAGAAGCGGATGGACAGTTGCCCAACCGGGAATAGCCAGCAAAACGTCATTGGTGTTCTCACAGCGGTTGAACACATCCATGTTGTAAAAGTCAAAATCCACAATGTGAATTTGCGGATGGTGCTGCCACAGATCGTCCCGAAGCTGATCGACATAGTGGCTCCAGCCGCGGTGCATCAGCAGCAGATTCTCCCCATAGAGGTCAGAAACTTGCAGCTTGTCTTTGTCCGCCAGCCGGTGGTGGATGGAGACTGCACAGCAGAAGCGCCCCCGCGTCAGCTCCAACCCAGCACAACCACGCAGGTGCAGCATGGTCTCATCAAAAATACCGCCTACTACATCAATGTTCTTTCCGAGATTTGCAAGGATTTCTCTCGCATTTTCCGGGGTGTTCTCAAAGGGGACGATCTGAAATTTGATGTCCGGGTGCAGCGTTTGAACTCTGGACCAGAGATCCATCAAAAGCTGTGCCGGAGTCATGGGGGACGAGCCGATGCGGATGATGTTTTCGTCCTCCTGCATGGCGTTCTTCGCCCGCGTCACAGAGTCGCGGCAATATTGGATGATGTATCTGGCGTCCTGATACATGGAGCGCCCAGCTTTTGTCAATGTCAGCCCCCGGTGGCTACGGTCGAAGAGCTTCACGCCGAGGGATTCTTCTAAAAGATTGATTTGCTTGATGACAGCCGTGGGCGTGATGTAGCTTTCTTCGGCGGCTTTGTTGAAGCTGCCTGCATCCGCCACACGGAGAAAAGTCTCAAGTTGTGGGTTATACATGAAGCACCTCCTTTATTTTATAGCATTCCAAAATGTTTCAATGCCTCCGTAATGGCTCTTTCCTTTTCCAGTGGGCATTGTGGCTGCCTGGCATCCTCGGATTTCGGTTTATTATAGTTCTCGCGCTCAATAATGCCGTATTTCTGTTTTACCTGTGCGATATAAAGACTACTAACCTTCAATCCGCTGTGTTCCAGAACATAATCCTTGATTTGCTCATAGGTTGCCAGTCCTCTTTTATCCTGCACCATTTCTTCTACATCCACATCAATGTTGATATGTGTCACCGGATTTCTCAGAACTAAGAGGCACACCGTCTCGACGTGCTCACTGTGAGGGAACATATCCACCGGCGTGCTGCTCTCCACTTTGTATCCCTTCCGGGTCAGCAGCTCCAGATCCCGGGCCAGTGTGACCGGGTTGCAGCTCACGTAGACCACACGTTTCGGGGCCATGCGGGCCACGCTTTCGATAAACTGCGGCGTAGAGCCCTCCCGCGGCGGGTCCATAAAGATCACGTCTGCGCGTTCACCAGCCGCAGCGGCTTCGCCGATCCACCGGGTGGCATCTGCGGCAAAGAAGCGGGCGTTCTTCACGCCATTGTGCTTTGCATTGCCTATGGCATCGTGCACCGCTTCGCGGTTCACCTCCACGCCCACTACCTGCTTTGCATGATCGGCGGCGGTCAGGCCGATGGTTCCGATGCCGCAGTAGGCATCCAGCACCACTTCTTTGCCGGTGAGATGCGCCGCGTCCACTGCAAGGCCGTACAGCACTTCGGTCTGGGTATGATTGATCTGATAAAAGCTGCGTGGGCTGATGGCATAGGTCTTGCCGCAGAGGGTATCCAGAATGAATCCCTTGCCGTACAGCACCTTTTCCATATCGCCCAGCACCACGCTGGTTTTGCGGTCGTTCACGTTCTGGACGATGGTGGTGATGGCCACGCCCTGCTTTCCGGCTTCGGTCAGCAGGGCTTTGACAAAGTTCTTGGCCCCCGGCAGCACCGGCTGAGCTGTCACCAGCACCACCATCACCTGCCCGGTCATAACACCGCGCCGCAGCAGGCAGTGACGCAGAAGGCCGGTGCCCTTATCCTCATTAAAAGGCTGGTAATGGCAGGTGCCCGCTGCCGCACGCACGGCCAGCATGGTCTTATCCAGCACTTCGTCCTGCAAAAGGCAGCTTTCCACCGGCAGCACCTTGTGGCTGTTTGCCGCGTAGATGCCGGAGGTAAGTTTTCCACCCCAGCCGGTGGTAAAGGTGGAGATCACCTTGTTCCGATAGTGGTACGGCGTTTCCATGCCCCGGATATGCTCCACCGGGCCGTACTTCCCCAGCAGCTTTTTCACGGTCTCTTCTTTCTGTTTCAGCTGTGCGGCGTAGTCCATGCCCAGCATCGGGCAGCCGCCGCAATTTTTGGCACGCAGTTTGCAATCCATCTTCCGCTCTCCTTTTTACCCATAAGGGTCATACAGATCATATTCTTCCGCTTCCAGATGCTTTTCCTCCAGCACCTTCATGGCCTGTTCCAGCTCGCTCTGGCCGCAGCCGCTCTCGCTGACCAGCGCGCGCACCGCCGCGGCCAGATCATTTCCAAAAAGGGTATCCAGCCGTTCCCGCATACTCCACACGTTGTAGGCGCGCTGGGTGATGGCCGGAGTGTAGGTATTGCGGTTGCCGTCCTTGCCGCTTTTCACCCAGCCTTTCTCCTCCAGCCGGTAAAGAAAGTTGAGCACGGTCGCCGGTGCCCAGCCCTTTGCGCGCAGCTTTGCGTCGATGTCCCGCCGGGTGACGGGCGCACGGCAGGCCCACACCGCCAGCATCACCTGCTCCTCTGCCGCCGAAAGCGGCTTTACACTGTCCGGGATGCCGTACATCCTGCTGTTCTCCCTCCTTTTGGCATCTTTTTTGCTTTTACATTTGTCTTTGTTTTGTTATTATACCAATTTCTGCGCCAAAGCGCAAGAGCCGGAAACGCCGATGAAATCAGGCTTTTTCAGCTCTATTTTACATTTGTCTTTGTTTTTGTTTTTCTATCAAGGACATTTGTGTGCTTTGTGCCCGCACAGGGGCTTTTGCGCCGTATCTTTGTGCAAAGATGCTCTTGTTTTCATCCCTGCAAAACCGGTATACTACGGCTACAGCAATCAACAGAACGCACCGCAGAAAACCGCGGTGCTGTGCGATACAGGAAAGGGAGAGTTCATTATGGCACGAGTTTACAACTTCAGCGCAGGCCCCAGCATGCTGCCCGAGAAGGTGCTCAAGCAGGCACAGGCAGAGCTGCTCGAGTATGGCGACAGCGGTCAGAGCGTGATGGAGATGAGCCACCGCAGCAAGTGGTTCGATGCCATCATCAAGGACACCGAGGCCACCCTGCGCCGGGTAATGAACATTCCCGACAACTACAAGGTCGGTTTCTTTCAGGGCGGTGCCACTCAGCAGTTCGCCATGGTCCCGCTGAATTTCATGACCACCGGCAAAGCAGATTACCTTGTCACCGGCAATTTCTCGAACCTTGCCGCCAAGGAAGCCGCCAAGTTCGGCGAGGTGAACGTTGTTGCTTCCAGCAAGGACAAGAACTTCACCTACATCCCGGACGTGAACGCCATCAACTATGATAAGGATGCCAGCTACATCCACATCTGCCAGAACAACACCATTTTTGGCACTACTTATAAAGATGTGCCGCAGGTGGACGGCATCCCCCTGGTAGCTGACATGAGCTCTATGATTTTCAGTGAGCCGACCGATGTAAGCAAGTACGGCTGCATCTACTTCGGCGTGCAGAAGAATGTAGCTCCCGCCGGCATGGCAATTGCCATCGTCCGCGATGACCTGCTGGGCCATGCCGCCGACAATGTGCCCACCATGATGAACTACACCACCCTGCTGGGCAAGGACAGCATGTACAACACGCCCCCCTGCTGGTGCATCTATATGACCGGTCTGGTGCTCAAGTATCTGGAAAACGACATCGGCGGTCTTGCCAACATGCAGAAGATCAACGAAGCCAAGGCCAAAGTGCTGTACGACTATCTGGACGGTCAGGGCTTCTTCACGAATCCTGTGGAGCATCGCTACCGCAGCACCATGAATGTCACCTTCACCAGCCCCAATGCAGATCTGGACAAGAAGTTCTGCGCCGAAGCTGCAGAAGCAGGCTTCGTGAACCTGAAGGGTCACCGTCTGGTGGGCGGTATGCGCGCTTCCATTTACAACGCAATGCCCGCCGAGGGTGTGGATAAGCTGGTGGACTTCATGGAGAAGTTCCGCAAAGAAAATGCATAAGAGGGGAATTCAGATATGTATACGATCAAAACTTTGAACGCCATCAGCCCGGTGGGTCTGGCAAAGCTGAACAACAAGCAGTTTGACGTGGCTGTGGACACCGATACCCCGGACGGCATCCTCGTTCGCAGCGCCGACATGCTGAATACCACCTTCAACGACAATCTTCTGGCCATTGCCCGCGCCGGTGCCGGCGTGAATAACATCCCGCTGGACCGCTGCAGTGAGCAGGGCATCGTGGTGTTCAACACCCCCGGTGCCAACGCCAACGCTGTGGCCGAGCTGGTGATCGGTATGCTGATTGCCGGCAGCCGCAATGTGGCTGTTGCTGCCCAGTGGTGTCAGGGCCTGACCGGCGACCCTGCCATGGCAAAGACCGTGGAAAAGGGCAAGAAGCAGTTCGTGGGCAACGAGATCAAGGGCAAGACGCTGGGTGTCATCGGTCTGGGTGCTATCGGCTCCCGCGTGGCCAACTGCGCCATTGAGCTGGGCATGGAGGTCTACGGCTACGATCCCTACATCTCCATTGATGCCGCATGGAACCTGAGCAGTCAGGTACACCATTGCGTGAACCTGAACGACATGCTGCCCCTGTGCGACTACATCACCATCCATGTGCCCTACCTGCCCACCACCAAGGACACCATCAACGTCCAGACCCTTGCCCTGTGCAAGGACGGCGTGAAGATCCTGAACTATGCCCGCGGCGAACTGGTCAACACCGAAGCCCTGCTGGAAGCCATGGAGACCGGCAAGGTGTCCGGCTACATGACCGACTTCCCGTCTGAGGCCATTCTGGGCAAGCCCGGCATCGTGTGCACCCCGCATCTGGGCGCTTCCACCCCGGAAGCCGAGGACAACTGCGCTGTCATGGCCGCAAAGGAGCTGAGCGACTACCTGAAGAACGGCAACATCATCCACTCGGTGAACATGCCGGAGGTCAACCAGCCCAGAGCCGGCGGCAAGCGCATCTGCATCATCCACAAAAACGAGCCGGGCATGATCAGCCAGATCACCGCCCTGACCACCGAAGCCGGCCTGAACATCGAGAACATGGTGAACAAGAGCAAAAAGAACATGGCCTACACCATGCTGGATGCTACCGGTGCTGTGGACAAGAAGCTGGCCGAAAAGCTGGCTGCCATCCCCGCTGTGATCCGGGTGCGCATCCTGTAAAGCAAAACGGTTTAAAATGTCCGCCGCGTCGCTCTTGGCATCTTCAGCGGAAAACGATTTTTATTTTAGCAACCCGGAAAAGTCTGCGGATTTTTCCGGGTCGCTTTTTCACAGAGAAGGGCCGTGGCGGCAGCCTGCATTTCCAAACCAGGATTTTTTACAAGCTGGAAATTCTTTCTCGTCTTATCTGCCGGTTAGTTTCCATTTACAAACTGTAGTTTGTCTTAAAAAACGCGTTAAAGATAGCTTTTTCTAACTACACATCGTAAAAAGTTTACATGTATTAACATTCAAGAAAAAGCTTGAAAATGGTAAATTCTGTGCTACAATAGGCTCGACAGAAGGGAAATGTCCACCCTGTTCTCCGGCTTTTGGGCCGGTATATTCATCTTACAGGTCCTGCGGTGCAGGGCCTCTGACAGGAAATAGAAAAGGTAGGGAAGTTACTATGGATATCAAGAAGATCGCACTGTTCGCCGCCGGTACGTTGTTCGGCTCTGCCGGTTTCAAGCTGCTGTCCAGCAAGGATGCCAAGAAGGTCTACACCCAGACCACTGCTGCCGTGCTGCGCATGAAGGACTCCACCATGGAGACCGTCAGCAAAGTTCAGGAGCAGGCCGGTGACATTCTGGCCGATGCAAAGGCCATCAACGAGGCTCGTGCTGTTGAGGCCGAGGCTGCTGTGATCGAGGATGCCGCCGAGGAGACCACCGAAGAGACCGCTGAGTAATTTTCGGTTCGTAAAGCACTGAAAGCCCCAACGTGGCTTTCGAGCCGCCTTCGGGCGGCTCTTTTTTATGAGAGTGGGGCCGCAGGCGTGCAGGGTATAGCAGCCTGACACTGCGGCAAAAAGATAGAGAAGGATATTTGATATATGAAATGTACCATTCTGCATGAAGGCAAAGGCCGGATGCGCGTGCATGTGGAAAACGTCCGCATGACTTTGCACCGTGCCGATGTGCTGGAAGCATATCTGAACCACAAAGATGCCATCGTCCATGCCGCCGTTTACGAGCGCACCGGCGATGTGGTCATTACCTATACCGGCAAGCGCACCGCCGCCATTGCCATTCTGGCAGGCTACAAGTTCGATGTGGCCGAGTATGACGCTCTGGTCACCTCCGCCGACAGCCGCAGGCTGAACCGGGAATATCAGGATAAAATGTTCGATCTGGTGGCAGGCCGCTGCCTGCGCAAGCTGTTCCTGCCCGCGCCCCTTGACGCTGCCTACACCGCCTTCCGCTCCATCCGCTTTCTCTGGAAGGGTGTGCGCTGCGTGCTGAGCCGCAGGCTGGAAGTGGAGGTGCTGGACGCTTTGTCCATCGGCGTCTCGCTGCTGCGCGGCGACTTTGGCACCGCCGGTTCTGTCATGTTCCTGCTGAACCTGGGTTCTCTGCTGGAAGAGTGGACCCGCAAGAAGAGTCTGGACGATCTGGCCCGCAGCATGGCCCTGAACGTGGACAAGGTGTGGGTGCGCAGCCAAGGCACCGAAGTGCTGGTGCCTCTGACCAAAGTACGCTCCGGCGATGAGGTGGTCGTGCGCAGCGGCAACATGATCCCGCTGGACGGCACCGTGCTGGAAGGCGAAGCCATGGTGAATCAGGCTGCTTTGACCGGCGAGTCCATGCCGGTGCGCAAGGCAGAGGGGTCCACCCTCTATGCCGGCACCGTTGTGGAGGAGGGCGAGTGCGTCTTTATCGCCAAGGCCGAGGGCGGTTCCAACCGCTACGATAAGATCGTGGCCATGATCGAGGAATCCGAAAAGCTCAAGTCCAGCACCGAGAACCGTGCGCTGGTGCTGGCCGACAAGCTGGTGCCATGGTGTCTGGGCGCAACGGTGGTCACCTATCTGCTCACCCGCAACGCCACCCGCGCCATCTCCTGCCTGATGGTGGATTTCTCCTGCGCGCTCAAGCTC
>OGXY01001448.1_pt1 | contig 16722 bp, 17 predicted proteins | sample 1576411 | NCBI WGS metagenome assembly OGXY01 (sample SAMEA3541498, study PRJEB24748) | human gut metagenome | biome: human gut; feature: human-associated habitat; material: faeces | place: China | collected 2012 | reverse complement strand
TTGGGAGGAAACTAGTATGAGAAAGATTTTGTCCTGTGCGTTTAACCTAGATACCGCCTGCGTAGAGCTGTCTCTGGAGGACGGGATGCTGCTCTCCATTGACTGCACCGCCGTAGAGAACGAGGTGGCAAACACAGCGATCGGAGCTGGATTGGCTGATCTACAACGATCCGCTGGCCTATGCCGAACTGATTTTGAATGGTGAGCCGGAACTATATCTAAAGGTTGTGACAGAGCATACGCTCTTGGAGTGATTCTAATAGCAGAAAAGAAACCCGTCTGCATTCATACCATCTGTATGGATGCGGGCGGGTTGTTTCTATTGAATTTCCTGTTCCAAATTCCGGAACAGCTCAGAATTGAAGAAGTCCTCGATTGTGATTCCCAGACCATCGCAGAGTTTCTTGATTGTAGAAACTGTTGCGCTGCGGTTCCGACCGCTGATAATGTTGTTTACTGTGGATTGGGTCACACCGCTCATGCTACAGAGCTTGTTGATAGAAATATCGCGCTCGCTGCACAATTCCAAAATGCGCTCCTTAACAGCTTCGCCGATGTTCATGGGTATCACCTCTCTTCACTGATGATAATACCCGCTTCCTCTTGAAAAGATTAACCCTTTTGAGTTAATATAACTCAAAAGGGTTGGAGGCTATAAGATGGATACGAAAAGCTGTTTCTTCATCGGACACAGAGAGGCATCGGAAGAAATTTATCCAGCATTGTATGCGGCTGTGGAGCAGCACATTGTTGAATATGGCGTCACAGAATTTATTGTCGGTCACTACGGAGGATTTGACCGCCTTGCAGCGTCAGCAGTCAAAGAAGCAAAGCGTTTCTACCCAGAGGTAAAGCTCACTTTGCTATTGCCATACCATCCGGCAGAGCGGCCCATCCCAACACCCGATGGATTTGATGGAACATTCTATCCGCCAGGGATGGAAAGTGTTCCGCGCAAGGCTGCAATTATAAGAGCAAACCGCTATGTTGTGGATCATGTAGACTATCTGATTGCTTATACCTGGCACCCTGCCAGCAATGCGCGGGAATTGGTTGAATATGCTCGGAAAAGGCAGCGAAATCTCTGCCTTTCCATAACATTGATAAAGCCTGATAATTAGATATCGAATTGAGTTTTTCACGAAAATGTGATAAAATAAATCCAAGCATTTCTTGCTTTGGAGGGACTAAAATGGCGATTTGTTATGACCGCTTATTCCATCTGATGATTGATAAAAAGATAAGCAACGCACAGCTAAAAGAGAAGGCCGGTTTTAGTGCCAATATTATCACCCGCTTAAAGCGCAATGAGTATGTTTCTATCGAAAGTATCGAGAAGATTTGTCGCGTGATGGAGTGCGGCGTGGACGATATTTTGGAGTTTGTTCCGAAAGAAAAATAAGCAAGAATTTTGACAAAGTGGCTTGATTTTGAAGATGACTTTCAGGATACACGATTCTAGCAGGCTGAGAAGCTGAGAAAGATCGGATAGGAGTGTGGCTGTGATGGCGGCAGCAAATAAAACAGTTTGGGGAATCCACACGATGGACGATCCCCTTTTTTTGAATCAGAATCTAATTGCAATCGGCTGGGAAGAGATGGGCAACTTATCGGCTATAAATACATCCCGTGATGCCTACAAAGAAAAATATATCGCAGTTTATCCGGACGCTAAAAAGGGTTCGATTGCCACAAGTGCCGGAATGCTGTACCGATTCGTTCATGAGGTACAGGAAGGAGACTATGTGGTGTTCCCTTCCAAAATTGACCGTAAGATCAACATTGGGGTCGTGGAGAGTGTCTATTTCTATGAGGCTACCGCAGCACTGTATCCCAATCGCCGGAAAGTAAAGTGGCTTAAACATCTGCCACGCACAGCTTTTTCCCAAGGTGCTCTGCATGAAGTTGGCTCGGCACTGAGCTTTTTTCAGGTGAAAAACTACGCGGATGAATATTTTAAGGCTCTGGATAAAGATTTCAAAGGTAATATCATGGAGCCGGATACCGATGAGACAGTGGCACAAACGGCGGATGAAATTATCGAGGCTACCCGAGATTTTATTTTAAAAGAGCTGAGCAAAAATCTGAAAGGCTATGATCTGGAGCCGTTTGTCGCAAATCTTTTGCAGGCCATGGGCTACCGCACGATTCTATCTCCGCATGGTGGGGATAGTGGCATCGACATTACCGCCTATAAAGACGAGCTGCCGCCCCGCATTGTTGTCCAGGTCAAAAGCCAGGATGGAGACATCAAAGAGACTACCATCCAGTCTCTGAAAGGCGTTATGCGCGAAGGAGATTAAGGCCTCTTTATGACACTGTCCAACTATACCCAAAATGCGCAGAAATACCTGGATAACACCCCGATCATTCGCGGCATTAACGGCACAGAACTTGTGGATCTGGTCCTGAAATATTACGACCAGCTCAGTGTCAAATACCGTAAAATGATTCCTCTGAAAATGGTGTACATCCCTGTTCCGCCAGAGGAATAAAACTGGCATTTAACAGAAGGACAAGTGCGTCTATTGACAATCTTACCTATTACATGAAAATGTGGAACTTGCAAGGGTGGTGAGCTGTGATGAAAAGTAATTTTGAATTTCTTGATAAAGAGTTTCCTGTGTTATCCCAGTTCGGGAAAAAAGCAGAAACATATCTTTATTCAGATTCAAATTCCTGCTTGATGAAGTTAGGGATGATCGGCGAAACAATCGTGAACTTGATGTTTACTTATGATCGGATCATGCCTCCTTCTGAAAATACAGCGGTCAATCGGATCGGCGTACTGTTCCGAGAGGGCCTCCTCACGCAGGATCTTGTGGATATTCTTCATGCGCTACGCAAGGTGCGCAATAAGGCGGTACATGAGAACTACTCCTCCGTTGAAGAGGGAAAAGTGCTGCTTCAAATGGCGCACAGCTTATGCGAATGGTTCATGCAGACCTACGGTGACTGGAACTATCAAGCAGTTCCTTTTGTGATGCCGACTGACTCGCAGGAGCAAGATATTGCAGATACTGACGATGCACAGGAGGAAAGTCTGGTCAAAGAAGCGGAAGAAAAGGCTGCCGCTTCTGGTTCTGTCACAAAAGAAAAACGCCGCCAGCAGGCAGCCAGGGCAGCCAGTCAGCGGCAAAAGACAGAAGCAGAAACGCGCTACATTATTGACCAGCAACTCCGTCAAGTGGGCTGGGAGGCTGATACTGAGAATCTGCGTTTCTCTAATGGCACTCGCCCAGCCAAAGGTCGGAATCTTGCCATAGCTGAGTGGCCCACTGATTCCACCGTGGGAAATCATGGCCGCGCCGATTATGCTCTTTTTATTGGTCTGCAATTTGTCGGTATCATTGAGGCAAAAGCGGAACACAAGGACATTCCCTCCGTGATCGACTATCAGGGGAAAGACTATCCCCGTAATATTCGTGTTGAGGATGCTCAGTACCAAGTTGGAACTTGGGGTAGCTATAAAGTGCCGTTCACTTTCGCAACCAATGGCAGGCCGTATCTGGAGCAGTACAAAACAAAGTCTGGTATTTGGTTTCTAGATCTTCGCAAACCCTCTAATGTGCCAAAGGCTCTGCGAGGGTGGATGAGCCCGGAAAACCTTCTGGATCTGTTGGGTAAAGACATCGACGCCGGCAATCGGGCGCTGGAGCAGATGCCCTTTGATCTGTTGCGGGACAAAGACGGGCTGAACCTCCGCGATTATCAGCTACGGGCCATCCAGGCAGCGGAACAGGCCATTATGGGCGGAAAAAATACAGCTCTGTTGGCCATGGCCACCGGTACCGGCAAGACCCGGACGGTGCTGGGCATGATCTACCGTTTCTTGAAAACAGGCCGTTTTAAGCGCATCCTGTTCCTGGTAGACCGCACAGCTCTGGGAGAGCAGGCATTGGATGTATTCAAAGAGGTCAAGTTGGAGGATCTGATGCCTCTGGCCGATATCTATAACGTCAAGGGGCTGGAAGACAAAGAGATCGAGCGTGAGACCCGCATTCAGGTGGCCACCGTACAGGGGATGGTAAAGCGTATCCTCTACAATGATGGAGAAACCATGCCCGCAGTCAGCGACTACGACCTGATTATCATAGACGAGGCCCACCGGGGCTACCTCCTGGACAAAGAGATGGGAGACACCGAACTTCTCTACCGGGATCAGCGGGACTACCAGAGCAAATACCGCAGCGTAATTGAGTATTTTGACGCGGTGAAAATCGCGCTGACCGCTACCCCTGCCCTCCAGACCACCGAGATTTTCGGCCAACCGGTTTTCAAGTATACCTATCGGGAAGCAGTTATCGAGGGATATCTAGTGGATCACGACGCCCCTCACGACCTCCACACCAAACTGCGGGATGAGGGTATCCACTATCAATCCGGCGATACCGTGACTGTCTACGACCCGGTGACCGGAGAGATTACCAACAGCGAGTTGTTGAACGATGAGCTCAACTTCGATGTGGAGCAGTTTAATAAGAAAGTCATCACTCGCCCATTTAACGAAGCAGTTCTGGGTGAGATCGCCAAAGACATCGACCCGGAAAATCCGGAGGAACAGGGCAAAACGCTTATCTATGCCGTGGATGACCAACATGCCGACATGATCGTGGACATCCTCAAGAATATCTACTCGGAATACGGCGTAGACAATGACGCAATTATGAAGATCACCGGCAGCGTGGGCGGCGGCAATCCCAAAAAGGTACAGGAAGCCATCAAAAGGTTTAAGAATGAGCGTTATCCCAGCATTGCTGTCACTGTGGACCTGCTGACTACCGGTATCGATGTGCCGGAGATCACCAATCTGGTGTTCCTGCGCCGGGTAAAATCCCGCATTCTGTTTGAACAGATGCTGGGTCGTGCCACCCGCCTGTGTCCCAAGATTCATAAGACCCATTTTGAGATTTATGACCCTGTCGGTGTCTATGAATCTTTGGAAGCGGTCAATACCATGAAACCGGTGGTAGCCAACCCATCTGCTTCCTTTGGACAACTGCTGGACGGTCTCGAGGTGCTGGAAGACAAAAAGCAGGTCGAGTACCAGATCGATCAGATCATCGCCAAGCTCCAGCGGAAAAAGCGAAAGCTGGATGGTAAGACCATGGAGCATTTTGTCAGCATGACCGGCGGCATGGACCCCACGCAGTTTATCCAGCAGTTGGAACAGGAGCCGCCCCAGCAGGCCCGTAATCGCATTTTGGCCCATCGGGATCTCTTTGAACTGCTTGGAGAGACCCGTGCCAACGGTGGCCGCCCGGTGGTTATCTCTGACGCGCCGGATGAATTGGTCAGCCACACTCGTGGCTATGGTACCGGCAGTCGCCCGGAGGACTACCTAGATGCCTTCGCTGACTATGTAAAGACCCATATCAATGAAATTGCGGCGCTGAACATCGTCTGCACCCGGCCAAAGGAGCTGACTCGGGCGAGCTTGAAGGATCTGCGCCTGACGCTGGATCGGGAGGGCTTTACCACCCAGCAGCTCAACACCGCCATATCGGAACTGACCAACGAGGAAATGGCAGCGGATATCATCAGTCTGATTCGCCGATATGCCATTGGCTCCACCCTCATCAGTCACGAGGCCCGCATCCGCCGGGCAGTGGACAAACTGAAAAAAGCCCATAAATTTACCGCCATTGAGCAGAAATGGATCGGCCGTATGGAAAAATACCTCATGGAGGAATCTGTCCTCAATGTAGGTGTGTTTGATGAGGATACCCGATTCAGAAGTGAGGGCGGTTTCAAGAAAATCGACCGGATTTTCCAAAATAAATTAGAGAGCATCGTGCTGGAACTCAACGAATACCTGTACGATGATGGAGGAAGAAGCGCATGACCACACAGGAAATCGTATCAAAGCTCTGGAATCTCTGCAATGTACTGCGGGATGACGGTATCACCTATCACCAGTATGTCACCGAGCTTACTTATATTTTGTTTTTGAAGATGGCAAAGGAGACGGATAAAGAAAGTAAATTTGCAGAGGGAATCACACTGCAAGAAAACAAGGATGGTCAAGAGCTCACCCCCGAGCAGAAAACACAAAATCATGAAAAACAGATTGTCATGGAGTATAGTTGGGATAAGCTGATCAGCAAATCCGGTGTTGAGCTGTATAAGTACTATAAAGACTTGCTTCGCCTGTTTGACACCTATTGCACGGGGCGGGTACGGGAAATCTACCAGGGCGCTATGACCAACATCGACGAGCCCAAGAACCTGGAAAAGATCATCACCACTATCGACGGTCTGGACTGGTACTCCGCCCGGGAAGAGGGGCTGGGCAACCTGTATGAAGGGCTGTTGGAGAAGAACGCCAACGAGAAAAAGTCCGGCGCGGGCCAGTACTTCACCCCTCGTGTCCTCATTGATGTGATGACCCGGCTGATGAAGCCCCAGCCCGGCGAGCGGTGCAACGACCCTGCCTGCGGCACCTTTGGCTTTATGATTGCCGCCCACCAATATGTGAAGGAGCACACCGACGATTTTTACGATCTGGATTCTGACATGGCAAAATTCGAGCGGGAGGAAGCCTTCACCGGCTGCGAGCTGGTCCACGACACTCACCGTCTGGCCCTGATGAACGCCATGCTCCACGACATCGACGGTCAAATTTTGCTGGCCGATACGCTGTCCAACCAGGGCAAGGCTCTCCACGACTTCGACCTGGTGCTTACCAATCCGCCTTTCGGCACCAAGAAGGGCGGCGAGCGTGCCACCCGGGATGACTTCACCTTCTCCACCAGCAACAAGCAGCTGAACTTCCTCCAGCATATCTACCGCAGCCTGAAGACCAATGGAAAGGCACGGGCCGCTGTGGTGCTGCCGGACAATGTGCTGTTTGCTGACGGAGACGGCGAGAAAATCCGCTGCGACCTGATGGACAAGTGTGATCTGCACACCATTCTCCGCCTGCCTACCGGCATTTTCTATGCCCAGGGCGTCAAAACCAATGTACTGTTCTTCACCCGTGGCAGGAGCGACAAGGGCAACACCAAGGAAGTCTGGTTCTACGACCTGCGCACCAATATGCCCAGCTTTGGCAAGACCACCCCGCTGAAAACCGAGCATTTTGCGGACTTTGAGAAGGCTTATGAGGCCGAGGACCGCCATGCTGTGCAGGATGATCGATGGAGTGTCTTTACCCGGGAGCAGATTGTCGAAAAGGGCAACAGCCTGGATCTGGGTCTCATCCGGGACGACTCGGTGCTGGACTACAACGACCTGCCCGACCCGGCGGAGAGTGCGGAGGAGGCTGCCGCCAATCTGGAAGAAGCGGTTGACCTGCTGATGAGCGTGGTGAAGGAACTGCGGGCGCTGGAGGTGCAGGACTGATGGCGAGAGGACGAAAAAAAGAATCCCTGACACCGGAGGAACACTTGCAGGCGGCATTGGTGCCGGAGAGCGAGCAGCCGTATAAGGTGCCGGGGAATTGGTGTTGGACATACCTTACCAAAGGTGCAGCGGAATGCCTCGATTCATTCAGAAAACCGATTAACGCATCTGAGCGAGCCAATAGGGAAGGAGATATTCCCTATTATGGGGCAACGGGGCAAGTTGGCTGGATTGATGATTTTCTTACTAACGAACAATTAGTATTAGTTGGCGAAGATGGTGCACCCTTTCTTGACTTGATTAAAGATAAGGCTTATATAATCGAGGGAAAGGCATGGGTCAACAATCACGCACATATTTTACGGTCTCGCTTTGGTGCTGTAGGAAACCTATTTTTGTTGCACTATCTTAATATCTTTAATTATCACGATTTTGTGAATGGAACCACTCGCCTAAAGTTAACACAAAGCAGTATGGATACAATGCCAGTCCCAATTCCTCCTTTTTCAGAACAGCAGCGCATTGTTGACCGCATTGAAAGCCTGTTTGCCAAACTGGACGAGGCCAAGCAAAAGGCGCAGGATGCGCTGGATAGTTTTGAAACCCGCAAAGCTGCCATCCTCCACAAAGCCTTCACCGGCGAACTCACCGCCCAATGGAGAAAAGAGCACGGCGTAGGGATGGAGAGTTGGGAGAATTTAAAGTTTGAAAATATAATTGAAGATGGGCCACAGAATGGGCTTTATAAACCACAAACTGCATATGGTACAGGCACAAAAACATTAAGAATAGACTGCTTTTATGATGGTGCTGTTTTACCATGGGAAAATCTTAAACGGCTGGCATTGACCAAAAACGAAATTGAGCAGTATCACCTGAATGTAAACGATATTGTCATCAACCGTGTTAATAGTATGGCGTATCTGGGAAAATCGGCTTTGATTAGAGAACTTCCTGAAGAATGTGTTTTTGAAAGTAATATGATGCGCATTTCACTTACTACTCAAAAGGCTATTCCGGAATATATCATAAAGTATCTTAATTCAGTTATAGGTGTACAAGAATTGAGAAAAAATGCCAAACAAGCTGTTAATCAAGCGAGTATAAATCAGCAGGATGTAAAAAATGTTGCGATAAAATTGCCGAAGTTAGAGGAACAAGCCGAAATTGTCCGCATCGTAGACGACCTCCTCGTCAGAGAGCAGCAGGCCAAGGAAGCCGCCGAAGGAGTGTTAGAGAAGATTGACCTCATCAAAAAAGCCATCCTCGCCCGCGCCTTCCGTGGCGAACTAGGCACCAATGACCCCAGCGAGGAGAGCGCGGTGGGACTTCTAAAAACATGTTATTGTGGTAAACTACAATCATAAACGAAAGAAGGTATGCAGCGTGGCAGATACTTTTTTAACCGGAATTGAAATCAAAAAAGTGCGGCATTTGCAGAATATATCCATTCCTTTGTCAGCTGAAAAACGGAAACACTTGATTCTGACTGGTAAAAACGGGAGCGGGAAGACCAGTGTGCTAGAGCGACTGAAAGAAAACCTTGAGTATCTTGTATCTAGTCAATTTGAATTTAGCTCTGAGATTGAAAAAATGGTTGAGTTTTATAAAAAGCAACTCAGCCAAGGAGGGACAAGCGATGAAATCAAAAGCCGAAAAGAGATCGTACAGAGGGGAATATCAAATTATCAAAACAAACTTTTAGCCTGGACAGATGGCGTGGTTGCACAATGCGACTATATGACGCTGCGTGAGAAATATAATAACGGTCAATTTATCATCGCATATTATAAGGCTACTCGGTTTTCAAAAGTAGAGATGTCCAACACCATCGAGCACATCGAGTTGAAAGATCGGTACCAAATCAAAGATACACCCGGAACCAAACTGGTCAAATACATGGTGGGATTAAAGGCTACCCAGGCTTTTGCCCTTCAGAAAAAAGACATGAAACGGGTAGAGGAAATCGAGAACTGGTTTCAGCGCTTTGAATCCATTCTGAAACGGATTTTTGAGGACCCATCCTTAAAACTTGATTTTGACATCGAAAGTTTCCGATTTTCTATCATACAAAAAAACCGAGAGCCCTTTGACTTTAACACATTATCCAGTGGCTACGCAGCAGTGTTCGACATCATCAATGACCTGATTATGCGCGTCGAGAAGAAGGGCGACAATACAGAAGGAATTGTGTTGATTGATGAGATTGAAACACATTTGCATTTGGAGTTGCAGAAGGAAATTTTGTCTCTTTTAGTGCAGATGTACCCTAAGATACAGTTTATTGTATCTACCCACTCCCCGTTCATCTTAAGTTCTATCGACAATGCAGTCATTTTCGATTTAGAAAATAAGACATTGGTATTGGATGGGCTGGCAAACCTGCCATACGAAGGCATTGTAGAAGGTTACTTTGAAACAGACCGTCTTTCAGATGAACTAAGAAACAAATTTGAACGGTACAAAAACTTGGTAGAGAAAAAACACCTCTCAGATGCTGAATATGCAGAAATTGTGGAACTGGAAGCGGCGCTGGATGAAATCCCGGATTACTTGGCGTTGGAATTTACGACAGAATATCAGCGCTTGAAATTGGAATTCGAAAATCGGGAGTGAGCGGAATATGGTAAAAATAGAGAGAACGCCTACTCCTCCGGCTTCTTTGGCAATAGAGTGCAAAAAGGTGCATGGGAGCTATGCTTCAGAAGATGTTATTTCTCAGTTGAAGAAGGATTTCCACTCGAAATGCTATTTGTGCGAATTAAAGGATCTGACAGATATTGAAGTCGAGCACTTGTTGCCTCACTACAATCGAAAAATTAAAGAACGTGTTTTTGATTGGAACAATCTTTTTTATGCTTGTCCGCACTGCAACTCTATTAAAAATGATAGAATCTATGATGAAAAAATAATTGATTGTTGTAAAGTAGACCCGGAATCACTTCTGGATCATATTTATCAAGAGGGAAAAGTAAATGTGAGGCCTCACGATCCGGACACACAAGATGAAAAAGTTCTTATGACAGCTGATCTTCTTGAAAATTGCTTTGAAAAGAGTAATACAGGTATTCGAATCTTTCAATGTCAAGAACGAGTCAATCGATTGGCTGAAACCATGAATGCTCTTTATAAGACTCTTGAAGCACTGAAGAAGCCAACATCCAAACAATACTTACGTGCTTTAAAGGGGATGCTCTCACGGGAATATAAATTTTCCGGCTTTACTCGGTACTACGTTCGATCTCACATAGAGGAATATCCTCAGCTTTTCGGGAAAATATCCTTTGAATAAATCTACTGGAACGCTATTGGCGAATCCTCCCAGAATGTGCTATAATACTTCTAAGCCATCCGATCGTACATCTCAAGCAAAACCCCTAATAGGATGGCCAGGATAGATTTTTGATAGCAAAAGTCCGAATAGACCTTAGGATAAGGATAATCTGCATCAAATAAAACCACGACGAATGAAATCCTCTATACAAAAATGTTTAGAAATGGATTTAACTCGGCGAGTGGGAATGACGGTCACAAGCTCCAGGGCCTGCGCTTGGGCCCTGGAGCTTGTGATTCTTAAAATCGGAACAGGAGGGATCACATGGATCAGGCAGGCGTTGCGCTATACCACCGTGTTATGCGGTGGGAAAATTTTGAGAAGGCGGCAAAGGATCTTGTGTCCTTGGTATACGCCGCGGAAAAGAAGGAGCCGGGAAAGCCGAGAACCCTGTACCTTGACATTGACGGACACCGCAATGCGCAGGGCAGGTTTGACGCGGATATGCGGAGCTCCAAAAGGGATTCGGATTGAGATTTCTGCTTCCGTTTCTTACGGAAGTTCATTTCCCACTGATTTCTGACAGGAACAAGAACCCACAGCGGAATGATGTGCCCGAACGGCTGGAAATTTCCCACGCCAGAAATGAAGGACCACAGCCTAGACGACCTGTATGTGGAGAATTTCAGCCACACCGAATATCAGTCCGAGGCGACTGTATACGCCTATCTCAAACAGGTCTCGGATTTTTTGAAGCGCTACCAAGAGCTGGACGCAGAGTATGCGCTGCTGCCCCCAGAGCCCTATGACCCGCAAAACTATCTGCTCCAGTGGCGTCTTCACATGCGCGAGCTGATCAACGAGCTCTTCAACATGTTTGTGGGCGGGAATCTGTTTTCCACAGCGGCGATGACGCGGACTCTGATGGAGTGCTGTGTCTACGGGAAAGTGCTGAAGCAGGAAAAAAGCGCCCGCCTTTTGGAAGACTGGTTTCTCTGCGGGATGATCCGCAGCCTCCCCGGCCAGGATGGGGCGCTGCGGCAGGCAAAACTCAAAACTGTGTATGCACTTTGCAGCGCATGGAACCGAGAGCCGGAGGAAACAATCCGGCGGTTCAAAAAGGGCAACGAAAACGAGTGGCTGGTTTCCGTGATCCCGGGCAAAGGCCGGATCTACTTCTCCCATGTCTGTGAATACCTGCAGGAAACGGAGCTCTATCAGACGTATCAATGGGCCTGCGCGTTTGTCCACGGGCAGGATATCCGCTCCAAAATACATCCCTTTACATTTTACGACTCCACCTATCATCTGCTCACTGTGATGATGTCTTATATCTTCAGGGCGATCCGCCTGTACCCTGTCTCTGAGGAGCTGGAGGCGGAGATGCAGAAGCTCGAACGGGACCTGGCTGCTCTTTGGGGAACCACCAGCTGGGACAAAACGCATGACGGGCTTACGAGGCGGCTGTACAGGTTGCCGCGGCGCTGATGATGCCCTGCCAAAAGCATCCAAAATTCAAAAAGAGAGACATCTGCTTTCCGCAGATGTCTCTCTTTTGAGAAGGGACGGTCAAAATCGATATTTAAAAATCTCGAAAAGGTATAGGAGACCCACCCCACCGGCCTTCTGGCCGGCGGCGCATTTGCGCCGCACGGGCGCTTTGCCGCAGGCAAAACCTCGGCGCAGGCGGAATTCACTTCCGCCGAGCATTTGAATCACCGAAGGGCGGAGGCCGCCTTCGGCTGCCGGAGCCCAAAGAGAAAGGACTTCCGGATAGGAAGCCCTTTCTCTTTGGTGCGCGAGGCGGGACTTGAACCCGCACGTCCGTAATGGACACTAGAACCTGAATCTAGCGAGTCTGCCAATTCCACCACTCGCGCATAGAGCGGTTATCTTTTCAGAGACACCGTATGGTGCGGCTGACGGGATTTGAACCCACACGTCGATTCGGACACCAGCACCTCAAGCTGGCCTGTCTACCAGTTCCAGCACAGCCGCAAATGTTCGTCCCCTAAAAAAGACTGCTTGATTATTATAGCCAGTCGAGATCCAAATGTCAACTGTTTTTCCCCGATCAGTCGAAAAAATTTCCATGGACCAGGAATTCGGCCGGGACCGCCGAAGACGGTCCCGGCCGCCTGACCTGTTCAGCGCCGGTCCATGGACGTATAGGGACGGTGCTCCTCCACACACTCATACCGGGGGCGGATCAGCTTGCCTCCCACGGAGAGCTCCTCCATCCGGTGGGCACTCCAGCCGGCGATACGGGCCACGGCGAACAGGGGCGTATACAGCTCCTTGGGCAGGCCCAGCATCTCATAGACAAATCCGCTGTAAAAGTCGATGTTGGTGGAGAGCACAGACTTGTGCTGCCGTTCCATCAGCAGCTGCTTGCCGATCTTCTCCACATTGGCGTACAGGGCCAGCTCGTCCTCCCGGCCCTTTTCCGCCGCCAGGTGATTCACGTAGGCCCGGAACACCTCGCACCGGGGGTCGGTCTTGGTATAGACCGCGTGGCCCAGGCCGTAGATCAGGCCGCTGCGGTCGAAGGCATCCTTGTTCAGGATCCTGGTGAGATAGTCCGCCACGCAGCCCTCGTCATTCCAGTCCCGCACGTGCTCCTTCACATCGTCCATCATGGCCATCACCTTGCTGTTGGCGCCGCCGTGGCGGGGACCCTTCAACGAGGCCATGGACGCGGCGATGGCAGAATAGGTATCTGTTCCGGAGGAGGTGACCACATGGTTGGTGAAGGTGGAGTTGTTGCCGCCGCCGTTGTCCGCGTGGAGGATCAGGGCCACGTCCAGGGTCCGGGCCTCCAGATCGGTGTAGCTGCAGTCCTCCCGCAGCATCCGCAGGAAGTTCTCCGCGGTGGACAGCTCCGGCTTGGGCACGTGGATAAACAGGCTCTCCCCCTGACTGAACCGCCAGGCCTGATAGGCGTAGATGGCCAGCACGGGCATATTGCTCATCAGCTGCAGGCACTGGCGCAGCACATTCTCCAGCCCGATGTCGTTGGGCTTGTCATCATAGCAGAACAGCATCAGGATGCCCCGCTGCATGGTGTTCATCAGATCCCGGGGCGGCGCCTTCATAATCACGTCCCGGAAGAAATTGGTGGGCAGCGTCCGGTAGGAGGCCAGCTGCTGGCAGAATGCCTCCAGTTGGGCGGCGGTGGGCAGTTCGCCGAAGAGCAGCAGATAGGCCGTCTCTTCAAAGGCGAAGCGGCGCCCCTCGGAGCCCTTCACCAGCTCCCGGCAATCGATGCCCCGGTAGTAAAGCATACCGTCCTGGGGGATGATGTGCTCCCCCTCCGTGACGCTGTAAGACTGGATCTCACCCACCCGGGTCAGGCCGGTGAGCACGCCGCGGCCGTCCTCGTCCCGCAGGCCGCGCTTGACGTTATACTCCTTATAGAGCTTGGGGTCGATGTAGTTTTTCTTCTCCCACTGCTCCTTCAGCGCGAGAATGGCGGGGGTGATCTCACAATAGGCGTTCTCACGGTTCTCTTTCCAGACCATAGGGGTGCGCGCTCCTTTCGGCGGCATGCAGCCGTTGTACTATTTGCAATAGTATCATTAAAAAATTGCATTTTCAACCGTTTTAAAAAATATTTTTGAAAAAATAAGAAAACTTTTGAATTTTTCTTTTTTCGAACTTGCAAATTCAAAAAAGCAACAGGCAGCCCTCCGAGGGCTGCCTGAAGAACTCCGGCGCCGAAGCGCCTCACAGCTGGGCCAGGGTCTCGCCGATGGGGTCAGTAATCACCAGATCCGCGGCCAGATCCCGGGCCACCGGCGACTTGTTGAGGAGCACCAGCCTGTGCCCCTGATAGTATCGAATCAGCCCCGCGGCGGGATAGACGTTCAGAGAGGTGCCGCCGATCATCAGCATATCCGCCTCCGCCAGGGCGCGGACGGCTGCCTCCAGCGTCCCCTGATCCAGCCCCTCCTCATAGAGCACCACATCCGGCTTGATGATGCCGCCGCAGCTGCACCGGGGCACGCCCTCCGTGCGGAGGATATGCTCCAGACCGTAAAATTTCCCGCACCGCTGGCAGTGGTTCCGGTGGACGCTGCCGTGGAGCTCCAGCACGTTCCGGCTGCCGGAGGCCTGGTGGAGCCCGTCGATGTTCTGGGTGATGACGGCTTTCAACCGGCCCTCCGCCTCCCACTCCGCCAGCTTTTTATGAGCGGCGTTGGGCTTGGCGTCCGGGGCCAGCAGCTTGGCCCGGTAGAAGCGGAAAAATTCTTCGGGGTTGCTTTCGTAAAATGTATGGCTTAAAATCACTTCAGGCGGATATTTCCATTCTTGGTGATATAGGCCGCCAGTGCTGCGGAAGTCCGGGATACCGGACTCTGTGGAAACGCCGGCCCCCCCGAAAAACACGATGTTGTCGGAGCTGTCCACCAGTTCCTTCAGCCGTTTAATACTGTCCGTCATACCGGACCCTCCATTCCAATTTCCAATTTTATTGAGACAGGAGCACAGGCATGAACATTCAGATCTTCGGTTCCTCTAAGTCCTTCGACTCCAAGAAGGCGGAGCGCTGGTTCAAGGAGCGCCGCATTAAGTACCAGTATATCGACCTGCCCTCAAAGGGATTATCCCCCGGGAGTACCAGTCCGTCAAGCAGAAAGTGGGCTTTGACGCCCTGGTGAACACGAAATGCCGGGCCTATGAGGACCTGTACATGGCCTATATCACCCCGGACGCCCGGGAGGAGAAGCTGCTGGAACACCCGGAGCTGTTCGTGACCCCCATCGTCCGCAATGGAAGGGAGGCCACGGTGGGCTACCATCCGGAAATCTGGCAGACTTGGGAGTGAGTCTCTGCCGCCCGACAGAATTCTGCACCGCTGCGGAACAGATCGGTGGTATTCTGTGCATACTATGGATGCACACGGAGAGGAGGTGGCCTGCGTGCAAAGGCGAGCCTGGATGGAGCTGCCCCAAAACCGCTTTCTGCGGGGCATCTATCTGCTGGTGCAGCGGTATCTGCGCCACAATGTGGGGATGCAGGGAGCGGCTCTGGCGTTTTACCTGCTGTTCATGATCTTTCCCCTGCTGATCTTTGTCAGCTCCCTGCTGGGCCTGCTGCAGCTGGACGTGGATGCCATTCTGGCCGCGGTGCAGGAGTTCCTGCCCCGGGAGATCGTGTCCTTCATCGGGGTGTACCTCACCTATGTGGGCCGGAACCCCAGTGTGAAGCTGCTGCTGTTCGGCCTGTTCTTCTCCCTGTACTTCCCCATGCGGGCCACCAACACGCTGATGCGCTCCGTGCGGATCGCCTATCACCTGGGCCCGCCCCGGGGCGCGCTGCCCCAGCTGGTGAAAACGCTGCTGTACACGGCGGTGCTGATCGCCACCATCGCCCTGACCCTGACGCTGATGTCTGTGGGAGACCGGCTGCTACTCTATGCCGTGGACAGCTTCGGCCTGCCCCGGTTCTGGGCGGTGCTGTGGGCGAAGCTGCGGTTCCCGGTGGCGGCGGTGGCAGGGTATTTCGCCCTGTTCTTCCTGTACGCCCTGTCTCAGGACGGCCGCCAGCCCTGGCGGAACATCTGGCCCGGCACTATGGCGGCCCTGGGGGCCTGGCTGGCGCTGAACTGGCTGTACTCCACATACGTGGAGAACTTTGCCGACTACTCCCTGCTGTACGGCTCCATCGGCACGGCCATCGCCCTTTTGATCTGGCTGTATATGACCGCCGTGACCCTTATCATGGGGGCGGAGCTGAACGCCACGCTGATCTCCCTGCGAAAGGACCGGGCGGGGGAATCGTAAACGATTTTTGAATCCCGGCGGCCCCCGCTTTACTTTACGGGAGAGATGCTCTACAATATTCTCTGGGTGAGGAAACCCTTGGAAAGGATGGAATCAAATGGAATCTATGAAAGAAAAACTGACGGAATACGCCCAGCTGCTGGTGCGGGTGGGCCTGAATATCCAGAGGGGGCAGCCGCTGGTGATCTCCTCGCCTGTGGAGTGCGCCTTTTTCGCCCGTCTCTGTGCGGCGGAGGCCTATCAGGCCGGTTGCCGGGAGGTGGTGATGAACTGGGGCGACGATGAACTGGGCCGGATGAAGTACCTCCATGCGGCTGA
>OGXY01001390.1_pt1 | contig 17306 bp, 8 predicted proteins | sample 1576411 | NCBI WGS metagenome assembly OGXY01 (sample SAMEA3541498, study PRJEB24748) | human gut metagenome | biome: human gut; feature: human-associated habitat; material: faeces | place: China | collected 2012 | reverse complement strand
CCCAGAGATAGCCCCCACTAAACGTTATTATCTGAAAATAATTTCTTTGAGAATAGGCATCGAGATTAAATGTATGGGGCAGATTGATGGGCTGCCACCGTGTTTCTCCATCCTTACGGAAGTCCCAACCATCATTAATGGTTTTCATCATCCTTTGCGCCGAGGCAGAGAAAGTGAAAAAAGCCAGGCTTACCAGAATCAGGAAAGCCTTTCTTGTCAAAAGACATAAAGCGATATGCATGTTCATAATTGATATTCAAATAATCAAAAAACAGACTAGTTCTCATCAGCCACCGCTTCTTCCCAGGTTTCCCATTTCTCCACATTGGGGTCATATCCGTCGTAACCCGGATTTTGGCTAAGTTTTCCCAAGCGATTGGCGTCAATGGCCTTTTGAGGAATAGGCCAGTTAATATTGTGCTTGCCCATGGTATACTTGCGACCTCTGATATTGGCTCCAGTATCCTTATTATAATAGTTGTTGTAGTTAGTGATACGGTGAAACCAGAAGCTGTCCTCATGCAAGTACTCTTTATCATAAGTTTTGCCTTCATTATCGGGTTTGCCGCTGAGAGCAAGGCAATAAGAGATACGACTCAGTTCAGTGAAACGCCACTCTTCCATGTAAAGCTCACGGGCACGTTCATCCACGATGTCATCAATATCAACCGTAGTATAAAGTTGCTGACATTTAGCACGTTTACGCACAGCATTGACATCATCTACAGCAGTAGCATCTCCCAGATAATATTTGGCTTCGGCACGGAGCAGATAAGTTTCCGCGAGCCGATAGCAGTAAAAGTCAGCATAGCCACCACCATTGTATTGATTGGCAGAAGGCGTTTCATCTTCGGGAGATTCGGACCAAACCTTATAATGGGGCCAATCAAACCAGCACCGAATTGTATCGGAACAGAGCACTTGGGTGCCACCATCCTCGTCGACCCAACTGAAACGGACATTTTCTCCGTGATATTTAGTGTTCGGACGGTTATATCTCAAATCTTCCATACGCACCCAGTTGCCTACAGTATGACTATGGCGCAGGTCCCCCTCATCATTCACCCCATTAACATACCACAGAGAGTTTTCGGCAAAGTAAGTGGGACGTACAACTGCCTGCCCGCGTCCGAAAGCACGGTTGAAATCCAAATTATCTTTATAATCCGGATTGTTCAAAGCAAAGTTATCCACAGCTCTCACATTATCGGGAGTTTTAATCTCATCAGCATTCCATCTGGGAACCAAGTTACGCATAGTACGGGTGCGAATACCTGAATCAGTGCCGTAACGGTTGGGCAGAACAAGGATGGCCTCTTTGTTAGCGGCAATAGCTTTGTTTCCACCTTGGTGTAAATTCCAAATAACATTGTTGGTAATATTCCATGTTTTAGGATTAGGATTGGAAAAAGTCCCGAACTCATCCTGCATCAATGAGTAGCCTGACTGATCGATGAGGATATCGGCTTGTTCCTTAGCTTTCTGAAAATCACCGTTAGCAAGGTAACATTTAATAAGCAATTGGCGGCATGCCCCTTTGTTGATCATACCGATGTAAGTCATATCCTTTTGGTCGGGAACATTCTGTACAGCAAACTCCATATCTTGCACCATACGCTTGATGATGGCCTCGCGCTTGGTGCTTTTATAGTCTTGCTTGGGAGACTCTATAATTTTAGAAACAAAAGGTACGCCACCGAATTGGAAACAAAGATTCATATACCGGTAAGCACGATGAAAATAGGCACGCCCGAGAAATTCATTCCTGGTGGTTTCATCCAATCCCTCCACCTTATCAATATAGCTGATAACAGTATTGGCATACTTAATGCCGTTGTAAGTCTCCCCCCAAAAGATGACCAGACGATTCTGGTCAAAATTATACCAACCGTCAGTAGGTGTAAAACGTTCGTTTATGTCACAGAAAGCAAGTTGGTCATCCGTTTTGCCGGCTACCGTCAAATCAGAAAAAAGATACTCACTCATCAAAGGCAACATCAAGTCACAAGCTTCCGTATTTGTCCAATAAGCACGAAGTGCCTTGTCTGCCGAAGCTAAAGCAGCATTCAGACCATCCACCGTATTGAATGTTACAGTCGGTTCGTAAAGAGAGAGGGGATCCGGTTTCAGGAAATCATCGGAACATCCTGTAAAAAGCGCAGATACGCATGTAATCCCCAGCAACAATTTGAATTGATTTATATAGTTTTTCATATTTCTTTCTTTTTAAAATGTTAAGTTTATACCCAAAGAGTAAGTTCGCGGTGCAATATCTCCGGTTTCAGGATCTCCATATTCCCATTCCTTGCTCCAAGTAGCCACATTGCGTACGGTAGCAAATATTTTGGCATTCTGAATCTTAAACCGAGACAAGAGTTCTGCCGGAACATTATAGGCTACAGAGACATTCTCCAGGCGAATAAACGAACGGTCAACGACTCTGCTTGGCGCTGCAAGTCCCGTAGGTCCCTGGGCTGAAAGGCGGGCATATGTATTGGAAGAATTATCCACCGTCCAATATTTCTTGGTATAAATATTCTGGCAGTTAGTAATCTGCGAATAATTATTGTCATTGTTCAGATAATTACTGTCCAGACTCTTGTGTCCCATGTAAGAGTAGAGATTGAAAGAAAAACTCCAGTTCTTATAAAGTATGAAGCTGTTTCGCATGGACCAATGGATAGGAGGCGTAGTCTCACCCAAAAAACGCTTATCGTTATTGTTGTATACAGCAGTAGTAGTTCCATCTGCATTCTTACGGTCATCCGCAGTGTAATGATTGGCAACTTTCGGATCACCGGGTTTTTGTCCATACTTAGCGGCTTCTTCCACTTCATTCACCTGCCAGATACCGGTCACTTCATAATCCCAGATGGCACTGATGGGATGGCCTATGAACCATTTGTTGTCCACATCATCCTTTTCCTTAGTAATAGTGTTGCCGGCTGCATCCACGATGGTTTCATATTCGCCATACAGTTTCTTGATTTCATTTTTGTTACGGGAGAAAGAGAAAGAAGTATTCCATTCAAAGTTTTTTGTTTCAATGTTGCGCGTATTGAGTGAAATTTCAAAGCCCCGGTTTTCCACTCGTCCCAAATTGGTGGTAATGGAAGCGAATCCTGTAAAATCAGGTAACGACTGGTTCATAATCATGTCCGTAGTGGGCATTATGTAGTATTCCAAGCTAGCATTGATACGTCCTCTCAGGAAACTGAGATCTAAACCGACATTCCAGGAGGTAGTCTTCTCCCACTGCAAACCGGTATTTGGCAGACGGTCTACAAAAAGATATTTCATATCCAGCAGTGTGCCTGTAGTAGAATTTATGTATCCTTGCGAATACATTCCCAGTGCCAGGTTGGCCAATGCAATATAAGAGTTCGCCAAGCTCCGGTTACCGTTCTGTCCGAAAGAGACACGTAATTTACCGGACTCCAGAATATCTCCCCACTTCCAGAAGTCCTCATTGGTGAACGTCCACGCTAGTGCTCCGGAAAGGAAATTGGCATACGGATTGGTCGTACCAAAAGCGGAATATCCGTCACGACGGAAAGAGAATGTACCCATATACTTATCATCATACGAATAGAACAGGCGTGCCAGATAGCCGCAAGCCGTCTCACGATTATCGGTAGAACGGAATTCACTCAAATTCTTGTCCCCATTGGCTGTACCGTGAAAACCCAATGCTTCAGAGGGCAGGATATTGCGTGCTTGAATACGATCCGCCCACGACTGACGCTCTTCGGCTTCCTGCACCAAAGTCAGAATGGTATGATGCTTCTTAGCAAAAGTATAATCCCATGTGATAGTGTTATTCAGTGACCAGTCAAAGCGCTTGCTTTGTTCACGGTTCACGCGGTCTTCTGTTTCGGCCTGCCAGTCAGGATGTTCCGATGACCTATAGTAACGGTCATAGAAATATTGCAGACGCGGTGCCGCATTAAATGAATAAGTGATGCCGAAAGGCAACGTCAACTTGGCTGTCAGAATGGTGTTCAGTACGGTAAATCCCTTTTCCAAATCAAGATACTGACGGTCAAAATCAAAATTATATCCTTTCCAATAGGCATTCTCTCCTTGAGGATGCGCCACAAGCTCCCCAGCTTCGTTATAAGGAGAGGTAAAAGGGCTGTTACTTGTTATCTGCCTGTACCAGTCTACGGCAATGTCACCGTCCGAACGGTTCTGGAAATTGACGTTAGCTCCCACACTGAACCAGTCCGTCACTTTGGCATCCAACTTCATGTTGGCACGAATAGCGTTATACTCGTTTCCACGTACTATGCCTTCGTTGGAGAGGTATCCCAATGAGAGGTAATAGTTCACTCTTTCAGTCATTCCGCTGATGCTGACATTATAGTCCTGGTTCAATCCCGTTTGGAAAGAATGGTCATACCAGTCAAAGGTTTTTCCGGAGAGGAAGTTGGCAAGCGTCACTTCACTCGCATTAAGTCCAATACGTCTTGCCCAGATTTCATCACTGCTCATACCGGCATCCTGAGTTGTCTGGTTTCTCCATGCATCCATAGTAAGTCCATACTTTCCCAAGTTAGCATCTGTCGGACGGTCAAAATATCCCGCAGGCCGGCCTCCTGTCTGATAAGCCTCATATTTTCCGGTAGATGGATTTACCCCATACGTATCTGTCGTATAAAAATCCCTACGATAGTTCAGATACCCATCCGCATCGTATACCTTCCGCCCATCTGCCCTGGCAGTCCACCCGATGTTAGCACTGAAACTGATCACCGGCTTCTCTGATTTCCCTTTCTTGGTCGTCACGATAACAACACCATTGGCCGCCTTCGCACCATACACGGCAGCCGATGAAGCATCTTTCAGCACATCTATCTGCGCTATATCATTGGGATTAATTTCGGAGAGTTCACCATAAAACATCATGCCATCCAGAATGATGAGCGGGTCATTATGACCTCCGTCAGAATATACGGAACGTTGGCCGCGTATACTCATGGATCCGCCTCCTTTAGCCGATTTATCGAAACCTACATTCAAACCGGCAGTTCCACGCAATACGTCTTGCACAGTCTTAGGAGCCTCATTTGCCAATGCATCCGGACGAACTTGAGTTACTGAACCCGTAAGGTCTTTCTTACGCATCGTGCCATATCCTATCACTACAACCTCATCTAGCATCTCAGAGTCTTCCAGTAATTCAACAGTCATCGTTGTTTTGTCCGAGGATAGAAGAATCTCCTGCGTCTTATAACCTATATAAGAGACAACCAATGTCTCTCCTTTCAACGCTTTAATCGAGAAGTTACCGTCAATATCCGTCACCGTTCCATTAGCACTTCCCTTCAGCAAGATTGTAACTCCAATCAACGGTTCCTTTTTACTATCCAACACTCTGCCCGTAATGGCAAGCTGTTGGGCATACCCGCTTACAACTCCTATAAACAGGAGAGCAAACCACATCAAAAATCTGTGTTTTTCCATATCATTAAATTATTAAATAAAAAAATAGTTATTCTGTCATTCCGAAAACAAATCCCATTCCCCTAAATAATCTTATAAATAACCATCCCCATACTTTTTTTCCCGTCTCTTCCACAATCAGCCTTTTCCCAAAAAGATGTGGCAAAGATGTGGAGAATGAAATGGAATCACGCCCCAAATATACCCAGAGAAGGGATAAAATTTGCTCTGAGTAATTTTTATACCTAGATTGAGCAAAAAAGCTTCCCTATATTATTTACCCGTTTACTCAAATCTCCCTATATTTGCACAACCCCTTTAAATGAAATGTTAATCTTGACTACGATGAAAACTCATATTCCTAAATTTCTCATTTGCTGCCTGTTCTGTTTGCTGTCCGGCGTCCCTCTCCATGCACAACAAATGATTGTCAATCCCATGCCTTTTTTAGACAAACTGCCTGTCAACTCCATTTTCAATCTGTATCAAGACCGACAAGGCTTCTTCTGGCTGGGAACCGCATACGGGCTGGAACGTTATGACGGCTATGATATCCAGCCTTTCATAAACAACTATAAAAATCCTCATAAACTTACCCACAACGATATCCGGTGTTTCGCCGAAGACGATAATTACTTATGGGTAGGAACAGTACAAGGCATCAACTTAGTGGACAAAAGTACTTATCAAATCACCTCATTTCCCGACTCTGCCCTACAGACAAGAGAAATAAGAGATCTCATCTGCGACCAAAAAGGTAACATTTGGGTAGCAGCCGGCAAAAAACTGTTCAGATGCAACGCCCGCCTCGGTGTATTAAAAGAATATACATTAGCAAACGATCCGAATACATTCTTCGAAGATAGAAACGGCGACCTATGGTTTCTGACCTGGAACGGGGATATATTGAAATACAATGACCGGGACGATTCCTTTATGCAATATGCCCACATGGACAACAGCAATCCCTACCGGATGATACAAGACCATCAGGGACGATATTGGATTGCAACCTGGGGACAAGGAATCTGGCGTTTCGACCCGTCCTCCCCTGACAGAAAGAAGATATTGCAACGTCAGTCTATCGTCAACCCCATCCGTCATTCACCAGAACAGGTGTTCTTCGACATTGTACAAGACGACATGTACGGCTATCTATGGGCATTATCCCATTTCAGGCTCTATGTTTTCCGCATAAACGAACAGAATGAACTGGAAGAAGTGAATATCAATGCTATAAAGGACATCAATAACCCCATAGACCAATACAAAACATACAGCCGGATCATCAAAGACCAATCCGGCAATTTATGGTTAGGAGCTTACGATCAAGGCTACACAATAACCTTTGAGAAAGCTGAAATAATCAACCATACGATGGAAAATATCAAAAAGAGGCTAGGCGTAGATGCCAATGTCTTATACTTCAACAAAGACTCAAAAGGTACCATTTGGTTCGACCAGTCACGTTACGGTCTCTGCCTTTTCGATGAACAGACAGGAAAGATTACTTATGGAAACAATGCGGATGCTTTATATTCATTAGTCGTGACCTCTATCGTACCGTCGCAGAAAGAAGATGTTGTATGGCTGGGCGGACGCAATGATTTTTCTTCCCATATATGGAAAGCGACAAAAGAACAAATGCACATCTCCATTTTAGAAGAATATGACCTAAAGGAAGTCGTTGCCGATCCGGGCAGTATAACCCAACTGGTAGAAGATGATCATGGCAACATCTGGATTGGAACCACCTCGCGGTTGTTCTTCAAACAAGCCGGTTCAAAAAAGATTGCGGAACTGTCTTTTGATATCTCTCACATATCCGATATGTCCAAAGACAGTAAAGGAAATGTGTGGATCGCCTCCCGGGATGCCATTTACCAAATGGCTTATGAGAACAAGCCTATACTACTGAAACATTACCCCAAAGAATCAATGCCGTTATCCGACGCCCCGATAGTGAATATCTGTGCCAATGCTCGTGACGTCTGGTTTTCCACTTCATTAGGACGGCTACTCCGGTTTGATTCAAGCGAAGAAAAAATGACGGACGAAACCGAAGCCTGCGGACTGACAGGCGACAACATTCTAAAAATTCTACTATACAAAGATAAGATATGGATAGTATGTGACAAATACATAATCCGCCACCATCCGGCAACCAAAGAAAATACTGCTTATTTCGTCAATGACCCCAATATCTTCGTCTCCTCCTTCCGACATAGCGCAGCTTTCGTCGATGAGGAAGGTTGCCTGTACGCCGGAGGACATAACGGCTTCATCAAAATATTACCGGACAGGCAAAATACAAACAATAAACGTACCGGACAGGTACTTATCACTGACGTAAAGTCCGATAACCGCTCTGTCTTATTTTCACCTGCCGGTTCGGAAACAGGCAATTCCGTGCACAAAATAACACTTTCACCTGAAACACGGAATATTGAAATCCTATTTTCAGCCCTTTCATATACCTCCGGACGAAGAATCAAGTATGCCTATCAACTGGAAGGCGCAGATAAAAAATGGACCTACATAGACAACGGGAAACACTCCGCATTCTACAACTACCTCGGCAAAGGAGAATATACTTTCCGCCTGAAAGCCACCGACCCGTACGGCAACTGGATGGAGGAAGAACAACAGTTGCTTATCCGGCGCCTTCCCGCCTGGTATGAAACATGGTATGCCTATTCATTCTACACTCTTTTCATCGTGTGTATCATCTGCCTGCTATTTTATGCCTACACCAAGCGCATGGAGAAGAAAAACAAGTTGAAGCTCCAAGAAGAACTCACCCAAATCAAACTGAATTATTTCACCAACATCTCCCATGAGCTCCTCACCCCGCTTACCATCATTTCTTGTGTAGCCGATGATCTAGAAGAAAATAAAGAAAGCTCGGAAAGACAGGTGGAAATACTGCGTTCCAATGCCAACCGACTGAAACGGCTACTGCAACAGATCCTGGACTTCCGGAAAGTGGAAAGCAGAAAAATGGAAATAAGTGCAAGCAAAAGCAATCTGTCTTCTTTTGTTTCGGGCATCGTGGCGTCTAATTTTCAGTCGTTAGCCCACCAGAAAAGCATCTCCCTGTCCACCCGGATAGACGATGGCATTTGGGGATATATGGATATCGACAAGTTTGACAAGATATTGTTCAACCTGCTTTCCAACGCCATCAAATATACGCCGGAGCATAAAAAAATAAACGTAAGCCTGTCTGCCATATATAAGGAGGGATGCAGATTCCTGGTACTTAACGTAGAAGATGAGGGCATAGGAATAGCTGAAAAGGATATAAAACATATCTTCACCAAGTTTTATAACAATAAGAATCACCCGGGATGCCAGTCAAACGGAATCGGCCTGTCGTTGACCAAAGAACTGGTAACCCTGCACCACGGAACTATCGAAGTCAGCAGTGAACCGGGCAAAGGTTCGGTTTTTACCGTAGAAATACCGATAGACAGAGAAGTATACAGCGAACGGGAAATAGCAGAGTCTTCTCTCCTTACAGTTCAAGAAGAAGAAACAGATACATTCATTCCTGATGAAAAACCTTGTATTTTATTCATAGACGATAACAAAGACTTGCGGGAACTCATACAGCATATCCTCAGTAAGAAATATCAAATCTTCATTGCAGAGAACGCTTTGCAAGGACTCGAATTGCTTAAGAACACTCCGGTAGACATCATTATCTGCGATATCATGATGCCTCAGATGAACGGTCTGGAATTTTGCCAGCAAATAAAAGGAGACATACAAACAAACCATATCCCCATCATCATGCTCACAGCCAAAAATGCAGTGGACGACCAAATAGAATGTTACAAAGCCGGAGCAGAAAGCTATATTGCCAAACCTTTTGAGATGAAAATATTACAGGCACGAATAGACAACCTGCTGCAATCGCGTGAACAATCCCGGCAAAGTTTCCGTTCAAAAATGGAAATAAACATTTCCAATTTAAATTATCAGACCAGCGACGAAGAATTTCTGAACAATGCCATGCAATGTGTGGAACGGCACATTCAGGAATCCGAATTTGACACAGTACAAATGGCAAACGAGCTTCACATCTCCCGCTCTACCTTAAGCCGGAAATGCAAGGTAATCAGCGGGTGCACTCCTTTGGAATTTATACGAAATATCAAGTTGAAATACGCCTGTGCCTTATTGAAGAAGAAAACAATAAGCATCTCCGAAGTGGCTTATGCCACCGGTTTCTCATCGCCCAAATATTTTACTAAATGCTTCAAGGAAGAATTCGGTATGACGCCAACAGAATATCAAAGTCAATAAAAAAGTGAGCATTCTATGTTTCTACCCGGAAAAAGGACTCCGCTTTTTAATATAAAGAGTACCTGAAGTTTATTTCTGCATCCCCTTCATATACACCACATTCTTCCCCGCTCCACACCTTATCAGCAACCCGTCCTCAATAAACAGGTTCAGATCCGTGACCGCCTGCTTCACGCTGCGCCCCGTCAGACGGGCATACTGTGCACGGTTGATACAGGGCTGTTCCTGCTGCAAGTATTCATCAAGCAACCGGAAACGTTGCTCTACGGACAGAAGCGGCGTGAAAGACTCGGACTTGGACGACGACTGCGGATGGCGTTCCAACTTCATCTTTTTATGCAACTCCTTATAGAATTCCTTCCCCAAACGGAAGTTCAAACCGCGAAGCGTCACCGAAGCGGCACGCAGTTCTTTCTTTTCCATCACTTCACGCCGGCAATTCAGCGAAGGGGTGAAATAGCCAAGTTCGCCAAATTCCACTGTCCAGCCATCAGCAAGGCAGTCGCGCAACTCATCCATAAAGGAAGCCATCGCCCCCTCCAACAGGCTGCGACTGATGCCGGTAAAAAGGTGTACACGATTTAGAAATTCTTTCCGTTCAATAGTTCCTTTAGGTATAAAACGGGCATAAAGGGGTTGCTGCTCACCGGTTTGGCGAATGTCAGGCTTCTCAAGGAGGTCATAATATGCACTCATCTGTATATTTTTTATGGGTACCCCACATAAAAAACATGAAGTGCCGGAATTAAATTATCACACCGCTATTTCTAACTCTTTTCCCTACGGTGGCTAAAGAAAATCGCAGTGAACACTTATTCTTTCCATCATGGAGAAAGTTTCTTTCCACCACGGGGATTCTTTCTTTCCTCCATGGTGGAAAGAAAGAATCCCCGTGGTGGAAAGAATAAGCATTCGCATGCAAATGTACTAATATCAGGCAATGAAAACAATAAAAGAGCCTAAGAAAAATATTAATCGACCGCTAAACGCTTTTCCACGGCAGAAACATCAGTTGTTTCATGATATTGATAATGCCATTACCCGTCTTCTCATACCCATTTCCGGAGCATGCCATCAGTATCCATCCTGCGAATAAACAAACTGAAATATTTTTCAATTTCATATCTTTGTTTTTTTAAGTTATTTTCTGTAAGGGGATAATGACCTATTGATTTACAACAAAATTACGTATCTGACACCCTGTTTTATCCCCTTTTGCCACACGCAAACGCAATGTATGACAGGCTGAAGGAAGCTCTGTTTCAAGCATGTACACCCACGGAATGTACAGGTTCCGACTCCAATCAGTAAACGTATCCAGCTTCTTGAAAGGAGCACCGTCTATACTATATTCCAATACGCAAGCTTGCGGACCGGCTGCACAGAAGATCCCCACCGCACGACCTTCGAAAGAGAAAGAAAGGCTGGCACTGGCACGATCGGCCACCAACATAGGAACGTGCACAAAACCTTTACGGGTATTCCCCTTCACAGTAGGCATCCAATCTTCCACTACTTTCCAACCATTCAGTTGTTTAGCCGAGCGAATGTCGATAAACACACCTTTATCATAGGAATAAGCATCTATTGGTTGCTCCGGCACTTCATGCGGTTGGACTGTTTTCTTTGCCACATCCCCACCCCATTCAAGGTCAAAGAGATGATTGATAGTGGCAGCATAATATTTATGCCCGTCCCAGGCAGGATGCGTACCGCCAAACTGCTTCCAGTCGAACTCACCGTCACGCATACGGTATGCCACTTCCTCCGCCAGATTGATGGACGAAACATTATAATGATTAGCTACGCTCTCGTGGCTCATAATTACCTGGGGTTGCATGCCTTTGTCAAGTAAAGGAATGAACGGATCATAAATGAAATGAAGCATGACTATATCCATCGCGGGACTGAAAGTGCGTGCATGGCGGACAATACCTTCCATACCGCGTACTTGCTGAATATAGTTGAACTTATTGGTATCATCGTTCACTGCCGCTTCCACAAACAGCAAGTCAGGTACACCTTTTTGCAGTACATCGTTTTCAAAACGGAAAGCATGAGGCGTACTTCCGGTAGAAGGTATTCCGGCATCAATAAAAGTAAATTCCGTATCGGGGAAACGTTGTTTCAAATCTTCCTGTATCATATTCCGCCAACCGCGCATTTCAGTAATGGAACCGCCGAGAAAGGCAACGCAACCTTTTTTCTCTTTCGTGAACTTCAGATAAGAGTTAGCAAGGTTAGCACGCTGATGAATGACATGCTTTTTTTGATAATCCGGCTGGTTGCGAACAATGAAGTCAACTACCGCTTCGGGGTTTTCCAGGCTATGGGGGTGATGGTCGCAACCGGATTTCAGAATGATTTCTACAAGTCCGCCCAAAGCACGGTAACGGTCAGCTACAATTTTCATATTCTCTTCATAGGGGACTGTGCGGTCACTATCACCACAAACACTGATAACAGGGATACCTGCATCGGCTAAAGGTTCCAGATTATCAATCGGATTACCTTTGAAGTTATTCATCTGCTCATCAGTTAGTCCCCACTCGGCAAGTAATCCACTCCATAATTCCCTGTGCCTGCCGGGCCAACTAAACACATCACACACTGGGGCATCCACATAAATACAAGCCACTTTATCAGGATTCTTCGCTCCCCAATTGAAAGCAAACAGACCGCCACGACTGAAGCCTTCCAATGTCACTTTAGAAGACAAACGATAGTATCTGCGCATAATATCATAAAAGTCTGTACCCAAACGTTGCGCACGGGGGCTACCATAAAGATGCGTCAAATCGTAATAAACAACATGAAAACCTTTTTCCAGCAAAGCTTTATCTACTGAAGGGAAAGCTCCAAAGAAAGCTGGACGCCATATCCAGGGATGGCCTTCGGCCACCTTACGGGGAACAACTACTGTAGCCTTACGGGCATTACAGATAAAATCATAACGATCGAAACCTTCCCATTGCGACTTTTTGCCGGGGAAGGGTTGTTCAGTGACAATCTTCGGTGCCTCGTTGCCGGTCAGCGTACGATAAAGCTCGCCGGCTATCAGAGCCGCCCCCTGTTCGTTGGGGTGGATGCCGTCCGTATAATAATCGGGATGCGGCTTCAAAAGTGCGTAAAGATCCACAACAGGCAAGTGGCGCTTCTTTGCAACACGGCGTATCACGGGGATGATACCATTTGTAATTACACTGTCGTTGATGCCGAAATTCCGTTTCACAGCCGGCACCGGGAAGCACAGATATATCTTAGGCTTGGAAGGCAAGTCCTGAAGAATATCCAACATCTCCGTCAGGTCCTTTCCGAAATCCTTTCCGTAATGCCAGTTCCAAGGCTTGCTGTCATTCGTTCCCAATTTAATGGTAACGATGTCTGGCTGAAATGCCAGCAGATCGCGGAATTTCTGCTCGTGCATGTACGGATGATCTCCCTTGTTCAGCATTACGCGGGCGCTGATTCCGAAGTTACGCACATCGTACCCCTCACCCAAAAGCTGGGAGAGCAATCCCGGATAACTGTTCTGAAACTGATTTTTAATTCCTGAGCCATAAGTGATGCTATTGCCCACACAGGCAATCTTTACCGGCTTCTTTTCTTGTGCTACCGCCCACAGGCAGAACAGGCACAGAAAAAGCAAAAGAGTGTTTTTCTTGTTCATGATATCCCTATTTAATTACGTTTCATAGCATTTTTGACGATCGCAAAGATACATTTTTTTAAAAGACAGAACCAAATCCCCTCAAAAATGTTATCCAAGCCTAAACCTACAGAAAACGAAAAGATTAATGTTATTTGCAGCCAGCACACTGATTCCCTCAAAAACTGTACGCCACAGTAGAGGGCAGTAGTAACCCACAGAGCCCTATGACCGACAGGAAAGGCTTACCCCAAGTAAAGATTCCTTCCTGATACTACAAATTAGAAATATTCTTACGAGAGAATGGAACGGTGCGCCCCCATCTTCTCGTAGGGCAACGTAAACCAGAAAGTAGAGCCTTTACCTAACTCAGACGCCACTCCTATCTCACCTTTGAGCTCCTTCACGATATTCTGTGAAATAGCCAGTCCAAGTCCGGTTCCTTGTTTGAAAGAATCGAGCTTTACAAAACGGTTGAATATATCCGCCACCTTTTCAGGAGGGATACCGGTACCGGTGTCTGTCACAAAGAAGCGTATATAGCCATCTTTTGGTTCTTCATACCCAAACGTGATACTCCCGGTATTTGTAAACTTCATGGCATTACTGATGAAATTATTCAGTACCTGGGTAACTCTGCGTTGGTCAGTATACAAAAGCAGTCCCTCCAGTGGTGTCACCGCACATATAGCGACATTCGCATTCGTTTGTCTCATCCTGGCAGCCTGCTCTATCTCAGATAGCATCTTATTTACATCTATATTTGCATAAACATATTCCAGTGTCCCCGCCTCAATCTTCGACAAATCCAGAATATCATTAATCAACTGCAACAAAATATCATTATTCTTACTAATGATGCTGAGATATTCCGTCCGTTCTTCTTCCGATACATCTTCGGCCAATATGCTCGAAAAACCTACTATTGCATTGAGCGGAGTACGTATTTCATGACTCATATTAGCCAGGAAAGCTGATTTTATACGATTGGACTCTTCAGCCTCTTCTTTAGCCAAACGCAGTTTACGTTCCAGAATCTTCTGGTCCGTAATATCCCAGGCTGTATAGAGAATCCATTTACGTCCATTGGAGAATGAAACTATATTATTATTCTGGAAAGTAAACCGTTCCTCATTCTTATTCGTAAAGAAGCGCCTGGTACCAAATTGGGCAATTCCCGTTCTTACCAATTCTTCATCTTCTTTCCTGATCATCGTTGCAGCCTCAGGCATTATATCGAAATCAGTTCTTCCAATCGCCTCCTTAGCTGGATATTCAAAGAGTTCTTCAGCCTTTTTATTTATAAAAGTATAACGCATATCATTATCGACATCTTTCACCTTAGCTGCAATAGGAAGGTTGTCAAGAATATTTTCAAGCAAATGCAGATGCTCTTGCCACTCCGTTTCTCTCACTTTCTTGATACGCTTGTGCATAAAGTAAAATAACAGCAGAACAATCGCAGTACCCAATACAATCACAACATAAATAATATTCTTCTGGATAAAGCTGGGTGGAACATCATAATAAACCGCATTTTCAAGAAAGTGTTCTAATGCAACTCCCTTGTCATCAGGTATATATTCGCCATCGTAGTACTTATTTATATCAGCCGGCGTATGCGGCATTGAGTGGCAAATAATTGTAGGCACCCCTCTCCAGATGGTGTCAAAAAGCGGTTTACAAACGTACCATCCCGGATCGCCTACAAATATGACAGCTTGGGGAGGCACAGAATATTTATCCTTTAGATAATCAACCTTCTGATCTATTTCCTGTTGATTATTGAAATGCCATGTTGTGAGAGTCTCCGAATATACCTTCACTGAATTTTCTTCATTGAATGCCTTTTCTACGGTTTCAAGTAGATCATAAGCCCATTTCTCACGAAAAGTGGAAGAACTGATAAGAACAATATACTCTTGATCTTTTGTATCAGCCATCGTCTTGGGCACCAGAAATAAACAAGCGAGAATAGCAACCGCAAGTATTCGAAATGTCAAAGGGGGATACAGAAATGTATTCTGATTTGGCATATTGGGTAAATATTAAAATATAAAATGGCAAAAGCTTCTCAACTATCCTTTGCAAAGTTAGGAAAAAATAAATGCCCAAGAAATATCCAATGACAAATTTGCATATTACGTTCATTTTTTTGTTGTATATATCCGCATTGAACACTATTTGTGATATAGGATCAGGTATGACGCTGATGAAATAGAAAAAATGTAGCATTTATAACTTGAACTCAGCAATTCAATAAAAAGTTGGTAGAATCGGCAAACCAACGAGTTACGAGGGACATAAAAGAAAAGCGGAGAGAGTTTTTCAACTTTCTCCGCTTCAGTACCCAGACCCGCATTTGAATATATTAAATTGGGAACAATAATATTAAATAGCAAATCAAAGAAAAATAAAGCAAAATACATTAATAATCAATGAATTACAATCATTCACACAGTTAATTCTATTTAATCGAATTGAAATAAATTCGGGATGATTGGGAACAATTTGGGAACAAATACTATATTTGCAGCATAACTAAAAAGTTCAATTATGAAGACAACAGCCTTTATCCGAAAATCCGCAAAAAAGAATGACACCGACAGTTTGGCAACAATCTACTTTCGATTAAGAGACGGCAAGAAAGATATCAAAGCAGCAAGTGAGCTAACTATAAATCCCAATCATTGGAGTAGTGATAAACAAGGCTACAAAGATAGGGTAGCACTTGTCAGCGAAGAAAAGAAACTTGCATTAAGCAATGAAATACAAAACATACTCAATCTGATAACGCAAAACTACACAACAGATGCAGATAGCGAATGGTTGAGTTCTATCATAGACAAATATCATCATCCAAACAGATATAAAACAGAAGAAGAAATTGCAGCAGAAAGCAAGCCTAATCTATTAGAGCTATTTGCTGATTTTCTTATCAAACACAAACTATCAGAAGTCAGAAAGAAGAATTTCAGAGTTGTACAACGTGCTTTGGCAAGATACGAACTATATGTAAGGGCTACGCATCCAAAAGATAAGGATTTCATTCTTGACGTTGAAACAGTTACCCCCGACACACTTCGGGATATGTGGGATTTCTTTCAGAACGAATATCAATACTTCGAGTTATATCCAAGTATTTATGAAACTATTCCCGAAAAGAGAACACCGCAACCAAGAAGCAAAAACACATTGATAGACTGTTTTTCGAGAATACGGACATTCTTTATTTGGTGCTTTGACAATAAGCACACAACAAACAGACCTTTCGATAAGTTTCCGATAGAAGAATGTACATACGGTACACCTTATTATATTACACTTGAAGAAAGGGATAAAATATTCAATGCTGATTTATCAACTACTCCCCAACTTGCCATACAAAGAGATATATTCATATTTCAAACGCTGATAGGTTGCCGAGTAAGTGACTTGTACCGAATGACAAAGCTAAATGTAGTCAATGAAGCGATAGAATATATCCCTAAAAAGACAAAAGAGGGAAATCCTGTAACTGTACGTGTTCCACTGAATGGAAAAGCAAAAGAAATCCTTGAACGCTACAAAGACCACAAAGGAAAACTTCTGCCGTTCATTTCCGAACAGAAATACAATGACGCTATCAAAAAAATATTCAAACTGGCAGGAATAGACAGAATTGTTACTATATTAGACCCATTGACACATGATGAAGTCAAAAGACCTTTATATGAAGTGGCAAGCAGCCATTTAGCAAGACGGACTTTCATCGGTAACATTTACAAGAAAGTCAAAGACCCGAACCTCGTTTCTGCATTGTCGGGGCATAAAGAGGGCAGCAAGGCTTTCAGACGATACAGAGACATTGACGAAGAAATGAAAAAAGACCTTGTGAAACTATTAGATTAATATACTTTAA
>OGXY01001388.1_pt1 | contig 17313 bp, 14 predicted proteins | sample 1576411 | NCBI WGS metagenome assembly OGXY01 (sample SAMEA3541498, study PRJEB24748) | human gut metagenome | biome: human gut; feature: human-associated habitat; material: faeces | place: China | collected 2012 | reverse complement strand
AGGGGAGGAAGGGGGGGCTTCAGAAAGGCCCTTCCTCCCCCATTTTCCAAAAGAAGCGGCGCCGGCACTGAGGAGGTAGTGCCGACGCCGTTCGAGGAGAGGGGCGACATCCTCAGGGGGATGGATGTTGCCCGAACGCGGCCACCTTCACAGGGGAAAGAAGGTGAGCCCGGGTGGAGGAGAAAACCCGGAATCCGCGCTTGCATAACCCGCCGGGCGGCCGTAAAACGCCCGACGCGTCGTCTTCGGAGGACGGAATCTCAGGGGGTGAATCCTGTCCTCCCGGACCATCAACAGGGGAGCGTTGATGGTCCCGTATTCATGGAAACGGAGGCGGGGAGAGGAGTTTTCCCGCCATCAGACCACGCCGTGTTCGCCGGGCCGCTCAAAGACGCCTAGGGTAACGGCCGTCTTGAACGAAAGGGTGTCGCCAAACAGGGGAAGCATTGGCGCTGCGACGAACAGGGAGGAAATCGTTCCCATGAAAACACCTATGAGCATAGTCAATGCGAAGCCGTAAATGACCGGGCCGCCGAGCAGGAACAGGGCGAGGGCCGCCACGAGCGTCGTGCCTGCGGTCAGCAGGGTACGGCTCATGGTGTCGCCAAGCGCTTCCTGAATGATCTCGGGCAGCGGGCGCGGCGAGTCGGGGTTCTCCCGCCGCAGGGTTTCACGGATTCGGTCGTAAATCACGATGGTATCGTTCAGCGAATAGCCGATGATGGTCAAAAGTGCCGCTACGATGTTCAGATCGATTTCTTGCCCGAGGATGACCAGCAGGCTGGTGGTCGTCGTGACGTCGAATATCAGGCTGGCCATCGCTCCCGCCGCAAAGGAGAGGCGGAACCGCCAGCACAGGAACAGGGTCAGCAGCAGTGCCGCAAGGATGCGGCCTTCCGTCGGTACGCCCATCCATTGCAGGGCGATCATGGTGGCCGTGAGCGCTCCGGCGAGCAGGGCGGCCGTGCCCCAGCGCTGTTCGAAGCGCCCCGAAATGTACACGGTGATCAGGAGCAGCGCATAATAGATGGCTTCCAGAGCCGAGCTGCGGAGATCATCTCCGACCTTGGGGCCGACCGTTTCCAGACGATCCAAGGAAACCGCCCCGCCGTCGTCCACGGTCTGGAGATGGCTGAGCAGGGCTTCGCCGAGCTGTTGCGCGGGCATGTCGGGCAGGCCGAAACGGAGCAGCCAGACGGAATTGTTGTCGCCGTATTGCTGGGTCATCAGGCCTTCGAGATGCATGGGATCAAGCGCCCCGATGAGCTGCTTGTCCGAAACGGGGTGCTCGAACCGGACCTGCGCCGCAACGCCGCCCGAGAAGTCGACGCCGTACTGAAGGCCGCCGCGCCACGTACCCACGGAAACCGCCACCATCACAAGCAGAAGCGTCAGTACGCCCACGTGCTTCACGCGCTTGAGGAAGGGGAAGTGGGACAGGTAACCCGACAGGGCGCGCAGTTCCATGGGGCCGTGCATGCTGAGGCGGGTGCCGTTGGTGTGCTTCATCCACGCGTCGAAAGCGATGCGGCACAGGAAGATCGCCGAGAACATGGAGGCGATGATGCCGAGAGTCAGGGTGACGGCAAAGCCGCGTACCGGGCCGGTCCCGAACTGGTACAGGATGGCCGCGACGATGATCGTCGTCAGGTTGGAGTCCACAATGGAAAGGTTGGCACGCTCGAAGCCGGCCTTGATGGCCTTGGGAGGCGTCAGGCCGAGGGCCAACTCCTCGCGTATTCGCTCAAAGATGAGGACGTTCGCGTCCACGGCCATGCCGATGGTCAGCACGATGCCCGCAATGCCCGGCAGGGTCAGGGTCGCGCCGAAGGCGGCGAGCCCGGCCATGAGCATGGTGATCGTGAAGACCAGCATGACGTCGGCCAGCAGCCCGGCCAGCCCATAGTACAACGGCATCACGACCATGACGGCGATGCCGCCCACCGCGGCGGCCAAAATGCCGCTCTCGATGGATTCCTTCCCGAGGGAAGGGCCGACCGTGCGTTCTTCAAGCACGGTCACGGGCGCGGGAAGCGAGCCAGCACGCAGCACGATGGCAAGGTCCTGCGCCTCGGTGGGCGTGAAACTGCCGGTGATGCTGGCCTTGCCGCCGCCGATGCGGCTCTGGATGGTGGGGGCGCTGTGCACCTTGCCGTCAAGCACGATGGCCATACGCTTATGGATGTGCTCGCCGGTGATGCGCTCGAACATGGCCGCGCCGCGCGAGTTGAAGGAAAGCCCGACGCTCGGCTTGTTGTCGCGGTTGTCGAAGGTGGGACGGGCATCAGCCACGTCCTCGCCGGTCATGAGCGGTTCCTTGTCCAGCGCGATCATGCTTTCAGAGGTGGAACCGTCGGGACGAACCGTCACCATGGGGAACAGGGCCACACCGGGAGGCAGGATACCCTGCGGGTTCACGTCGTCGCGCACGAGGTGGAACGTCAGCTGGGCGGTTTGGCCCACAAGCTGGATGGCGCGCTTGGAATCGGTCAGGCCGGGCAACTGGATCTGAATGCGGAAATCGGCCTGCTTGCGGATATCCGGTTCGGCGACGCCGAACTGGTCGATACGGTTGCGGATGGTGCGGACAGCCTGATCAAGGGCCATTTCCTCGATCTTCGCTTTGGCGGCGGGCGTAAAGGCCGCCGTAAAACGCAGCCCTCCGCCTTCCACCTGTGTGGGCGAGTCAACGGCAAGCTGCGGAAAATCTTTGGAGAGCAGCTCCTGGAGCTCGGTCCGCTGTTCGGCTCTGGGCAGCAAAAATTCAAGGCGATTGTCCGGGGTCAGGCGCGAGCGCAGGACGGTGATCCCCTTTTCGGAAGCCTGAGCGCGCAGCTCCTGCCCGGTCAGCGAAAGGGAATTGCTTACGGCTTTGTCCACTTCCACGCCAAGGGTCAGGTGCATCCCGCCCTTCAAGTCAAGCCCGAGGCTTATCCGCGCGTCCGGCAGCAGATTGCCCAGAGACGATCCGCCGACGCCCGGCAGGCTCGGCAACACATAAACGATGCTGGCCAACAAAACCAGCAGCGAGACGACTATCCGCCAACTCAACGATTTCATGGTGTTCCCCTGAGAGCATCAGATTCGGCCCATCCGCCCGCCCCCCGGCCGGATCTGCACTGTCGTTATGCGTACGGCCCCTGTTTTCCCCGATGAGGCCATACGGCGCGGAACGCTCCGCGCATAAAATGAAGAAAGGCAGACATACGTCCGCCGGGATCGACGGAACGCATGTCTGCCGGCAAAGCAAAAGAACCTACTTCTCTTCCTTCACGGCCTTGGAACGGGGATCCATCACGCTCACGACATAGGCGCGGCCGAGGCTTACCGTGGTGCTGCCGAGATCAATGGAGAGGATGTCGCCGTCGATGTCCACGACACGGCCCACGAGGCCGCCGGTGGTCAGGACCTGATCACCCTTCTTCAGAGCTTCCAGCATGGCTTTATGCTGCTTGGCGCGTTTCTGCTGGGGACGGATGAGCAGGAAGTAGAAGATGGCGAGCATGGCGATAAGAGGAACAAACTGCATGAGGGCGTCAGCGCCGCCAGCCTGACCGGCACCGGCCGTACCCATCGCATGAGCAACAGAAGCAAACATGAGGCCTCCTGGGGCAAAAAGGGGTTAAAGACATAGTGAAAGAAGGCCCATAATTACGGCTAGGGCCACAAAATCCATATACTATAGCGTCTATCCAAGCTTGGCAAGTACGGAAATCCCCGCAGCACAAGCTATTCGGGCTTGCCGGACACCGTTTTTTCAAACGCCCCCGACTTCCAGATATAACGCACAGATTTGGCTACAGGCACGTCGACGAGGCCCGCAGGCCCCCAGAAGAGCGGCCGTACATCCAATCCGTCATCTTCAAGGCAGAACATGAACGCCGGGGAAACATCCGCCGCAAGCCGCTGCCCTGAGGCCAAAAAATCGGAAAGCTGCGGGTCATCCGGCGGATTGGCCGGCACGAATCCACCGGTGGCGTCTTCCTGCCAGAGCTCAAGGGCGCACATGGCGCCCCCGTCCGTCCCTAGTGCGGCAAGCAGCCTGTCCCCTCCCCGGAAGACACGCAGCCCCACCCGCGTCTCGCCAAAAGGCCGCGATACCAGTACGAGGCGATCGGCGTCGAACCGCTCCACCTCCCAAAATTCGCTTGCCCCCTGCTCGATCAGCCGGAGCTTTTCATCTTCGGAAAGGCCTTCCGGCGTATTTTCAAACAAGGTGATCGGCAACTGGGCAAAAATATCCAACGCCGTCAGTTCCCGCGCCTGCACGGACCGCGCCGACAGCAAGAGACAGGCCGCGCACAGCAGCATCCAGAATCCGTCTTTCATTTTCCGCTCCGTCATGCGTTCCCCCCGCCCTCCGGCGGCGTCCGATGCAACGCATGAAAGCACGCCGGACCATCCATATCCACAGGAAAAGTGCCTTTTTCCGTTTTCAGGGCCCGTTCCCGCTCGACAAAACGGGCGAGCGTCATGCCCTTGAGAAACATCCGCATGTGATCATCCAGCTCCCGCCAGAACCATCTTGTGGGGCAGACGCCTTCCCGTTCGCAGCTTTTTGCCCCGTGCAGGCATTCCACCGGAGAAATGTGCCCTTCCAAACGCTCGAAGACCTCGTCCATACGGATGGCGTCCGGGGATTTCGCAAGCGCATAGCCGCCCTTGGCCCCGCGTGCGGAACGCAAAATGCCCGCAGGGCGCAAGACGCGTACGATCTGCTCGAGATACTTGACGGAAACGCCTTCCTCGCGGGCGATTTCCGCCAACTGGACACAGGACCCCGCAGGCCGTCCCGCCAAATTGATCAAAAAACGGAGCCCGTATCGGGTGCGAGTCGAATAACGCATGCTTTCCCCCTAAAGGACCACACCCTCCGGATCGGCTCAGATCTCTCCAAGAGCCTGATCGAGATCCTCAAGAATGTCGTCGATGTGTTCGATACCGATGGACAACCGGATCAGTTCCGGCGGCAATCCCGCGTCACGCTGCTGTTCTTCGCTGAGCTGCGCGTGACTTGTGCTCGCTGGATGGAGCGCAAGGCTCTTGGCATCGCCCACGTTGGCGAGATGCGAAAAGAGGCCGAGTTTTTCGATGAACCGCTGGCCAGCAGGCTGGCCTCCCTGAATCCCGAAAACGACCATGCCCCCGAACCCGTTGCGCAGCATACGGCAAGCCGCGGCATGGGCGGGATCGTCGGGCAGCCCCGGATAGCGGACCCACGCCACTTTCGGGTGCTGCTTGAGATGATAGGCGACCTTCAGCGCATTGGCGCAGTGCCGCTCCATGCGCAGCGACAGGGTTTCCAGCCCCTGCAGGATCATCCACGCATTGTCCGGCGAAATGCAGGCCCCAAGATTCCGCAGGGGGACCAGCCGCATCCGCGTGATGAACGGCGGATACCCTTCCGGCAGATCATATCCCCATCGCAAGTAATGATAACTGGCATCGGGCTCGACGTACAGAGAGAAACGGCTGTCCGTCCAGTCAAATGTGCCGCCGTCCACGACGATGCCGCCGAGAGCCGTGCCGTGCCCCCCAAGCCATTTCGTCAATGAATGCACTACAATATCAGCACCATGTTCAAAAGGCCGAAGCAGATACGGCGTGGCGAAGGTCGCGTCCACAACCAGGGGCAGCCCATGCCGCTTGGCGATGGCGGATACCGCATCCAGATCCGCGACGTCCAGCGCGGGGTTGCCGATGGCCTCCACGTACAAGGCGCGCGTCCGCCCGTTGACGGCGGCTTCCATCTTGTCAAAATCCTGCGGCTTCACGAAGCGTGTGGTGATCCCGAACTGGGGCAGGATATCGTTGAACAGGGTGAACGTTCCGCCGTACAGGTTGTTCGCCGAGACGATTTCGTCCCCCTGCTTCGCCAGATTGACGATCGTCGAAAAAATGGCGGACGTACCCGACGCCGAAGCCAACGCCCCGACACCGCCCTCCAACAGGCTCATACGTTCTTCCAGCATGGCCTGCGTGGGGTTGCCGAGCCGCCCATAGACATTCCCCTGTTCGGCAAGGCCAAAAAGTTTGGCGGCGTGCTCCGCGCTCTTGAAGAGGTAGCTGCTGGTCCGGTAGACCGGGACTCCCCTCGACAGCGTCGTAGGATCAGGATGTTGCCCGCCATGAACGGCGAGCGTTTCAAAACGGATAGGCATTATTATCCTCCGTACCCGGCACAAGGCCGGAACCGTCGTTTCGGGAAAATGTCCTGAGGCGGCCCTCCCCGGGCCCCCGCGCATACCGGGCGGCATCCTCCCCTTGGAGAGGATCTCCGTACCTATTCCTCAAATGGCTTCGGATGCGTCCCGGCCTGAAAGCCGTTTCCGCATCCAGCCGCCCCCGGAGCCCCCGGCTCGGAAACACTCCGCGCAGTGCCTTTCACTGATTCCGCATATGGGACGCCGAAGCGTCAAGCCTATCCCGTACCCCAGCGTGAATGCCCCGTTTTTTTCCGAGGGCGGACTTAATCCCTGTCTGTGGGGATATCGTCAAGGCGGTATGGCGTCGCCTGATACACGCAATAGTTCAACCAGTTGGAATAGAACAAATGGGCATGGGCCCGCCAGCTGACCAGCGGGGGCCGCGTCGCATCGTCACCGGGGTAGTAATGTGCCGGAGGCGCGATCTCCATCCCCTTGGCCACATCCCGCCGATACTCCGCATCCAGCGTATCCCGGTCGTACTCAAGATGCCCTGTGATGAACATGCTCCGCCCGTCGAGCGTACCGGCCACAAGCACCCCGGCTTCATCCGACTCGGCCAGAATCTCCAGCGAGGGGATCTTGGCAATGTCTTCGCCCCGGACTTCAGTGTGCCGGGAATGCGGCGCATGGAACACATCGTCGAATCCCCGGAACAGCTGATTCGTGGGATCATTGATGGTGTGGCTGAAAATACCGGAAAGCTTGCGCGGAAGCCCGTACTTCGGGATGCCGTAATGATGGTACAGACCCGCTTGCGCGCCCCAACATATATACAACGTAGCGTGCACGTGCTTTTTCGCATAGTCCATGATGCCGACGAGCTCGTCCCAGTAGTCCACTTCCTCAAAGGCGAGCTGTTCCACCGGCGCGCCGGTGATGATCATGCCGTCGAACGAGCTGTCGCGCACCTGAGAAAACGTCTTATAGAAACGCTCAAGATGCTGCGGCGCGGTATTTTTGGATTCGTGCCCCTCAGCCCGCAGAAGCGTCACGTTCACTTGCAGGGGCGTATTCCCGAGCAGGCGCAGCAACTGCGTTTCCGTGGCGATCTTGGTCGGCATCAGGTTAACGATGGCAATCTCCAGAGGCCGGATGTCCTGACGGTTGGCGCGGCCTTCCGTCATGACAAAAATGTTTTCGCCTTCCAGTATCGGGCGGGCAGGCAAATCTTCAGGAATCTTAATGGGCACGGGAAACACTCCTTCGCGGCGATAAAGGTACGCCGACTTTCCTACTCAATTGATATGGATTCTGTCAAGCCGGGCAATCGGTCGCCGATTTCTACCCTATTTGCCAAACTTGGCAATCCCGTTACGCACCCTCCTTGATTTTATATGCAAGGCGGAGCATACTCGGAACGATTATGTTCAAATTCGTGTCTGCCGTAAGGCACAACCTTTTGTAAGGAGCGTTTTTCAATGCGTCTGCTCAGAGCTTTCCTCGTCCTTTCCCTTCTGCTGCTGCCCCAGATGGCCAACGCCGAAACCTTGATGATGGCGACCACCACCAGCACGCAGGACACCGGCCTTCTGGAATATCTCCAGCCCATCTTCAAAAAGGACACGGGCATCGATCTGAAATGGATTTCCGTAGGCACGGGCAAAGCCCTCGCCCACGGCAAGGACTGCGACGTCGACGTGCTGCTCGTACACGCCCCCGCCCTTGAGGAAAAGTTCGTGGCCGACGGTTTCGGCGTGGACCGCCATCAGGTGATGTACAACGACTTCGTGCTGATCGGACCCGCCGCCGACCCGGCCGGCGTCAAGGGCAAAGACATCCCCACCGCCCTGAAGACCTTCGCCGAAAAGAAGCTCCCCTTCGTGAGCCGCGGCGACAACTCCGGCACGCACAACACCGAAAAGCAGCTGTGGAAAGTCGCCGGCATGGAAGTGCCCGGCAAGGACGCCACGTGGTACATTGACGCCGGTCAGGGCATGATGGCCACCATCCGCATCGCCGCCGAAAAAGACGGCTACACCGTGACCGACCGCGGCACCTACATCAAGTACAATGCCGCCGCCAAGGGCGATGCGCCCCTGAAGATCCTCGTCGAAGGCGACAAGGCCCTCCTGAACCAGTACAGCGTCATGATGGTCAACCCCGCCAAGTGCCCGAAGGTCAAGCAGGAAGCCGCCAAGAAGTTCATCAACTGGTGGATCAGCCCCAATACCCAGAAGGCCATCGCCAGCTTCCAGCTTGAAGGCAAGCAACTCTTCTTCCCCAACGCCAAGGCCGGAAAATAGCCTCGATTGATTTTGAATGGGCGGAGCATCGGGGAAAGGAGAGAAAAGCCTTCTGAAGGAAGGGGGAGCCCCCCACGCTTTCCCTCCCTTCCCCAACTCCGCCAGTGCGCCCCTCTCTTTCCGCCAAGCGTTTATACTTACCGAATCCCTTCCCCCGCATCCCTTGAAGCCCCTTTCTCTTCAAAGACACATTTCATGGAGAACGGGGTTCTCGGCCTTGGAACATTTCAAAACGGAACTGTTCCATTTTCCGTGTATCCCCCTGCTCTTCTTCCTTTCCGCTGAACCGAACTCCCGTCGCGCGGCCTCCCCACCAGTCAAAAGCCTTTGAAAGGAGATAGGAGGGGGCCGGGGTAGGGAAGAGGGAAGCTTCTCTCAGAAAGTTTCCCTCCCCCGCTCTCCCTCTCCTCCCCCCTCCACGCACAAAAAAAGGGAGCCCCCGCAAGGGACTCCCTTTTTCCACAGGTAAAACTGCCAGAGAAACGCTTAGTGGGGGCCGCCCACCAGAATCAGCGGAACTTCAGGGATATAGGTACAAATGAGCAGGACGATAAGCATCAGGGCGATCATGGGCAGAGCCTGACTGGCGATGTTCTCGAGCTTCGCCTTGGCGACGCCGCTGGCCACGAAGAGGTTTACACCCACGGGCGGCGTGATGAAGCCGATGGCAAGGTTGACCACAATGATGACGCCGAAGTGCAGCGGCGATACGCCCACGCCCGTCACGATGGGCAGCAGGATGGGAACGAGGATAACGATAGCCGCCAACGCTTCCATGAACGTGCCGACGATGAGCAGGAGCACGTTGATGAGCATCAGGATGACGATCTTGTTCTCGGAGAAGCTCAGGATGGCCCGGGCCACAGTGCCGGGCACGTCTTCGATGGTCATGATGTTCCCGAACAGGGTCGCCATGGCCATCAGCACGATAATGACGGCGGAAGTCTCGCAGGACTCAATGCACGAGTTGATAAGGCACTTGAAATCCATTTCCTTATACAGGAACAGGCCCACGATCAGACCGTAGAAGGCGGCGATGGCCGCGGCTTCGGTCGGGGTCATGATGCCGCCGTAGATGCCGCCGAGCACGATGACCGGAACCATGAGCGCCCACTTGGCGTCCCAAGCCGCGTGCATGAGGGTCCGTGCATTGCGGACCTTTTCCTGACCGCGCCACCCCTTCTTGCGGGAATACCAATAACAGTAGCTCATAAGCACGATGCCCACCATGATGCCGGGCACGATACCGCTCATGAACAGGTCGCCGATGGAGACCTGCGCGGAAATGCCGTACACCACAAAGGGGTTGCTCGGGGGGATCATGACGCCCACGCAACCAGCGGCCGCAACAAGGGCGGCGGAAAAATACTTGTCGTAACCGCGCTCCACCATCGCGGGGATGGTGAGCGCGCCGATGGCCGCCACGGTGGCGGGGCCGGAACCGGAGATCGCGCCGAAGAACATGCAGGTCACAATGGCGGTGAGGCCGATACCGCCATAGGTGCCGCCGACGATTTCGTCGGCAAGGGACAGCAGACGGTGGGAAAGCCCGCCCGCGCCCATGAATACACCCGCCGCGATAAAGAACGGGATAGCCATAATGGGGAAGCTGTCGATGGACGTAAAGGCCACCTGAGCCATGTATTCGATAGGGAGGGTGTCCGCGCAGATGATGGTCGCCAGCGTGGACAGGCCGAGGCTGATGGCCACGGGCACGCCGATGGCGCACAGCACGATGAAATAACCGAACAACGCGGGCAGCGGTTCGATGTAGTCACAGAAAATGACCGGCGAAGCGATGACGAAAACCGCTATGAGGCCGATCAGGGTATCCACCAACCCGCAAACCTTGACCTGCTTGTAGAGAGACTGGAGCAGGCGGAAACACATGAGACCGAAGCCGAAAGGCAGGATCAGATAAGGGATGAGGAAGGGGATGCGCAGGGCCGTGGTATGCTGCGGGTATTCCTGCAGCCGTTCGATCTGGCCCCAGCCGTAGTAGGCGATGGTGGCCGTCAGGATGAAGAACAGCACCTCGACCACGATCCAGCTGATCTGCTGCAAGCGCGGGGGCAGATGATCGTAGAGCATGTCCACCCGGATGGACGAACGCTTTTTGATGGCGACGCTCAGGGCGAGGTAGGAAATCCAAATAAAGATGTAGCGGGAAAGCTCTTCAGTCCATACGGCGGCACCGGCGCGCTCAATGAACTGCGTGATGATGTAACGGTAAATAACCTGCCATGTGATGAACAGGGTAATGGACAGCAGGCCGGTGACGAGGAACATCTTCTCAAAGTTTTCGTCGAGCCAGTGCAGTACGCCCTGCTTGGAAGCGTTGGTCTTTTCCATGCGAGATTCCTGTGGTGTAAGAGAAAAAGAGCCGGCCTGCGGCAAGAACATGCCGCAGGCCGAGCATCAAAGGACTTACTTCTGGGTATCGGCGATCAGCTGCAGCAATTCGGCCGGGATTTCCTTGGCGAACTGTTCACGCACGGGAGCGGTCCTGTCATACAGTTCCTTGCGCTGTTCGGGCGTCAGCATCGTGATTTCGATGCCCTTGGCCTTGAACGCGTCCCAAGCCTTCTTTTCGAGCTTCACGGATTCGGCGCGCTGCCATACGGTGGCTTCCTTCGCCGCTTCAGTGATGATCTGCTGCTGTTCGGGGGTCAGGCTGTCCCACTTTTTCTTGTTCATCAGCAGGATGTGCATGGAATAGTTGTGCTCGGAGTCCATGGCGTACTTGAGGACTTCGGTGTGCTTGGCGTCGTTCAGCAACGAGAAGGTGTTGCCTTCGGCGTCGACGGTGCCCTGCTGGATGGCGGTGTAGGTTTCACCCCACGCCACGGGAGCGGGGTTCATGCCCAGCTCGGTGGCCACGGCCACTTCTACGGGCGAGTCGGTCGTACGAACCTTCAGGTTCATAAGATCCTTGACTTCCTTGAGGGGCTTCTTGGCGGACACGAAGTTGCGGTAACCGAATTCGCTGAACATGATGGTCTTCAGGCCGATGCTTTCGGAAACTTTGTCGAGGGCCTTGCCAAGTTCGCCGTCGTCAAGAGCCTTGTAAAGCTTTTCCTGATTGGCGGGAGAGGTCACATAGGGAAGGTCGATAGCCATGTAGGATTTCGAGAAACTCGCGAGGTTCGGCGTGGAGCTGGAGGACATATCCAGCGTCCCGGCCTGGGCGGCTTCCGTGGTCACGCGGTCGCTGCCGAGCTGGCAGTTGGGGAAGAGCTGGATGCGGATCTTCTTGTTGCTCTTCTTTTCGACAAGCTCCTTGAACTTCTCATAGCCGACAGTCACGTTGTTGCCCGGAGCCATAGGGTGGCCAAGGCGCAGGGTAAGCGGTTTTTCAGCTCGCGCATTATTGGCCATGCCGAGGACCATGCACGAGGAAGCCAAAAGGGCAGCTACGGTGTACAGTACTTTTTTCATCACACGTCTCCTTACGTGAAAAAAAGTATTCCCGCCAACGGGTATGATGCTTGTTGTACACCAGCCACAGAAAAAAAGGGAAGCCCCCCTCATTTATCAAAAAATGTACCAGAGTTGAGTACGCGATCAGTTTTTTCCGGCGTACCTCAAATGTCTACTTTCCACAGTTTATAAGTGATTTTGGTGTATTGTCTGACCATTCCGGAACATATTGAAAATATTAAAATACTTCATATGCGTACTCAAAAAATGAATGTCGACTTTATACTCTTAGGGAGTATACTCGCTAAAAGAAATTATGATTCCAATATATTACGATATCAAAAAAAATATTTTTAAAAAAATTGTGAAATTATGCCTTTTCTCTACCATAAACGCCCTGAAACGGCATTTTTCCACACTTCTCGGCATCCCCTTTTTCTCACTTTGCTGTTCCAGAAGCGCATTATCTATTTTATTTCAGCGTGATATGAAAAATACAGTCTTCATCAGGGCTTCATGGGCTCCGCGCCCTCATGGCTACCCTCATTTTTTAGGGAGAAAATCATGTCCTGATTGCAACAAAAAGAACAAACGGCGCATCACAAAAAGCATTCCCCTCCTGCAACATCCTATAAGGACAACATAAAAGGCCCATCGGCATTCGCTATGCCGATGGGCCTTTTATGTTCGTGGGCTTAGCAGGCAACTAATCCTTAAAAGGACAATCCGCCGCGCTCCTTCCCTCAATGACGCCAAGAGCCGCGCCCGGAGCGACAGGCTTATGGCCTGATGCCTTAAATACTTTCCGGGTCAGGCTGTCGTCCACGGTCCCTTCGGGAAGCTTGTCGACACTGATGATCCCTTCTTGGTGGAGGAAAGCCACCACTTCATCGATGTTCGCCTTCTCGCGCTCCCCAAAGTAGAAGTTCATCCACTCGCGGACAAGGTTGGGAGAGTTGGCCGGAACCTTGCCGAATACGGAATACCACAGCACCCGCTTGGGAACGCCGGTGGCGTACTGGGAAACCATATTGATGACCTGTTCCCAATTGTCGGGGTTCAGCATGAACAACTGGGCTTCCAGATCCGAACGCAAATAGCCTTCTGCGACCTTGGGATGTTTCTCCATGAAATCAGAACGCATGACCACTATGCCGAGGTCCTTGTTGTCACAGGCGGACCCATCGGCGACAATCTTCCCCACGCCTTCGCCGACCTCGGAAGCCAGCCCGGAAAGCGTAGGTTCCCAAAGCGACGCCGCATCAAGCTTGCCCGCACGGAAATTCGTGGAGATGACTTCAATGGTCTGGTTCAGGTATTCAGCGGGCTTCACCTTATACTTCTCAAAAAAACGGCGCATATACTGGTCCGAGGCGCTGCCCTTGGGAGCGGCAATGACCTTCCCGTCAAGCCAGCGGGCCAACGCTTCGTTGTCCTTGAAGTCCGGCGCGTCTTTGCGCACTAAGATGAGCGAGCAGCGGGTCCCTTCGGACATGTCCGTCGTGGAGACCATCTTGACCTTGCCCTTGGCGCGCACGCACAGCACGGCGGCCGGCATGATGCTCATATAGCCGATCTGCGCCCTGTCAGCCAGCATGTTGCTGGCGACGACCGTCCCCTGCACAGCGGGGTGAAACTCGATTTCCGTCCCTTCGGGCGTATATTTCTTCCAAAGCCCCAGTTCGGCGTTGATGATCGCTTGATAGGAAATCGTATCATACGGCTGAAATCCCACCACAAATTTTTCAGCCTGCGCAGGACTGGCCAACAACCCCATACAAAGGGCAAATGCCCCCAGCATCTTCGAAAAGCGTTTCATATATGCCCTCCTCAATATGAATACCATACAGGCAACGCACCTCCGCGCCGCCCCAGTACCCCTTTCCGCATTGCCAAAGCGGCCTCAGCGCCTTCTCAGGCCCCTTGCGGGGGCTTTCTCCGGCACTCTAAACGTATCTCAGCTTTATCCTGCTCTATCGTGTTTTTTTCTGTTCTTCAACAGGTTCCACAGCAAGGGCCCCTCCATGCCCGACAGCAAAAAAAGCCCCGAACGAATCGGGGCTTTCTCAACATATCGCTTCAGCAACAGCAAAACACTATTTGGACTTTGCCTTGGAGGTAGATTTCTTTTGCGCTACAGAAGTGCTTTTCTTCTGTGAAGAACGCTTCTGGGCAACCTGTTTTTTTGAGGAAGGCTTCTTGCTGCTTGCCACTGAAGTCTTACTCGCCGCCTTCTTCGAGGCTACCGTCGTCCGCTTTTTGCTGGAAACAGCCTTGTGTTTCGAGCTGGACCGGCTGGACGAAAGCGTCTGCTTGCCCTTTTTCTGCGATTTGGAAACGACGTGCTTGGCCTTGCTCTGCGAAAGCGCCGCGTCGGAAGCCGTCCGGTGAAGCCGGGAAGAGCGGGATTCATACAGCGCCATCAGTTTCTGCGCGGCTTCGGCATCGGATTCCGAAATGCTCACACGGCGGGCGCCGAGGAACGTCGAACTGAAATAAGGATCGCTGAGCGAGGTGATCTCCACGCTCTTGCCGCGCCGGGGGCTGTGGATGAACTTGCCGTCCCCAACGTATATACCCGTATGATACCCACGCCGGGGATGTCTGAAAGCCACGATATCTCCGGCTTCCATTTCATCGGAATCAATAGGCGTACCCAGCACGGACTGTTCCCGCGCGGTACGCGGGAGCGAAACCCCGACGCTTTTATAGGCCCATTGCACGAAACCCGAGCAGTCGAACCCCGACATGCTGGTCCCGCCGCGAACATACGGCGTACCGATAGCCGTCTTGGCGCGCTCGACAAGGTGCACGTTCGAGAGAGGAACGCCCTCGTCCCGCATACGCGCCACCGCCGCCGAACGGTAATCGTAGGCAAAACGCTCTTCCGGGGTCATGGTCGAACGATCGGGCCCAGTCAGATTCTCGTAGTCGTTCCCAAAGGCAAACGAATCGTCGACCGCCCGCTGTTTGGGAGCACACCCCGCGAGAATAAGGCCCGTCAACAACAAAAGCCACAGGCCAGCGCGTATTTTGATACTAGGTATGTTCATTGGGCGAGGCTAGAAAATTTTTCAATACTTGTCAATATGCGTTTTTTCATAACGATATCCACGGAATAACATGTTTTCGGGTCTCGTTTTCCGGCACGCTTCCAGCGCTTTCACGGCCACACGCCACTCCGGCGAGAGACTAAGCACAATCCTTCTTCCCTGTCTCTTATTTTTCTGACAAAAGAACACACATGCCATCGTCAACCCCAGGGAGGCTCCATGCGATCCTGCTTATCCGCAATCATTCCTTCTTTGGCCGCCGCACTCCTGCTCACGGCTCCGGCCTTCGCCGCTCCGGCCCAACCAGCAAAAGAAGCGGCTGTCCCCGTCCAAACCGCCGCCACGTCTTCCTACAGCGGCAACGCCAAGACGCGGATCTTTCACGTATCCGGCTGCCGTTACTTCAACTGCAAGGCCTGCACGGTGCGTTTCAAATCCGCGGAAGAGGCCCGCAGCAACGGATACAAACCCTGCAAACGCTGTTTGGCCCGCGAGGGCAAATAGGCTTTGAAAGTTTGCAGGGGTACTGGGGAGGAGGAAGTTCCGGATAAAGGCAGACCACGTTTCTCCTCTTCCCCAAACCTACCAGCACGGGCCCTCCCTGCAAAGCCTTTCATGCGTATCGCCCTGTTCGCGGCCTTTTCCGGCGCAACTTGCCTTTGGATACGACATTTCAAAGCGGACCCCCTTGGCCGTTCCTCTCTCCGGATAGGGGAAATCCCCGCGCTCACGGCGTGGGGCTCTCTCCTCAGCGGCCTGTTTCTTTGAGGAAAACCGTCACTCAGAGCCGCCACCCCTCTCTAGGCCCTTCCGATCCGGACGGTTCCGGCGTACCTTCCTTCCTGTCTCTTCAACTTTTTTCGGATCGTTCAGCATCATGACAGAACAGCTTTCACCATTGGCCTTGCAGGCCCTTGCCGTCGTCGAGGAAAGCGGCGCCATCATCGGCGCCAATCATGCCTATCCCCACACTATCCGCCATAAGGGGCGCATCGATCTCGTAACGGAAACCGATATCGCTGTGGAGGCATTCCTGAAAGAACGCCTTGCAACCCTGGCGCCCCAGGCCGGATTCCTCGCTGAAGAGAGCGCGGAAGATCTGAGCCTGCCGGATACCTGCTGGATCATCGATCCCGTGGACGGCACAACCAATTTTGCCCACGGCCTGCCCCTGACCGTCACGTCCGTGGCCTACCGCCTGAACGGGGAAATTGTGCTCGGCATCGTCAACGCGCCGCTGCTCCGCGAATGCTTTATTGCGGAAAAGGGGAAAGGGGCATGGCGCAACGGGGAACGCATCAGCGTCTCATCCGTGACGGCCTGCGAGAATGCCCTTGTAGCCACCGGTTTTCCTTATGAAATCGCCAGCCGCGTGGATGAAATTCTGGAGCGAATGCGTCCTGTGCTGTCTTCTTGCCAAGGGGTACGGCGTTGCGGGGCCGCAGCACTGGATCTCGCATGGACGGCCTGCGGGCGCTTCGACGCTTTTTATGAAGACGAACTCAAACCGTGGGACATGGCCGCAGGCGCGCTGCTCGTCACCGAGGCCGGGGGCAGCATTTCCAATCTGGACGGCTCGCCCTTTGATCTGCGCTGGTCGATCCTTGCCGGAAACAAGGCCATGCATGAACTCATCGGAAAAATGATCCGGTAATCCAAGTACGGAACAAGGAGAGGCGGCCCGAGCCAGATAATGGAGCCCCTCTCCCGTCCCTAGCCACTCCGTGGCTACGACCAACCTCATACGGCGCAACGGGGCCGCGCGCTCAAACAACAGGACGCGGAGAGGAAACGCGGAACAACTCCAGACACGTTCCCCACGCCAATCCCGTGCCCGTTCTCCGTAAAGCGCAACGCATCAGCCTCTGGGGAGCTTTACCGCCAAGGCTTCCTCCATGCCCGCAATCGACCAGAGATACAGCGAAACGACCGACCCGTACGGGGAATAACGCTTGCGGCGGCGCTCAAAGCGCTCCCGCGTCAACTCCCTGTCCCCGTAGAGCAACGCCATGCCCCGCCGGATGCCCAGATCGCCCCAACTGAGCACGTCCGGACGGCACAACGAAAAAATCATGAGCATTTCCGCCGTCCACACGCCGATGCCGTTGAGGGCCGAAAGCTTCCGGATCAATTCTTCATCGGGGGCATGGCGCAGGGCCTCCAGATCCAGAGCACCGGAGGCGACTTCACGGGCGATCCCCTGTATATATCCAACTTTACGCTGACTGAGGCCACACTGCTGGATCTGTGAGGGGTCAGCCTCCGCAAGGCCTTGCGGCGTAAAGTTCCCCACCAAAACGTGTAGCCGGTCGGAAATCGTCTGCGCGGCCCTTCCGGAAATCTGCTGTGCAATCACGCTGTCGACGAGAGCAGTAAACAGATCCGGCT